>ERZ1669250.934-NODE-934-length-10730-cov-8.408150_pt1 | contig 10730 bp, 11 predicted proteins | sample MGYA00579295_ERZ1669250 | MGnify/ENA primary metagenome ERZ1669250 (study PRJEB41166, sample SAMN08046056) | hot springs metagenome | biome: hot spring; feature: acid hot spring; material: thermophilic sediment; isolation source: thermophilic sediment from acid...
AAGGGGTATGCCGCTGCTCCTGCGGCGAGGGTCCATGCCCGCGGTCCTGGCGCAATTGCGGCGCGATTATCCCTTTACGGAACTCTTCAGCCATCAGGAGACAGGAGCCGCCTGGAGTTATGCTCGGGATCGGCGGGTGGCTGCTTGGTGCCGCGAGCAGGGGGTGCGTTGGCGCGAGTGGCCCCAGTTTGGGGTGTTCCGACCCCTCGCCCGGCGCGACGGCTGGGCGGCGGCCTGGGAGCAGTTCATGGCCAAACCGCTGTTGGCTGCGGTCGACCGTTTGCCCGGTACGGCCGCCCAGCTCGACCAGGGCGAGATCCCGACCCTCCGGGCGCTGGACCGGCCAGGGGCGCGACCCATACCGCCGGCGGGCGAGACGGCGGCACAGCAGACCCTTGAGAGTTTTCTCAGCGAGCGCGGCAGTCGCTACCTACACACCCTGTCCAGTCCGCTGCTGGCGGAGCAGGGTTGCTCACGTCTTAGTGCGCACCTGGCCTACGGCACCGTCTCCATGCGCCAGGTGGTTCATCGCGCTCGTCAGCGCCTGCGCGAGTTGCGCGAGCAGGGCGGAGTCGAGGCGGTGGAGCGGGCGCGGCACCTTCGCGGATTTCTGTCGCGTCTGCACTGGCACTGCCACTTCATCCAGAAGCTGGAGGATGAGCCGGATATCGAATTTCACAATTTTTCTCGCATCTACGATGGCCTACGCGAGGACGACTGGAACGAAGAACGATTCTCGGCCTGGGCCGAGGGGCGGACCGGTTTTCCTTTCGTGGACGCTTGCATGCGTTGCCTGCGGGCGACGGGCTGGATCAACTTTCGCATGCGGGCCATGTTGGTGAGTTTTGCCAGTTACCACCTTTGGTTGCATTGGCGCGGTACCGGTCTTTTTCTCGCTCGGCAGTTTCTGGATTTCGAGCCCGGCATCCACTGGAGCCAGATGCAGATGCAGTCGGGCACGACGGGCATCAACACGCTGCGGATCTATTCTCCCAGCAAGCAGTGGGCGGACCAGGATCCGCGCGGGGAGTTCGTGCGACGCTGGTTGCCGGAGTGGGGCAGTGCCGACTATCCGCCGCCCATCGTCCCCGAGCAGCAGGTCGCGCGCGCCGCGAGGGAAAAGATCTGGGCCCGCCGTCGTCTGCCCGAGGCGCGTGCCCAGGCCGCTCAGGTACTCCGGCGTCACGGCGCAAGTGCCGACAGAAAGCGCGCGGCAAAGCCCAAGTCTCAACAAAAGCCGCCGCCCGCGACGGAGCAGTTGGATCTCTTCTCCTGAGCTGAGAGCATCCGACGGAAAGCGCCCGCCCTCTGGCTGTGGATACCCGGGACCCGGGAGAGACTCGCTTGCTAAGGCCGACCTCGCACCCTGAAGGGTCGTACTCGGAGCTTTTTCAGGAATTCAGAGCACTACGGTACGACGTGTTGCGGATATTTTTTCAGCAGAGCCACGTATTTTGGGTTCATCTCCTGCTTGGGAAAGAAGGCCTTCCAGGTGGCCACGGGAAGGAGCTGTTGGGGTGGCGGTGCAAAGACGAAGTCCTGCGTACGCACCAGGGCGTGGCAGGCGATGCAGGAGCCGACCTTGCCAAAGGAAATAGGTACTCCCGAGGGCTTGTAGGCAGCCATGACCCAGTTGCGATCGCTGGCATCGAACCCGGCCACCTTCACCATGGCCGTGACTCCTACCAATTGTTTTTGAAGATTGTAGTTTTCCTTGACGAGCAGGCTGCCATCGCGGTACCGATGGACCTTCATCAGACCACCGGCCTGCTGAATACTGCGTATGGCCGGACCGTTGGCGAGATCCGTGGTCAGAGGATCGACGGTGCGCGAACCGAGTTGGTAAGGGGTACTTTCGGGCATGATGGCGTGGGTCTTCTGCAAGGTCTGGATCTGCCTCCATAAGGTCTCCGGAGTGAGATCGGCAGCCAGTGCCGGCATGGTGACGCTCAGCAGAATCGCGGCGGTGACGGGGTGGAAAAGGGCTTTTTTCATGACGATGACTCCTCGTGTCGGCGGGCCCACCACAGTAGGCCCTCGGTCATAGAGAGTCTCGAGACGGCGCAATTATTCCGTCGGGGCGAGAGTCCTCAACTGCGGATCTGAATCGCCCCTTGCGCATGCAAGGCCTGGGTCAGCAGGGTCAGCGCCTCCTCGGAATGGCTGAGGAGCAGGATAGGGTGATCGCCCTTGCCCCGACCGCTGCGCCAGTAGCGATGGCCGGCCTGGCCACTGGGGGGTAGGGCAGTGGGGCTTTTGAACGCCACAATCCAGGCCCAGCCGGGCATCCTGCCGTCGGCTGCCGTCTCCATGAAAAAGCTCCAGTGCCACACGGGTAGCGTGGCTACCTGACAGTCCTTGGCCAGTTGCCAGGTGGCCGTGGCAAGGCGTGTGGGATCAAAACCGAGCGCCGCGGCCGCGGCCTCGGGGTGAGCCATGAGCTGACCACGCAGGCCCTCTTCCCCATTGACATGGCGAAAGGCGTCCTCGATCAGGGACGGGGTCTCCAGCAGTGCTGCCGCTTCCAAGACGGCAGCCCCGGCGCCGCCAGCGAGGGCCGTTCCCAGCAGCCACTGCCAGGGTCGGAAGAAGAAACGGCGACGACCGGGGTCCTCCAGGGGTGCCCTGCCTGGGGATGGCGATTGCTCGGCCTCGGGTACGGGTAAGGAGCGCAGGGCTTGGCGCAGCCGCTGCTCGAAATCGTCAGGATCCGATGACATTTTTTTGCGTATCCCCGCTCAGCGGGCGTGGTTGAAAAAATTGGCGCAGGGCCTGGCGTCCGCGACTGATGCGGCTCATGACCGTGCCGACGGGCACGCCCAGGATCTCGGCAATCTGCGCGTAGCTGAGATCCTCCAGGTAGAATAGGCTGACCGCCTCCCGCTGAATGGCAGGCAGGGTGTTGAGGGCGCGGAGTATGTCCATCTGCAGGTCGGAAATAGGGGCAAAATCGGGATACGGCAGGGTATCTTCCAAGTCCTCCGGGGCGAAGCGCGCGGTTTCCGCCACCGTGCGCCACCACAGCCGACGCTGGATGGTCAAAAGCCACGCCCACTCGGCCTCGGCGACCCGTAAAGCCGAGCGTTTGGGCCAGGCCCGCAGCAGGGTTTCCTGGCTGAGGTCCTCGGCGCGATGATAGTCGCCCGTCCACGCCCAGGCCACACGAAAGAGCCGAGGGCGATAGCGCGCCATCCAGATGCCCTCGGCGTCGGGAGACGGCGCGCGATGGGGCCCGGTCACGCCGTCTCCCCCGCCTTCATGGCGACGGACCGCCGATGGCGGCCAGGGGATGAGGCCCCCTCCCTCACCAAGGCGCCTCCGGGCCGTGCACCTTGGCAACCCGCCAGATGCCTTTGACGCCCTGACCCGAGGTCTCTCCCGGCGCTTTATCGCCTATCCAGGTGTAGAGCGGATAGCCACGGTAGCTCAGTTGTTTCTCGCCGTCGGCCCGTGTCACCACCCCCCAGGGTTTCGACGGGGCTGTAGCGGAGGAAAGCAACTGCGGTGGCCAGAGCTTGGCACACTCGCCGACACAGGCGGATTTGCCCGAACCGGGTACATCTTTCTTGAACTCGTAGAGCGTTTTCCCTTCAGCATTGGCGTAGACCTCGCCGAGCTTTGTTTTTTCGACGCGCAGACCATCCGGCAGGGAATCCGCCTGGGCCAATACGGGGGTAAGGGATGTGGCTACGAGCAAAGCCGTCAGAGAGAGAGCAGAAATCGCATTACGCATGGTTGAACTCCTGAGTTTGCAAAACGGTGTCAATCCCGCCAGCCAAAGCGCGTGAAGATGGCTTTGCCCTGTGGGCCCAGCACGAAACGATAGAACTCCGCCGCCACGGGATTCGCCTTACCTCGCTGCGTCAAGGACAGATCCATGTCCCGATAGAGCACGTGACGCGGTCCGAGGGGTACGATCTCGGCCACCTTGGGGTGGGCGATCTGCCAGATATTGTAGATGATCCAGGCATCGGGAGCGTCCTTGCCGGTCCAGCGCTGCAAGGCATCGGCGCTGTTGGGGGCGTAGTAGACGATGTTGGCACGCAGTTTACGGATGGTGTCCAGGTTGCCATTTTTTCCGGCGATGTCCTCCCACAGGCCCGTCTGTCCTGCCCCTTGGACCACCATGACCGATATCCCGGGCTTCAGCAGATCTTCAAAATCATGGATCTTCTGGGGATTGCCGGGATGCACCAGAATGGCCGCCGGGCGCAGATAGGCGGGAATGATGGTGGCTTCGTCCACGAGCTTGGGCATGGCGGTGAGGAAGTCCGTCATCATGTTCTCCGACCCGGAATAGATGAGATCGGCATTCTCCATGGCCTGCTCGCGCCACTTGGGCAGCGGCCCGGCCACGACCTGAACCTCGACGTCGGGGTGCGCCTCGTGAAAGGCCTGCGCCGTCGCCTGCATGGCCGGAAAGGGTCCACCCGGACCATAGACGTGAAGGACCTCGCCGGCGCAGGCGGATACCGACCACAGCACGGCCGCCACGATACCCAATATCTGTCCGCTATATTTCATGTTTACACACTCCTGTAGATATTTTGATGTCTCAGAATCCCACCTGGAGCTGAGCCTCGAGCGTGTTGTAGATTGCCGCTCCAAAAGGCACGAAGCCCGCACCGGACTGGGCCAGGATATTCTGTGGATGGGAGACGTTGTAACGGAAAACACCGGCATTGCCCATAGGCAAAATATAATTTACCTGGATACGTGCCGCATATGGATCGTTCGGGTTCAGATCGTAATTGAAACCTGCCGTCAGGTTATCCAGCGTCTGACCGGATACGCCGATCCAGCCCTGAACGTACTGCCAGTTCGGGTTGCTGTTGATCTCGTAGTGGTCGAACCGAAAGGTGGGGCTGATATCGTAGGGTAAAACCCCAAGCTTCCTGAGGTTCGCTTTTAGCGCCACATAGGCATCGGAGACATCGTCCCCAGCAACCCCTGCGAAGTTCTGGTTGCGGGTGTACTCCGCGAGGTAGTCCACTCCGGACAGGCCGCCTCGGATACCCACGTTCCAGGTCGTCTCACTGGCGGCCTCCGGTATAAAAAAGCGCCCGAGATGCTTCACCGTTCCGAGTGCATTCGCCCTGTCGCCACTGAGTTCGATGGAGAACAGCGGACTGAAGCGATAGCTCAGCATGCCGGCAAAGAGGTAGTTGCCCGAACCGTTCAGAAAGCCACCCTGGCCGCCCCCAGAGACGGGGGCGAGACCCTCGATGGCATTGATGTGCGCCGCAGAATAGGCATTGGCTGGAGTTGTCGAGGCATTGTTGAAAATTCCCAGTGCGTAGGAGAACCCAGGCACCCCGAGGTCATCTCCATGCAACATGACGCCGATGTCGCGATTGGGGAACAAATCGTTATTCATCGAGCGTTGAATGAACCAGAGGTTGTTCCCGCGTTCACCAAACTGATAGCGCTCCAGTCCCACCGGGACGATGAATTTTCCGACCTGGATCTGAGCCTGCGGCACGATGCGGAAGTTCAGCAGGGCCGTGCTCACCCCCTCGGACGAACCCGCGGGGAAGCCGGGTGTGGCGCTGTTGTACAGGCCGTCCCACTTATACTGAAAAAAGTAGTTGACGCCGGGAACGGCGTTGCCGTAAACACCGAGACGTATGCGATGCCCGCCGAAAACCAAGCCCTCCGGGCCGCCGGTGCCGAACTGTTGCGCCGCCGTGATCTGCGCCAGGCCGAAGAGCACCGGTCCGGTATCGGCGTTATTTGCGCTGGCGAATGCCGGCAAGGAACAGCCGGCTACAACCATGGATACAAGTGTAAAATGTAGCACCTTCATAACCATTCTCCCTAGTCGGCGTTGTCTGATTTTTAGTACGCCCAGCCAAGTGCCCCCGCGAAGATCCTTTATTCCAAAGATGTGCTCGTATTTTTATCGGTGCGCTCAGTGAGGACTCCCCGTGCTCCCGCCGTCGCCCGATAAATGTGAGGTGTTGGGCGCCTCGATCGCGCGCGGCGGTTCCGCCTCCGATGCTCGGAAGCTCGAGAGATGAACGCTACGGGCCGGACATTTGCTTTTCGGGGACCAAATCGCTATAAGGGAGCCCGTCGCCGGAGCGCATGCCCGGCCTCTCCCCTGTACAGAAACCGTGAGGACTTTCGTGCCGCGTTCCATCCGTAACATCGCCATCATCGCCCACGTTGACCATGGCAAGACCACCTTGGTCGATCAGCTCCTGCGCCAGTCCGGCACCTTTGCCGCCCATCAACAGCTGGAGGAGCGGGTGATGGACAGCAATGCCCTGGAAAAGGAGCGCGGCATCACCATCATGGCGAAGAATACCGCGGTACAGTGGGGCGATACCCACATCAACATTGTGGACACGCCGGGGCATGCGGATTTCGGTGCCGAAGTGGAGCGGGTGCTGGGCATGGTGGACGGCGTGCTGCTGCTGGTGGACGCGGTGGAGGGGCCCATGCCGCAGACCCGCTTCGTCACCCGCAAGGCCCTGGAGCTGGGACTGAAGCCCATCGTTGTGATCAACAAGATCGACCGCCCCGGCGCCCGCCCCGATTACGTCATCAGCGCCACCCTGGATCTCTTCGATCGTCTCGGGGCGACGGAAGAGCAGCTGGATTTTCCGGTGATCTACGCCTCCGGCCTGCAGGGTTATGCCGGCCACGACGACAGCATCCGCGAAGGCGATATGCGCCCTCTCTTCGAACTGATTCTGGAGAAGGTGGCGCCGCCTGTGGGCGATCCCAACGGTCCTTTGCAGATGCAGATTGCGGATCTGGACTACTCCAGCTATGTCGGGCGCATTGCCGTGGGCCGGATTCGTCGGGGAACCATGCGACCGGGCCAGGATGTGGTGATGATTCACGGCCCCGAGCAGAAGCAGACCAAGGCGCGCCTGCTGCAGGTGCTGGGTTTCGACGGCCTCAAACGGGTGCCTTGGGAAGAAGCAGTAGCCGGCGACATCGTTGCCGTGACGGGCATCGATGAGCCGTCCATCGGTGCCACCATCGCCGATCCGCAGAATCCCGAGGCCCTGCCCTGGAAGCCCATCGACGAGCCCACTCTCAACATGACCTTTCAGGTCAACACCAGCCCCTTTGCCGGACGCGAAGGCAAGTTCGTCACCAGCCGGCAGCTGCGCGAGCGGCTTTACAAGGAGCTCCTGACCAACGTCGCCCTGAGGGTGGAGGATACCGACAACGCCGACGTGTTCCTCGTCTCGGGACGCGGCGAACTGCACCTGACGGTGCTGGTAGAGAACATGCGTCGGGAAGGCTACGAGCTGGCGGTGTCGCGGCCGCGAGTCATCCAGCGCCAGGTGGATGGAGTCTGGGAGGAGCCTTACGAGGCCTTGACCATCGATGTCGAGGAAGAGCACCAGGGCGCCATCATGGAGCGTCTCGGTACCCGGCGCGGCGAGCTGCAGGACATGCAGCCCGACGGTCGTGGTCGAGTGCGTCTGGAGTATCGCATCCCAGCCCGCGGACTCATTGGTTTCCACACGGAATTCATGACCGCGACATCCGGCACCGGCGTCATCAGCCATATCTTTGACGGATACGGTCCGGTGAAGGGCGCCATTCCTGCCCGCATCAATGGTGTGCTGATCTCGGCGGAGGAGGGCGAGGCCGTAGGCTACGCGTTGTTCAACCTGCAGGATCGCGGTCGTCTTTTCATCGGCCCCGGTGACAAGGTCTATGAGGGCATGGTCATCGGCATCCACAGCCGCGACAACGACCTGGTGGTGAACCCCCTCAAGGAAAAGAAGCTCACCAACATGCGCGCCTCCGGTTCGGATGAAAACATCCTGCTCACACCGCCCATCCGCATGTCTCTGGAGGCCGCGGTGGAATTCATCGCCGACGACGAGCTGGTGGAGGTCACCCCGCAGTCCATCCGTATCCGTAAGCGCTATCTCAGCGAGAACGAGCGCAAGAAGGCCGCCCGCAGCGGCAACTGAGCCGACGCCCCGCCTTCAGGCGGGCAGGCTTTTGCGTAGCCGGATGAGCCGGAACCAGCCGCCGAGGGCGGCGGGTGTGTCGCTGATGACCGCAAGGCTCGGCTGCTGCGCCAGAATATCCTCGAAGATGAGATCCGTATGCGTCGCCAAGGCGGCGGATAGCGGCGCTATGGCGCGGCGCAGCCAAGCCCGTTCACCGGGGCGCAGAAATTTGTCCAGAAGGCGGATCTCGCCGCCCGGGCGCAGCACGCGCACTACTTCTGTCAAAGCCTTGCGGGCGTCCGGCACCACGGCAAGGATCAGGTGCAGGATCACGAGATCGATACTCCCGTCGGCCAAGGGCAGCGCCTCGGCATCGGCTTGCACCAGCCAGACGGCGTGACCCCGTTTCTGCGCCCGACGCAGCATCGCCCGGCTGAGATCCGTGCCGATCAGATCCTTCCCCGCCGGGAGATAGGGCAGATCGAGACCCGTGCCGATGCCGTTGATGAGGATACGCTGGGCGTCTTTCGGCAGTTCCGCCAGACTCTGCCGGCGCAGCGGCGCCGAAAATCCGCTCACCGCGCCGTCGTAGATGGGTGCCCAGACTCCGTAGGCGCGGCGCAGGCTGGATCGGCTCATCGGGCGTCGAGCTCCATCGGGCGTCGAGCTCAGTGAAAGACGGTAGCGACGGCCAAGCGAAAGGGCGGAATGGGGCTCTCGAAGCGCTCACCGCTGGCGCTCACCCAGCCGTAACTGCCGTGCATGCTGCCCACGGGCGTGGGCAGGACCGTGCCGCTGGTGTAGCGGAAACGTTCGCCGGGCTTCAGGGTCGGCTGCTCGCCCACCACGCCGGGGCCTTTGACCTCCTGAATCCTGCCCTCGGCATCGGTGATGACCCAGTGGCGATCCAGCAGTTGTGCGGTTTCCGGTCCCAGGTTGTCGATGGTGATCTGGTAGGCGAAGACATAATGCTGTGCGTCGGGATCGGACTGCTCTGGGATATAGCGTGTTTCCACCGCGATCCGGATCTCCGTGGGCGGATGGTCGGGCATGTGGCCTCCTGCTCGGCAGTACGACGAAGTCCCAGTCTAGACTTCCCGGTGGGGACTGCCAAGGGCAGCACGGGCGCGACTCCCCTGCACGCGCCGGACTTTGGAAAGCGGGACACAGGCGCTACACTGGGCCCCGGAATCGGTACGTGAGGTTACCATGGCAGAATTACCCGAAATAGAACTGTTCCGGCAGAAGCTGCGGCGCAACGTCCTGCACAAGCGGCTCGGTCTGGTGCAGATGCGCAACGGCAAGGGCGAGGTCCAGGAGGAAGGTGCGGGCCTCGCCCAGGATGCGCTCAAGGGCCGGGAGATTACCGACCTCTACCGCTACGGCCAGTATCTCTTCTGGGAGCTGGACGGTCGCGAAATCCTGGTGCTGCAACTGGGTGGAGAGCTCAGCGTAGAGGTGGAGCGGGGTACACCGGCCCCTGTCGAGGGCAGTGAGGAGTCGCGCGCGCAGCTCGAGATCCAGATCAATGCCCACATGCGGCTACGCCTGCAGGGCACCCAGCTGGGCAATCGCCTGCGGCTGCTGGACGAAAGCTCCGATGTGGATTTTCTGACCAAACTTGGGCCCGATCCTCTGCTGCTGCCGGAGGGCGCGCGCAAGCACTTGCGCGAGGCACTGGCACGGCGCCGCAGTGCCCTGCGTAACGTCCTGCTGGACGACGCCTTTCTCCCCGGGCTGGGCCCCGTCTGGGCCGATGAGATCCTCTTTCAGGCGCGTCTGCGACCGGACCGGACCGTGCCGACGCTCTCGGAGGAAGAGCGCGAAGGTCTGCTGGAGCAGATTGCCAAAGTCATAGACCGGGCGCTGCGGTCCCAGGCCAAGGTACCGCTTCTGCCCAAGACCTTCCTCACCCGCCATCGCGAAGATGGGCACTGCCCAAGCTGTGGCGGAGCGTTGGAGACCCTGAGCGTGGGGGGGCGCAACGCTCTGTTCTGTCCCAGCTGCCAGCACTGAACCCGCTGGGTCGGCGGCCGATCCCTCGATCGGCCCGCCCATAGGTACTGCCTGTTATTTATGCTTCCAGGGCAGTCCGCTGGCCTTCCAGCCCTCCACCTTGCCGCGCTGGCCGCTGGCGTCCGGCTTGCCCTCCATCCCTCCGAGAATATTGAAGCAGTGTTGGTAGCCTTGTTCCGCCAGGTGCTCCGCCGCTGCCAAAGAGCGCCCGCCGGTGCGGCAGAGCAGGAGTAGAAACTCATCGGGCTGGGCGACGCGGCGGATCTCCTCGTCAAAGTGGGGATTGGCGGTCATGCCCGGATACAGCTGCCAGGGGACGTGGCAGCAGCCCTCGATGAAGCCGGCGAAGTCCAGTTCGGGATGGGAGCGCACGTCCACGAGCTTGGCCTTGGGGTGCTCGCGCAGCAGCTGATGGGCCTCTTCCGGAGTCAAATCGCCGGCGTGCTTCTTGCCTGCCGCCCGGGCCCTCTGGGCGGCCCGCTCCAGGATATCCTGATGTGCCATGGTGATGCCTCACTTTTTTAAGAAGAAAGCTCACGGTGGAGTGTAGCACGGGGCAAAGATCTGGAGTCCAACCAACGGAGACGCTATGATGGCCGGATTGCGTGGACCTGGCCGCTCAGGTTTGCGCACGGGCTATGCCGCCGGCGGGGACAGATACCCTGTCGCTGTGGCTGTGGGGTCTAGGTCGGTGAGGCTTTGTGAGGAGAAGACGATGGGATACCGTCCCAAAGACGTGATCAAGTTGATTGAAGAAAAGGACGTGAAGTTTATCGATTTCCGTTT
>ERZ1669250.935-NODE-935-length-10718-cov-2.715558_pt1 | contig 10718 bp, 2 predicted proteins | sample MGYA00579295_ERZ1669250 | MGnify/ENA primary metagenome ERZ1669250 (study PRJEB41166, sample SAMN08046056) | hot springs metagenome | biome: hot spring; feature: acid hot spring; material: thermophilic sediment; isolation source: thermophilic sediment from acid hot...
TATACTGGATACCTGATTCTCTCCATCATTCAGACAGGATAGAAATTCGTACATTATCTGAATTTCATTCCTGTTCTTTCTCATTCAATCTCGTCCTCTTTCCAAGAAAGGTGTCATGAATAATATCACTGACACGAAAAATAGCAAAATACCGGCCAGCATGAATGGATAAAACATCCTCAATATGTAAAAGGCCTGTAATATGAGTGATGCATCCATCAAAATAAATGAGGATAGTACTACAAAACTACCTTTTTTTTCTCCTGAAATAGACCTTATTATGGAACCAGTAATATAGAATGAGAAGTATACGGAAACTATTATCATCACATCTTCCATATAAGAGAATATTACTCCCAGCCCAAGAAATGTCAGATTCGATTTAAGGTAGTTATAGAAAAGGTTAAGAGTGAATAGAAACTCTGTTATTACGAACATCATGTAAAAATACACTATATAATACGAAATGGAGAGCACAACCATTGGAAGAATTGCAAAAACGAAGAAAAGAATAGATTTGTATAGAAATGGTTTTGTAGCTGAACTGAATTTTTTCAAGGAAAGTATTAGTATCACTAAGATATAAATAATCCCAGCTATGCCTATTATCTCGAGGTCATTTACCACACCTCATTATTATAAGATAGTATTTCTATGTTATTCTTGAAAAAATAAAAAAAAGAATTGATTTAAATCCATACAGAGCTCACACTTACAAGATCGGCATAGCTCGTTCCTGTTATTACTACATCTGTGAAATCTGCCCAATTACTTGTGGTGGCCGGCTTAAAATAATTGGAGTTATCCCCATTCACCTCGAATTTAAGATAAACTGTTAACCCTATATATCCTGTCAAAGATATGATGCTGCCAGTTTGATGAAATGCTGGTACATTGGAATAATAAGCACTCATGATAGTCGAAGCATTCTGCCATGGGATTATTTTCCCAGCCTCGCCTGCCCATCTCGTATCCATTTGCTCCCAAATAATGTTCCCTCCTGAGGCAAGATAGCCTACATAAAGCCTGAACCCATTGGGGACATCTGTCGGATCCCCAGCATTCGCAAATCTTACCATTATGTTATATTGTGTTATAAATGAAAGTGTTGCATTTTGTAAATTAACAAACGAGATTGGAACAGATACAACATTATCAACCTCATTGTTGTAAAAGTTACTACTATTATAAAACCATAGACCATTACTGTTCTCCCTATTCCATAGATCTCCTTGAGAAGAACCAACACCTGTCGTAGTTTGATTTTCTATGACCTTAATATCATCTGCATAGAAAAGGTCATTACCATAAATGCCTGTATAGTAACCGTAACTATCTATTATTAGAACGAATCTCACCCATATAGATGAGTCTGATGTATATTGGGAGATATTAAACACATAATGCTGCCACCCGTAATTTTCTCCTCCTGATACAGTAGTGAATGCAGGGAGTAAATCTGCGCCGTTAGTAGGATAATTCCATCCGGTTCCACTAATTGGACCGTAATTAACATTTCCTGGATATCCTTGAATTGGGGATATCCATTGCCAGACTCCACTCCCAACACCATTTGGACTTATGAAAACTGCAACTCCTTCACCACCTAGTGCGAGTTTATATAAAGCATAAAATTCTAGATAGGCAAATTTAGACCCGTGAATATACAGTTGTCTTGTTGTTACGACCTGGTACGTGTAAGATTGGTTCCATGAATTTTCTCCATTTATTAAGTCGACATATGCTGAACTTGTTCCTAAACTATATCCACCTGATATTGATCCTGGCATTAGACCCCAATATGAGTTATCGATTTGCTTTATTGCCCCTGAAACAGTATTATAAGGTTCTATATCACCATTACTGAGATATTTTTCGACATAAGCCACAGATCCTTCAGATGAATAAGGTTGGACTGAATAAAATGTATTGGCGTTACTTCCCTCGTTAGCATATTCATTAACTCCTGCCCATGCCCATACCGTGGCATAAGAATGCCAATTGTTTCCTGTACTCAAGTTGTCGTAGAAAACGTATACAGGGGTGTCCCTGATACCTTCTCTTGCAAAGTTAAGAATTGATGGAATCTTTGCCGTTGAATAACTTACAACTATCCTTATGTCTCTGGGGTTTGATGGAAGTGCTGCATACTGCGGGTCCCATATGAACTGAACAGGAGTAGAGCTTAGCGCACTTAGGTACACAGTCTGCGAACTGAACAAACCTGAACCGTCGAATGCCTGGACGACAGCATTTGTTGGAACAGAACCCAGATTGGATATGTTTGCACTTATGATATAGTATCTGTTTATCATCAGCACGGGAGAGGAGAATGTTATGCTGGAAGGATTTACATATGGAACAGCATCGTTGATAGTGAGATTTGCATACCCAAGTATGTTAAGCATCAGCATTGCCCTGGCATCGAGAGCAGGACTGGAGGGTGCGAATGTAGAGGTATGGGGCTGTATAATACCTGCAACTGCAGACATACCGAATGGAATGACCACAATTCTGAATCCGTTCATATCAATTATCAAGCCTGTTGATGCACTTGTAGGGTTACTTGGATCACTAAAGAACAGTTTCTTATTAGGTTCTATTGTATCGGACATATTATAAAACTGAAGAGAACTGGTTCCACTATTTCCACTTTCCTTAATAATTAGACCATACCCATTTGTTATATTGTCACCAAAGAATCCAAGCGCTTGATTACTGGAATTATTATTCCCGTAAAGATAATAGTAATTACCATTTTTGGTGTAAGATGATGTCGAGGATTTGCTTGATAAACTAATCCCAAATAAATTGGCTATTTCCGAATTCCCTTTAATGGCCCCTGCAGTGGAATTACCCATAAACATAATTGTATATGGAGAAGCTTCATTTCTAACCTTTTGGAGAGAGTATTGCTCAATGGCATATTGCATTGATGCATTAATTAGAGATGATGATTGCGAGTCCGTACTTTGAAAATCAATTATCACAAGGTTGAATTCATTAAAATAATTGCTAAGATTTCCAACTTCCACCGTCGTACTTGGACTACTTGGTGCAAACCCACTTACTAACCCGACCGATTTTTCTTGTATACTTACTAGTGATTGACTCGAGCCTGGAATGAAACTCATCCAAAAATAGCTAACATTTAGGTTTTCAAGAGTACTGTTGAGGCTGTTAGTATTAAAGCCCATATTATTGGTATGGTCAAAAACTACAAGTGTTGAGTACCTGACATATATAGATGTATTAACAAGTGAAGATGCATAATCCAGGGCATAGTTGACCTGTGTAATATTATGGAATGGATCAACAATTCCGATTACTTTCGTCGGTCCTGGTGGCGAAGCAATCCAGTTATATTTGTAGAGATAGTAAGACCCATTGCCATTAATTGATTGTATAGTTTCATTTACTCGCAAAGATGAGCCTATCAGTATTTCTAATGTGATATCACCTAAGGTCTTATTAGAGAGATTACTAATAGCAAAGGTTATTGTTACTGGCTGATTAAAAAGGGGTGTTCTAGTAGAGAATTCTATATCTGTTAGAGCCAATTGAATTCCGGGCATAACCGTTATATTGTCCAGCCACATAAGAATCTTGTTTGCAACGTAATCCTGCTGGTACAAAATTACCCTTGCGAATTCAAAACCTATTATTATCGCCCTTCCTCCGTGGTTGTTGGATGCATAAAATCCAACTATATCATTTTCATTATTGTAACTGATATTCATAAAATTATTTTCTTGTGAATAGTAACCTGACTGTCCTACTGGCGGGTAATCTAACAAATTTGGAGGTGTAGCGAAATACGGATAAAGAAAGCTATAATTAGTTGCATTAATGTAATGAAGCCCATTTCCTGATACTGTATTCGTTTCAAATATACCCATAGAATTTACAGCCTGAGGATTTATAAACACTTTAATTGGTTTATTTACGTCTAATTTTTCAGAGTTTTGATAAGATTTATTATTCCCAGATATTACAAGTATCTTCCCACCATTCTGGTAGAAAATGTTAAGTTCATCCTGATAGTGGGATGAAATTCCATTCGAATTATTTCCAGTGAACCAGAATACTAAATCAAAACTGTCGAGGTAATTCTGAGAAATGGTGCTATTCCACGTCCAATTTTCCTTGAATGCGTATCCCGTTTCAGTTAAAAGATCTGAGTAGTAGGCCTGGGCGTTTTCGATCCCGCTATATGAATTGCTCTCATCATTCACGAGTAGAATCTTAGGAAGGATTGGAACAGGTACTGTCACATTTGGTGGGGGGTTAATCTGGTTGACACCATTTAATCCAGTTATGTTACTCAATCCAGCTATTAGAAAATTCTGGCCGGCTACAGGTTCATTCCCCCCAACATTTTCCCATAAGAAATTAATTGTTGTGGATGAATATGCTCCTACTATAAAGCTACTATTAATTGCAATTTCATTTGATGTTACAATCTTTAGGCCGAAATCATTTTGCACTGGTGCCATCGCAGGGATAGTCCCATTAGGGAACCTGTCATAAACAAACAGAGTAAAACTTGCCCCAACGGGTCCGCTATTCTGAACCAGAATAGATACTAGATCATTAGTGCCATGAACAGGCCTAGGATTTTGTAGAACAATTCCTCCAGGTATAATTTTTACATCTGGGGACATAGAATAACTTCCATTTAGTAAAATAGATTCGAAGCTTTTCATGTTAGTTCCACTGATCCATGAAGTTATTTCAGCGGTTGGCTTACTAGGTATGAAGCTGGGAGATACAAAGGTACCATAGAAAAGCTTAATATTGCCCTCTACGCTGAGAGTCTGCATTGTTACATTGTTGTCAATACCCTTTCCAAATAATGTTGAAAGGTTAAGTGAAGCATAGGTTCTAGAGGGCTGGAGTGTATATACCTGAGCATAAATTGTAAAGTATTCACCGGGGGAGATTTGAGCTGGTGTCGAATATGCATAGACAATGAAAATATTTGATGACGAGTAACTTTGTGATTTCCACAGAATTGAATTATACTGTTTAGAAAATAGGATAATCGAAAATGTTGAATTCTCGCTAACCTTGAAAGTATTTGAACTGTTGAAATGCAGAGTTATCCCTGGACCATACCTTGTAAGTATATTGTTTCCCATTATTTTGCTGAGTTGATAGACCAAGTAAGAATGGATTGTACCGTTTGCGTCAATTATTAGATATGTGCTATTTCCTGATAGGATTGTTCCCCCTTTATCAGATAGGTTAACAAATAATGTCCCATTATCTATATATATATTAGGATAGATTATCACCTGAGCCGCCTTTTGGGCGGCGGGAATATGCTGCGTGTACATGAAAACTGTAGCAAATAGGGCTACTGTAATAGCAAGTATTAATATTGTTCCCACAACTTCAGAAACGCCCTCTTCCCTATAGACCTCTCTCATTACGCCTTTATATATATTTTAATATAAATCCTTTGCGCATTCTTGAATTTTTTGACCCAGTATAGAACCTTTGGTAAGACTTTTCTGCACTATACAGCTGTGATTCCCCTATTTACCTAACTAAGAGTCCAGAGTGGACTACTTCCCCATACCTACTTCACAAATATCTGAGCATTAAATTTAAATTAGAACAAAAAGCTATTACTGATTCATTTAGCACTCCCTTTCAAATGCTGAGAGCTATCGGCATAGGTGGCAAATAGATTATCGTAATTCTCTGGAATATCCAGATCATACATCATGAATTCTTAAGGATTTTTTCCTGCGTGAACAGTATATTTTTCGACCTTTATTCCTTAGCTCTGTAGTCTTATTCTATTATATTTAGGAGAGATTCTCCGTAAGTATGTTTACATGATTCCTTGTTTAAGAGGATGCAGCAAATATATTTTAAATTTCAATCAGCTTTCCAGATACAGAGGAACTGCACTTGAAATTATATAATTATTTCCTTCATAAAATTGCCATATAGATAAAAGAAAAATTTAGTGTGTAGATTCAATTATAAAAATTAAAAAGAAATAAAAATAAATTTATGGCTTCTTTAGTTCATCGATCTTCTTTGCAAGCTTGTTAGAACTATTCATTGCCAACGCAGCAACAGCTAGAGTTACCAATACAAGAACAAGTACTACAAGCTCGAATATCATGGTATTGCTCACGCTGTTTGATGTTGACTGGAGTTTTGCCTGCATTGTTCCCAATTCAGTCTGTATTGTTGCTATTCCGTTATGATTTGCTGTAACATTTCCCTGCAATGTTCCAAGAGATGTTTGTATTGATACTGTATTTCCCTGTATTGTTGTGATGACAGGATCAATGTTATTGATATCTGTCTGTATTGTGCCGACGCTTGTGCTGATGTCAGCTACTGATCCGTTGATGGCCACTAGCTTGCCGTCTATGCTATTCAGCGTGGTAGAGATTGTACCTGCTGTAGTTGTAATTGTTGCAATATTTCCGTTTATTGAGGTAAGCTGGGCATCTATGTTTGATACATTGGTTACAATAGTACCTACGTCGGTCTTTATTGTTGCTATATTACCGTTTATCTGAGAAATCTGCCCTTGAATATTGCTGATTGATGTCTGGATTGGCCCAAGTGTTGAGTTCATGTATACAACATTTCCATATATGGAAGTAACATTTGCGTTGATATCCTTTAGAGATGCTTGTATATTGCTTCCCATTGTTTCTATGTTCATTATTCCGTTATTTATTGTATATGCGTTCGATGATATGGCGGTCATGATCTGGCTCGTGTTAACATTCAGCTGTGTGGATATTCCATTGATTTCAGTCTCTATCGTGCTCGTATTAAGCAGAACCCCGCCCGCCACAACTGTTAGCTGCTGTGTGGCATAAGGAACTGATGAATATGCATTGTAGAAGTAGGTTTGCCAGCTGCCTTCTGGTCCTATAGCCAAAAATATTGGTTCGATTCCTCCTGCTGTTGTTGTCAAATAACCATTACCATTCATGTACTGATTAGGTGATGGTGCCCATATAGTGACTCCCAGAGTGTATGAGTATGAAACGTTCAGGGTATATATCTGATTGACATGTGGTACGTTTGGCATTGGGAAGCTTGCCATTACTGTTCCTGTCTTATTCCAGTCCGCAGGGCCGGCATATGCTGTGTAAACATTTCCTCCCGGTGACTGTAATGTTGCATAGACCCTTACGCCTATAACCTGTGTGATTATTGGCCATGGGGTTACAGTAACTGTTACTGACTCAGCTGCAGTTTCACCGTTTGGAGACATTACTATGACCATCACATCATAATTTGTTGTCTCTGTTACATTGAACATTATGGATATTGCTGAAATCGTTGTTTCTTCATAGTACATCCCATTTACAAACCAGAAGTACTTGTAGTCATGCATATTTGGGAATTCTCCGAAAATTGCCATAGCATCAAAGCTAATTCCGGTGCCGGAATATGCCTGCCATACGGATGGGAAGAAGCTATTTATTTCAATGTAAGGGATTGCATATTCATCATATGATACGTTCTCAAAGTAAGGATATGTAGGTGGATATCCAGAAGTTACTTTTGCCCATATTAGATGATCACTTGTGATATAATCTCCAGTGGTTAGATACGATCCAACCATCTTGTAGCTCACAGGCTGGTAACTCTTATCAGTCAGAGTAAGCGTTGTCGTTAGATATGTTCCTATCGTATTTCCGTTTGTCAGTGTAAGGCTCATTGCATCCATTGAATTTGTTGATGGCACGTATACGAGAGCCATAGGTTCTCCTCCAGTGTAAGTTGTATGCACTAGTGTGGTGCCCTTAATTTCAGACACATAACCATCGGAAGATGCAACGTAAATCATTCCATTGGATGGGTCTAGCTGCATTCCGTAGGTTACAGCGTTTCCTGTTGTAATGTTGGTGAGCGCTCCATTGACAGTATTGTAAACCGTCACATTCTCATGCGCGAAGCTCCCCCTTCCTGTTCCGGATGCGTATAGGTATCCATTTGATGAATCATACAGGAGCTGTGTTGCTACATCTCCGCTTCCCCATGTCACATTTGTTATGAATGCCCCGGTTGTCGCATTCAGGATAGATATCTCTCCCACACTGGAACTGGATATGAATATCTTGTTATTTCCGAATGCTATACCGTTCATGCCTTTGTATACTGATATGCTGGCAAAATCTGTATTGTTCATTGCACTAATCACTGATACATTTCCTGAACCTGAATTTGCAACATATATCATCTGTGAATTTTCATTGAATGCCATCCATACAGGGTTGCTTCCCACACCTATGGTGAAGTTCAGGAATCCATAAGGATACTGTATGCTAGATGTGGTGTTTATTGCGTAAACCTGTCCCGTATTGCTGAGTGCATATATGAAGCCATTTGCCGGATCATATATCATATTTGTTGGACTCGATGTTCCCTGACTGAATGCAGGCATTGAAATTTCACCAACAACCGCGCTGTTCACAGGATTAACCACATAGACCATTCCATTAGTAGCGACATAGACATTTCCATTTGCAGAATCAAAGACTCCGCTTGTAGGCTGTGAAGGTACATAAAATCCACCCGATGTGACATTCTGGGTATTGCTATTTATAGGTACTGTGTCGGTTGCGCTCGTGAGTGGAAGGTATGTTCCATTCTCAAATACCTGGAGATAGAGCAACTCTCCTCCGAAGTTCACGTCTGTTGTGTATGGAAGTGCTGAGCCTGAAATATTGAGGTATGCTGTGAATGGCTGTTCCAGGGCAAATGGAGACTGGGATGATGCGTACGAGTAATGTGAATTGAGGGTTAATGTAACACTCAATGGCGGTACGGCAAGCATATCAACATCTATTATGTACGGGAACTTGAAATTACTATCACTATGATCCGTTGGATCAGTAACATTTGCGTGTGTTTCAAAAATGCCTGTCTTTGAGAATGTCATATTGTATGTTATGTTGAAGTAGTATTTTCCAAGTGCTACACTGTATGTTCCATTAGCGTAGATATTAACAAGTGTTGTAACCCTAGTTGGAATATATTTAAAGACTTCTAGGCTTGTTTGCGGTGCCATAAGGTTTGGAGTTATGATGAAATTGGTAGTGGGTGTGGCTATTTGCGATGCTGTTATCAGATAATTCCCATTGCCTCCGGTCACATTGACAAATACCATTATGTTGTCTCCTACAGTCGTAGTTGCGGGATAAGGTATGGTGTAAACATTTACAGAAATTGGCTTGTAGTTTGTGACTGTCAGCACGTATGAACTCTTAGTCCAGAATATTGGTGATCCGACCGTTGTGTTGTATGTTTTACCATAATTGGCTGTAACAAACGCGGTAAATGTACCGAATATCTTGTATGTAACGCTTAAATTTCCAGCCCCGATAGCACTGAGGAATGTTGCATTTGCAGTTAAATTAAACATAACACTGAAATCTGGCTGGTTTGTCGCAGAGTTCATTTTTAACGGATACAAAACCTGATAAGGCTTGCCTTTGAATAATATATTCACTGTATTGTTGTGATGCATTGTGTAACCATTGTCAAATGCAACAGTAACATTTGCCATTCCAGTCTGATTCAGCTGTATGTTAGCTAGATAAGCAAAGTATTTTACAGTTGAACCGATTGGAACTGATCCCGATAGGTAGTTCTCTGGATAGGGAAGATTGGTTGTCAGGAAAGCCTGTAAATGATTTGACAAAACGTTTACGGTGAAATTGGCATATGCGGTATTGTTTAGGCTATCATTAACCTGCAGAACGAAATGATACTGACCGGGGGTGTTATAGTAGGTGGTGAAATATTTAGTGAAGTTAAGTACGAAGAATGCATTATCTGGCATTGGTTCTGATCCGCTGGCTAGCATTTTTGTTTCATTGAAAAGGAACCATTTGTAAGGTAGTTCCCCATTTGATATATTGCCAAAGAGGTAAACTCCTGTGATCGCCTGTGTATAATTCACAGTAACCTGATCTGTTGAGAAGTTTGCAGTAAGGCTGTTGTTAACGAATGAATATCCCATCACATCAGTTGGCGGAACATATAATACCTTGAGGTATTCAAGATCGGGTTTACTCTGCCCCGCTGAATCATTAACATAAACCTTTATTATGTACTGGGCTGGTATTCTGTAACCATGGTTGTATGTACTATCAGGATGCTCGAATGTTATTGATGTGCTTGTTCCGTATCCTCCGGTTCCGGGATAGTAACTTACATTACCGTCGCCCCACAGGAGTGTTACATTGTAATATCCAGTTCCGCCTGTTATGTTTACTGTATCATATACTGGCGTGTACATGTAAACTGATGAAATTCCTGGGCTTGGCAATGGTGCAGTTGTTAAGAGCGTCGTAACTTTCAATGGACCTATTGTTGCGTTCGTCTGTGCTGCAGACACGTTTATCCAGTATGTGCTCCTGGAGAACATTCCTGCGGCATCTTGGACTTCGAAAACAGCCAGATATTCCCCGGGATTGCTGTAGGTTACTGGACCAACTGTGTTTGATGCGGGGACAGGGAATGGATTGCTACTTCCGCTGATTCCATTACCGTAGTTCCAGCTGAGATAATAAACGCCTGATCCGCCAGATATTGTATATGTGAAATAAACACTTTGACCAGCATATATGTTTGCGCTGGAAGCAGTAACTGCTATGTTCAATGGATTGTATACTGTGACTGTATAGTTTGTGTGGGCTGTGTTTCCAACTGCATCAGTAACT
>ERZ1669250.936-NODE-936-length-10678-cov-4.035960_pt1 | contig 10678 bp, 5 predicted proteins | sample MGYA00579295_ERZ1669250 | MGnify/ENA primary metagenome ERZ1669250 (study PRJEB41166, sample SAMN08046056) | hot springs metagenome | biome: hot spring; feature: acid hot spring; material: thermophilic sediment; isolation source: thermophilic sediment from acid hot...
GGGATAAGATTAGGTACGCGACGACGATGATAATTAGGAGGACGACAACCGTGGTCAGGAGGGGCAGCGGCGGTGAACAAGGCACGGTAGTTAGGGGTACTGCCGAGGATGGCACCAGGGTTTACGCCCAACCCACTGAGGAATTGCCGGTGAAGCCCATTGAGGAGGGGACCAGGGTGAAGCAGGAAAATACTGTGGTTAAGCAAGGTGGGGAATCAACGGTTGTAAGTGCGAAGGAGGAAAACGAAGGACAGGGAGGTGCGGAAACCAGCGGCCAACAGAGGGAGGAGACCAAGGACAAGGAGTAGTGAGTCCTACTTAAAATGCCTTATTATTCGCTTCAATTCTCAGAAACACCAACCTCATCTTTAACACTGTGGGCGGCATTAGGTTTTTCCCAACCAATATATTATGCTTATTACTCACGTGCTTCGTTGTAAGGCCACTACCCAATAACTCAGTATCCTCGATCCTTATACTCCATTCATTAAATGACCTGGGCACCCTAACTATCAACCTCTTTATGTGATTAATGGCGTCAATGCTGAAGTAGTCCATGGGTACGTAGTAATTCAGATTGAATGAGTAGCCGTATCTAATAGTCTCTCCTGACTTAACGGCCCTACCAAGCTTAAATATGAAGATGCAGAAACCATGGGGGCACCTAATCTCATTAAGTTTCTCGGTAACAGTAACACCGCAGCACGTAAACCTGAGGGGTTCACCCCAGTCAATGTCTCCGTAGACCCTAACAAAGACGTGATCCATGTCCATAAACCCTGTCATGCTGAAGCTTATAAATAAGAAGGGAAATGCTAGCGAAGAATAATCCACCGGAAAACGTTATCTGCAATTGAGTAGCTATATAATAGGGGAAGAGTAAGAACATTAATATCAATACCCCTTCTTTTACGAATATACCTAGCCTTAAGTATATCGTTATAATTTATCAATAAATTACGTGAATTCCTCATCTGAAATATCAAGCCATATTCTGTCGTATATATTACTAATTTTTATTAACCCTAAATGCTCCTTCTGCCTGAATAAATAGGCGTTTATTTTTATTTTTAAATATTAGTCACGATTAGTCATGACTAAAATTTAAAAATAGCTTATTATAGGAGTCTTTGTGAAGGCTAGGCAATTACTAATGGGAATATCGGTCTTAATATTAATGATGTCTATAGTCTCCCTAATAGCCCTTGCCCAGTTACAGGGTCCTTTAACCAGCCCCCTAATTTCAAATGGAGTCGCCTGTATTCAGTTTAATAACCCACCACCCTATCCTGGTAATACCTATCCCGTGCATTGGGATGTGTTTAGTGTGGCGTTAAACGGTGGAAACCCATGCAACTACCCCAACCTATTCATAGGCGATTTAAGGGCGGGCGAGACTGTTCACCTCTTTTATAATGATGGTTATTCAGGTGCTGGCGATGGTGATTCGCAAATAGGGTCCTACACGCAGCTATATGTGATTAATAACTCCACGATTCTTGGGGTGATTAATGCCAGTAATGGTTTAAGGGAGGTTACCTACTATGAGTTGGTTGGTAATCTCCCGGTGGTTTACGTTAACTTCACTGTAAGTAACCTGCCTCAACCCACCATGGTTTGGTATGGAATAGACTTCATTAATGACATTTACGTTGACGCTAATCCCGGGGAAACAACGTGGGTTGTTGCTTTAGGTGTTGGTAATTACTCCTTCCCAGCCCAGGATCCCAATGAGATGTATAACCTAGCCATTAACTGGGGCTTTAAAGCAACCCTAACCCCGGATCAATTCACGCCAGGTAGCTTTGCTATTATTTATATACCGCCGAGTGCGGGTCAATTCATCTGGATGGAGATTAACCAACCTGGCGTGGGCACATACTACTTAGCATTATACCCATTAATGCCCATTGATGGGTACTACGTACAATCAGCCAACGGCTGGGCATTTAATAAGGCAATAGGCCTAATATTTAGTAATAATACTACATCAGCCAACGGCGCACTCCTGGTCGTTTATGGTAATAGCTTAAGTAACCTGGAGCAGAATATAAATGAGGCATTAAGTACACTGGGCGTGTCGACGAAACCGTCTACGCACACATCTACGCAATCAGTAAAGTGCGCTATTAATCCTAATTTCATAAGTTACCTGGATAATTCCTCCGCGTCTGCGTTCCTTTACATTAACTTTACTTGCGCCGAGCTTGAGTTGTTTATGGGTGGTGGCCCAATGTTTGGTAACCTGTCCACGCCAGGTACCTATATTGCCAATGACCAGAGTTACTTTAACCACGTGGTCTCTGGGCCGTATATAATAAGTACTACCATCAACGGCTGGAGGGTTTGGGGGGTGACTTATCTGGCAGTGCCTACATACGGTAATGGTACTGTCGTTAACTCAACGTACACTCTCCAGAAGACCTTCATAGTTGCCAGTAATGGTGGTGAATTCATAACTCTACTCCTTTACCGTGACCTAGCCCCAGTGTCCCTGGACCTAAACCAGTACTGGAGCCATATTCATAAGGGCGTTGATGGGTTAAGCTTCGGCATATGGCCACCAGGCTATAGCCCATACTCTACATTCAACCCCATGTGGAGTCAGGAGGCCCTGAATATTCACGGTAATACGACACTTTACATTAATGGGCAGTATCAAGGCCCGTTAACGTCCTTTGGACTATGGCAAGTACTGCCCACCGGCCCAATAACCCTGGTCAATAGCCTCAATAATTGGACCATATACATAGTCCCCATGGACGACATGTCCACCACACCGCAGATCCAGTTGGTCACTAACGGTTTCTCAATAAACGGCACAATTATAGATAACTCGATAATGAACATTCAGCATGCCGAGATCGTGCTGGCCCCAGGCCAATACGCCCAGTACGTATACTCAATAGGCATCAATACCCAGCCACCAAGCCAAGCCCAGATACAGCAAATACTGCCACAGCTCATAAACCTAGCCATAACGACCATCAATGTAACGGCTATGAGGACTCTACTAAACTTATCAATATTAATAAACGGTACCCTGGTTAAGAATCAGTCATTCTACGTTAATGTAAACTCAAGCACCACTTACATTAAGCTTCATTCCTACGCCTCCTACTCAACAACACTAAATCCGGTAACATTAAACGTAACAGTGGTCATAAACAACACAGCGAGCCAGTCTATAGTCACCAGCCTCACTTTCACCCCACCGATAACGGGTGTTGGAAGGAATCTATACTTTACAATACCGTTAAGTATCAGGCTGCTTAACGGTGAGGTTAAGACAATATACGTGAACGTGACTCTCTTCCTATTCATCAACTACGTAACCACAGGCTCCATAGTGGTTAACGTCTATAATGTTAATGGTGAGCCGGCGTCAACAGTTCCTGGTGTTGTTTATGGTTTGCTTGTAAACACCACCAGTGCGAGCATAGTGGCGAGGGCATACATGAATAATAACTCGCAGTTAATCTTCAATAACGTACCCGCTGGCACATACACACTCTACATATACCACTACCCCAACCTTGGCCTCAACGAGACCGAATACTGGGGCTCATTAACCGTCAGCTCCGTTCCCGGCAAGACGAACATGTACAACCTCATTAGGAACATGCCGTGGATTGAGAAAGTGCAAAGTACCTACGTCGGCAATAATGAGTACAGAATAACGATCACGGTTATCAACCCGCAGAGCACGCAGATTAGCGGTAGGGTATCCCTATACATCTCGCCGGATAAGAGCTCCACGGACGCTGCACAGTTCGTCAACTTAGTGACCTACAAACCAGGTACCAATGAATTCACATTCACATACACACCGAAGGCAGCCGGCACTTACTACGCCTATGTGGTGATAGATGCCTATGTGAACCAATACTGGGGAGAACCAATACCCACTGACCAATACAACTGGGTACAAATAATTCAGGTAGCACCACCATCACCAACAACCACATCCTTCATACTCGTTGGTGATGCCAACATACAGAATAATGAACTAATACTCACTAACAATCAACAGTACACCAATGGTGCTGTGTTCTGGCAAAGCTACTTCGATAACAATAAAATACTGAATATCGAAATTACTGGTAATGTTAGCTTTCTAAGTACTGAAGCCACCCCAGGCGATGGCTTCGTATTCTACCTATTCCTAAACCCAAGCAACTGGGGCATTGGGCCCCAGTATAATTATAATGTACCCTCATACTCAATATCAGGCATAAGCCCAGTGATGGGTGATGTATTCTTCCCACAAAGCTCAACACCATACATAGTGGTTCAGTGGGACCCGGTGTGGCAAAACGCCTATAGGCAGGTCGGCGTAGTCGGGCAGTGGAATGTCTGGATAATCGGGCCAAATGGGCAGGTGATAAAGGCATGGAACGGAATAGGGGTAGGATCAATAAACCTAACGACATTAAAATCATCTAAATTATCCATCAAGCAGTTGTATATCGAAATTAGTTATGATTCAAGTAGAAACATATTAACAGGTATAGTATATGCAGGTTATCAGACTAAAAGTAGCGCAGGTTTGATGTTATCATTCTTCGTTCTTGACTTAAGTAACTACTTCATTCCGCCAAAATCAAATAGCTACATTTTTGGCATTGGCTCAGCTACAGGCCTTCATTATGGGGAGTGGTATCTTATATCGGAGAGCTATTACAATGCTGCTGATGATTATGTTTTTTATGTTCAAGGTTCTTCTAATTCAGTATTATCTATTCTTGAATCATTTATAACTAGTATCTTAAGGGATGTGGGATTACCTAATATAAATACAGCAACTCTACTTAATGTTGATTTTAGTGATATAACTCATTATATAGTTAGAATATTTATTAATAATTACAATTATGGTAATGTTATCTATGTACCAATACCAAATATGCTAACAATAAATCTAACGTCCATACTATGGCCCCAAATGGCGTATGATGATGGGAACGGCTTTGAATTCTCCGCAGAACTTTACTCACCGATATATATTGTTTTCATTCCACAGGGTAATGAGTATAGCGTTGTGAGCAGTTGGAACCCGTTCCTCGACATGTACTCCTACGCCAATTACGACACCAATTACTCGCCTGGTGGTAATTGCTATGGCTTCTCAAGCACAGCAATACTATACTTTGACCGCTACGTGCTTGGCGAGGACACAATTAATGGTCTAGTAGTGCCCTATTACCCGTTGCAGAATTATGGACCAACGAACACGCCGACGGCCACAGCACAACTATACCTAGGCCAGGTGGTATTTGTTAAAGTTAGTAATGGATATGCCGCTGATCTCGTGGTTTCACCACCGCAATACCCATTGACGCCAGCAGCTCTAGAAATAGCCATACACCAAATATTTGATCCAAATAGTAATGCATGGAATATCTTAAGTAAACAGGCTAATGACTTTAATGATTTAGAGACGTATTTAGATGAGGATTTGCCTGTTATGTTGGCTTTATGGCAAACTAATCCATTTGGTGCAAAGCACGCTGTCGTTGCTTGGGGTTATGCAAAGCTTGCCAATGGCTCCTATGCAATACTGATCAGTGACCCTAACTATCCAGGTACTATTAGGGTAGCAATATATACACCCAATGCTTTTGGGCCTTTCAGTAGTTTCACGTATACATGGTCTGATGGAACCACATTCAATTACTTCCACGTGATTCAGCCCACCCCGGCTGAGTGGAGTTGGTTTAGTAATTGGCTTAATGATTTGTTACACTTTTTTGATAAGATTAAGTATGTTGAAAAGGAGCTGACACCATACACCCTCATTGTTGTACATGCCAGCTCGTCATCTAATGTTAAGGTTTTTCTTAAAGATAACCCCTCCATGTATGATACCTTTACCCAGTGGGGTGATTCGCAGTCCTTTGTTGGGCTTATTCCTGGTAGTACAGGTGTTTTTGATGGCGATGTTGAGGTCTTCGCAATACCCAACCAGTACGATGGTGACCTTGAGGTGGATCCAATAGGCACCAGTGTCGGTGTCTTCATAATGCAGGTCGCTAACTCCTCAATCAAGGGCTTCATAGTTAATGCAACGTCGAATAAGCCGATTAGTGTCACCATTGGTTTGAGGTTTTATGGACTTTACGTTCTCTCCAATTCTTCGGCTGACCTTAACGTTACTGGCTTTTACATGAATAAGACCGGGGTTGTTGTTAATTCCACAACGACCGAGTTGGAGCCTGGTAAGGCCTTCGTTGTTAACTCCACGGAGTTAATCGGCATCCAGTGGGCCAGCGCAGCGTCATTTAGTGTTACTCCTAGTGTTGTTTCATCCTCTAACGGCACCTCATCCACCACGAGATCCTCGAATACTGGTTTTGTCATTAATGTTGCCCTGCCCATCATTATTATTGCCCTAGCCGTTATTACAGCCCTATTCATCATATACATTGGTTTATTACGTAGGAGGTAGGTTTTTCGCGGTATTACTTAAATAGTCATTTCATTTACTAATTTTGAATGCTTAAGCCCGGTATTAAGTTTAGGGATTATGTTGTGGTTAGGGAGCTTGGTGGGGGTGGCATGAGCTATGTCTGGCTGGCTAGGAGACTTGACTCCGGCGAGCACTTTGTGGTTAAGGAGCCCATTATCAGGGATGATGATTTACAGAGTACTCGACTTAACATTGAGAAGATCCGGCATGAGGCGAGGGTCTTAAAGATCCTCAGGCATAGGAATATTGTTAGTCTCATCGAGGCCTTTGAGATCCTTCGCACGGTTTCTGGCGTTGATTTAAACCCCGTGATACTCGTCCTCGAGTATATCGATGGGCCTAGCCTGGACTCCTTCGTGCATAGTAATAGGCCCTCTATAGGCACGGCCATTGAGATAATGAAGCAGCTCTGCGATGCTGTCTCCTTCATGCATAGGAATAACGTCATTCACAGGGATATCAAGCCTAAGAACATCCTCGTCATTAGGAAGGAGAACATTGTTAAGTTAATAGATTTTGGAACCAGTAGGTACTACTACGATCAACCAATGTCTAACGAGGCGATCATATCGCCGGGTGGTTACACGGCCCCAGAGCAGAGGCGTTTCCTATCATCGCCCCAAAGCGACATTTGGTCGCTGGGTGCCGTGCTCTACTTCCTGGTGACTGGGCGTGATCCCGAGTACGACATGCCCGGCTACCCCGACAACGTCATTGCGCCCCCAGACCCAAGGAAGTATAATGAGGATGTTGATGAGAGAATAGTTAAGGTTATTCAGAGGGCCATGGACCCTGTCATGAGCAATAGGTACTTAACCGCGGGCGACATGCTCCGTGATCTACTCGGCGGTGAGGTTAGGGCTGCGGAGACCCCGGTCTCCCTCGTGATTAAGGGTGTTAAGTATGACGTGAATAGTGATGTCATAATACTTGGGAGGAACGACATATCCAACGCCACGGAGTTCTACTACAGGGGTGGTGAGGCTTTGATCGAAATTTATGACGAAAATAAATTCATCAGTAAGAGGCACTGCATGATATTTAGGAAAGATAGTAAGTGGTTCCTCAAGGATCTGGGTAGTCTAAATAGGACGGCGGTTTACAGGGATGGCCGCTGGATCGAGGTTTACAGGGGCTATAAGCAGGAGTCCCCCGAGTTCGAGCTTAGGGATGGCGACATAATCGCTCTAGCCTATGATGTTAACAAAGGCCCATACTTACAAATACTCTTTAAGGTGAACCCAGGTACTGGGTGATTACGTGATTAGGCTCAGCATTTTAGTCCTAATACTATTATTGATGGGTATTCACGTTGTTATGGCTGAATCGATGACGGGCAACGTTACTGTTAATATCTTTAACGTTAACGGCAGGCCAGCCTCAAGCATGCGCGGTGTGGTGTACGGCATACTCGTGAATACATACAACGAGCAAGGCGTGGGACCTATCTTCATGAACAATGATTCACAATTAGTATTCGAAGGGATCCCACCCGGAACTTACATACTGTATGTGTATTACTACCCCAAAAACACGGTCTTCAACTATACAGAGTACTGGGGAAACCTCCCAATAAACGTATTCCCAGGCAAGGCAAGTATATATAACTTCACCAGGGACATGCCATGGATCGAGAACTTAACATCAAACTTCGTTTATAATAATGCCATAGAAATAACAATCCGCATTAACAACACTCAAGCCATAGGTCTCGAGGGTTTTGTAACCGTGTACATACTCAATGGCGGATGCGGGCAGGAGCCCCAGGTCATCACTAAATCAATCACCCTGGGCCCAGGCGTTAATACCGTGATCCTCAACTACATGCCGAGCCAACCCGGGACGTATTATACCTACGTAGTGCTTAACATCTTAGCTAACCAACCCCTGGGCCAGTCAATAGCCACTGACCAATACGGCTGTGTGAAGGTCATAACACTATACTCGGTGAGCTTCATGGAGACGGGCTTGCCCCCGGGCACCTCCTGGTCCATCACACTCAATGGCGTGAACACCTCATCAACGACAAGCTCAATAACCCTACTACTTCCCAACGGGACATATCAGTACCAAGTCCAGCCAGTTAGTGGTTACGTCACAAACATAACTAGGGGTAACTTAACGGTGAGTGGCCCAGTGACCATAGGGATTAGCTTTAAGCATCATCAACGCATGCTAATCACAACTTACGTAATTATTGCCCTGGCAATCCTTATCGCTCTAATCACGGCGGTGTTCCTAATCCCTCGGGTCAGGTCGCGCAATGTATTTGACGATGTGGCAACGGCCTAGGTTCGCCATATTGTCAACGCCGTCGCGTCATCCCTAGAGCCAAGCTTTCCTGCCGCGTTCACGAGGGCCCACGATATGTGTCTCGGGTACTTATACTCATGGACTATGCGCCCTATCGTGTCATCAGTCACAGTGTCGGTTACTCCATCCGTGGTTAGGACCAGGTATGTGTTTCGCCCAATCATTGTTTCGTACGTGTCGATGTTCCTAATTACATAGCCCAATGCCTGGGTTATCACGTGATCACCGAGGGAGTGGTCAGTCGTTAACCTACTCACGGTATTACCAACTATTTTGTAGGCCCTTGAATCCCCAACGTGTACTATGGTGGCCGTTGCGGCATCCCTCCTCTGCACTATCACGCCACCCGTGAATGTGGTCCCCATGCTCACATTACCCCTCTTGGCATATTCCTGAAGCTCGGCGTGTATCCTCATGAGTAACTCCCTGAGGCTCTCCCCCAGGTTAGTGATTGCGGAGCCCATTAGCGATAGGGCCCCCGAGATGAAGCTTCTCACGGAGAATGAACTTGCGTAGTCACCACCGTGAAGGCTACTCACACCGTCGGCTATGGCGAATACGTGCAATAGCGTCGCCTCTTCACCGCAGTGCTTAATCGATATTACACCCACCGAGTCCTCATTCCTCTCCTTATCAGCGCCCCTGACTGAGTATGGATATGCAATGATGACCTTACCAGCCGTATCCTCAGCATTCACCACGCGTAGGTACTTCCTCAGTCGTCTTGACGACAGCACCTCAACATCATTATGCCAAATGTAGTAGTGCATGTCGATGAGTAACTCATCATTCACATGCATGTTCAGGACCAACCTCCTCACTACCGCCAACGCCGTGCTCAGCTCCTCGTAGGGTATGAGGACTCCATAGAAAAGCGATGGGGAGCCGTTTAGGTAGGCCTTATACGTGAAGGCCAGCGACTCTGTGTAGTTCGTGCACGTACTTATCAAGACTCTATACCTCTCATTAGGCATCAATTTATTTAACATGAAACCCAGTCCTAAGTGTAAACCCAGGGTTTTAAGTATTATGATTAATTTCCACCAAACCTGCTTAACCATCCTCTTTCTCCTGATGGGTAGTCCCCGTACTACCACGTCCCTCCTCCCTAGGCCTCACGGTGGTTGACTCACCACCCTCCTGATTAGTCTCCTCCTCAATGGGCCTAACGGGAAGCTCCTCAGTGGGTTGGGCGTAAACCCTGGTGCCATCCTCAGTAGTGTACTGAGGCCTTGATAGCGCGACGGCAGAGGAGTCAACCTGGGTTCTCGGTCTCTCCTCGCGGCACCTGGATGCCAGTGCCATGGCATCCACGACAAGCCTCAGCCTCAACTCTGCATCCTTCATGGCCGCCCTCTCGATACTGTGCACCTCCCAGGGCCACAACCCTCCGTAATACGGCGGTCTATACCTCCCCAACTCACCCATTAATTTCGCGCCTAATTCCTTGCAATGGCTAGTCAACCCAGCTAAATACCTCATTAATCCATCCCCGCTCCCACTTATCATGAATTCATTAACCGCGTTTATCAATTCAGAGTCATTAATGGTCATACCTCCCACCGCCTTAACCGCGTACTCGCTGTACACACCCCTCGTCCTGCCCTCACCAAGCCTTAGGTATGCCGTTAGGAGCCTATACCCAACCAGGACCATGAATACTGCCAACGCCACCTCAACGGTGATGATCACGTAACTACCGTAGGGTACTAACGCACCGAGCGAGGTTGTCATACCCACTAATGCAATTGTGTACATTACTATGTCGGATATGCGCGCCATGTCCGCGGACACGGGTCTCAAAGGGGCCAGGAATCCAAGGAATACTATGGCTGTGATTATAATGGTCGCCACGGCAGCGTACAGGAACGCCACGTAAATAGAGAACACAATCAT
>ERZ1669250.937-NODE-937-length-10672-cov-3.728831_pt1 | contig 10672 bp, 8 predicted proteins | sample MGYA00579295_ERZ1669250 | MGnify/ENA primary metagenome ERZ1669250 (study PRJEB41166, sample SAMN08046056) | hot springs metagenome | biome: hot spring; feature: acid hot spring; material: thermophilic sediment; isolation source: thermophilic sediment from acid hot...
CGCAAGGTCCTCTGTATACAATTTTTGTTTCCTTAATTATGATAAGCTCTGGAACAACAGGATTTGGTCTTTCTCTTTATTTAGAACTTTATAGCAGAGTTAGCAGGAGCGTGACATTATCAAGGATATATTTTTATTCATCTCTTGGATCTTTACCAGTTATTGCCTTAGGAGGCCTATATTTGGAATATAACACCCTATTAGTTAAATATTTATTTATATTATCAGCTTTTGTTACATTAATTTCAACATTAATAGTAACTGGAATAGATTACAAAGAAGATTACACTTCAAAAAACAGTGTATGGATAAATAAAGAAGACTTTAATAAACTAAAAAAATTTTTCTTATTTAATTTTTTGTACATGATTACTTGGTCTTTTGCATGGCCTTTATTTCCTTTAGCCCAAATATTTGTATTCCATATGAATACTTTCCAAGTTGCTATAATAAATATAATATCAACTTCTTCCACAATTCTATTACAAAGATTTTTTGGATATTTTATATCTAGGCACATTAAACTCTCCTTATACATAGGTAGGCTAACAAACACTTTTTTTGCATTAGCCTACGCAATATCTCCTAACATTAACGGAATTTATCTAGCCAATGTATTAGGAGGCGTTTCAAATTCTATAAATAATGTTGGATACTTTTCATATTTAGTTGATAACTCCAAAGACAAAAGATCTGCTATAGGAACTTATAGCGTTATAATGGGTTTGTCCGCATTATTGGGAGGAGAAATTGGCGGGATAACTTATGACATTTTACAGCAAAAATATGGATACCATATATTAAGAGATATGTTTCTGTATACTGCAATAGCTAGAGGCACGGTGGCATCTTTATTTTTATTACTGTAACTATTAAATTTCAAACCGTATACTAAAACTTTGGTGATAATATTTGAAAAATGAAATTAGCATACCATATAACGAAAGAGAACTAGCAGAAAGAATTGACCATACTGTTCTTAAGCCTGAAGAAGGATATGATGGAATCATTAGAGGAATTGAAGAAACAAAAAAATATGGATTCAGATCATTAGTATTACCTTTATCCGCTGTTAAATATGCATCCGAAATTTCAAACATTAGAATATCATCTGTAATAAGTTTTCCTATGGGTAATGATCCATTAGAAATTAAGAAAATTCAAATTGAAAAAGCAATTAATGATGGGGCAAAGGAGATAGATGTTGTATTGGATCTAATAGCTATGATGTCGAACAAGTTTGATATTATAAACAAAGAAGTCGAAGAACTCACTGAACTTGGGCACCAACTTGGAGCAAAATTAAAATTTATAATAGAGACAGGATATTTAAATAAAAATAACATTATACAAGTTTCTAAAATAATCGAAAAACATGGTGGGGATTTCATTAAAACATGCACTGGATTTGGTCCTAGAGGTGTGACAATTGATGATATATTGATCATTAGACAAAATGTAAGCAAAAATCAAAAAATTAAGGCATCTGGAGGAATTAAAACTGCAATACAAGCGCTTCTTTATTTATATGCAGGTGCTGATATTTTAGGAACAAGTAGCAGCATAAAAATAATAAATGAATTTAATGAAGCAAGAAATTATTTTAAGAATTTTGATTAACCATAATTTAGTTAAATTTCTTTTTATCAACGCTTTCTGTTAATTCTCGCTCTTGCTAATTCAATTACCGAATTATAAATAATAACCAAAATAGTTACAAAGAATATTATATGAGCAATAGCTATAGAAACAAAGCCAATTATAAAACTTATTAAAAATATTAATCCTAAAAATATCCTTAAATTAATTTGCTCCTTAATACTTTTCGTTGATCTCTGGTCAAAGATACTTCTGTAGTCATTTAAGATACTTCTTAGCATAAGAGACCATATAAAAGATAACGCAGCTAAAGTCCCTGATAAATAAAAGATGTCTCCTACTTTCAAAACCTCAGGTAAAAGTGAAATTATAATTAATAACAATACATCATAAAATGGAAAAGTATTTCTCTTTACTGGATATTTAAACCTGTCCATTATATACCTCCACCAAAACCATACAACAATTATGTTAACAAAGATATAATCTATAATGTTAAACAATGTAAAACTATTCGATAAAGATTGAGCGCTAAATGCTAATGCTATAGCTACTATCATTGTAGATAGCTCTAGTATCAAAACATTAGTTGTTAGTTTTTCTTCATTCAAATCTTATTCACAATACATAAATGACTTACTTCTAATATAAAAATCTTTTAAAAATTGACCCAAAGTGATTGATAAACATCATAAACTACATTATTAGGATATTATTCTAAAGTGTTAATATTTTTAAACTAAAATAAAATATGTAAGAAATGGATTTTGGTGAAATTTTATGGGATCTATAGCATTAGTTAATGGAACTATATACACATCGTTTTCACCTTTTAGAAAAAGCGGGGGTGTTTTAATCTATAATGGCCTTTATAAAATTATTGACAACAATGATAAAATTATTAACTTTGCTAAGAAAGAAAAGATTGAAATAATAGATCTACAAAATAAATTCGTAATTCCTGGATTTATAGATGCCCACATGCATTTAGATGAACTTGGAGAATTCATAAAAGGGATAAATTTAAAAGAAATAAATTCAATTAACCAATTATGTAATTATATTTCTAGAGAAAAAGACAAATTTAAAACGTGGATATTTGGCCATGGATGGGACCAAGAAAAATTTATAGAAAAAAGATGGCCTAATCATCACGATATTGATAATTGCTCCAGTGATAAACCCTTGTTTTTTTCTAGAATTGATCTACATTCCGCTCTAATAAATCAAAATGCCATAAACATACTTAAAAACGTAAATCAAAAACTATACGGAATAGAAAAATTTCCAGATGGATCTCCTACAGGTATTATTAAAGAAGAGGCATTTGAAGAACTAAGAAAAGTATTAAGAGGAAGCAGAAATATTGATGAACAAAAAGAAATATTAGAATTAGCACAAAACGAGTTGTTAGCAAATGGCGTTACATCTATAGGATTTATGAGCGTCGATGAAAAGACATTAACGTCTCTAATAGAGTTAATGTCAGAAAATAAGCTTAAGATTAGAATCTCAGCGTATTTAAAACCTGAAATAATGAAGAAATCAAGAGAAATTAAGAACGATGATATTCTTGCAATAAAAGGAATAAAGTTATTTGCTGATGGATCATTTGGATCTAGAACAGCTTTATTGTCATATCCTTATGATGATGAGCCTACAAACCATGGCTATGAAGCTATGAGTAAAGAAGATCTACTAGAAAATTGTATGAGAGCAAAAGAACTAAACCTAAAAACTGCAATACACGCAATAGGAGATAAAGGAATAGATAACGTAATTTGGGTCTATGAAAGGTGTGGAAAAAGGAATAGGATTGAACATGCTTCGCTTATTAGAGATGATCAATTTCCTAAAATTGCAAAAATTGAACCTTTTGTTGTTGTTCAACCTCATTTTATAATATCAGATTATTGGATAATAAACAGAGTAGGAAAGAAAAGATCTACTTGGGTATATCCTTTTAAAACATTGATAAACTATGGAATAAATGTTGCGTTTTCAACAGATTCTCCTGTTGAACCTATAAATCCATTTTTTACCATTGATTCAGCAGTAAATAGAGGGAAAAATCAAAACATTGAATTATTTAAATATACACAACATGAAGCCTTTAGTATTTTAGAAGCCTATAATGCTTATACAAATGACTCTTCGTTAGCTATAGATAGGAATGATATAGGTAAAATAGAGATAGGTAAAAAAGGAGATCTTATAATTTTAGACAAAGATCCCATGGAATATTATTTTTATAACAAAGTATTAATAACTATTATTAATGGAGATATAGTTTATAAGAGCTCAGATCAAAATCTAATACATTGATTTTCATAATAAATTGATTTATTGCAATTCATTTAATTAAAACGTTTTAACTAAAAATAAAACATTATTAAAGCGGAGATGAAATAGATTTGAAAGTAGGTTTAATCGGATTAGGAGTTATGGGTTATAGGATTGCAGCAAATTTAAAAAAGGTAAACTTGCTTAATTTTGTTTACAACAGAACTTATTCAAAAGCTGAAGAATTTTCCAAGATTTATGATGTTAATATATCAAAATCAGTTGAAGAATTAGCAAAGAATTCCGATGTAATATTAACGGTTTTATCAGATGATGATGCAGTTTCTGATACAATCTACAAGATCTTACCCTATGCGAAAGGGAAGACTATTATAGATCTATCAACTATATCTCCTACCACGAGTATAAACTTAGCGAATAATGTATTCTTAAATGGAGGATTAATGTTTGATGCACCCATGATGGGCACGTCAGTCGATGTAGAACAGAAAAAAGTTTCAATAATAGTTGGCGGTCCTAAGGATCATTTTGAAGAAGTAAGAAATTTATTAAGTAACACCGCAGGAAAAATAATTTATGCTGGTAATAATGGTATGGGACTTTACATGAAATTAGCAGGAAACATGATTTTCGCATCATTTATTAATGGATTAGCTGAAGCAATTCATTTTGCTGAACGTGCTGGAATCTCCAAAGATGCTATAACTGATTTATTCCTAAATATTAGCAGTACTAGATCTCCAGCAAGCATTTTAAAATTATCAAAAATGGTAAATTCAAATTTTGATGTACAGTTTGCATTAAAACACATGAGAAAAGATACTGAGATAATGATAAGAGAAGGACAAAAACTTAAAGTTCCATTACCAACTACTTCTTTGATCTCTAATTTATTAAAAATTGCTGAAGGTTTGGGATTTGGGGAACTTGATGTGTCCTCAATAATAGAACTATACAGAAAAGGTACTCCCTAATTATTTAAGGTAATATTTTTGTGACAAAAATAATTAGCTTATGGGGGAAAAGTATTATCGGAAAATCAACAATTACTGCATCAAAATGTTATGTTAGAAAACACAGCTTCTTTTCTTCTAAAAATAAAAATTAATGTTTAAATAAATAATGTTTAAATTTATGAAATTCTACTATCTAGTACTTTATATCCATAAGCATATGTATATTCACTTATATTAGGAGATATTATTGTAATTATAGTTCCATTGCTTGCTAAATATTTTATCATAGTTACGTTTCCAACACTATAATATGCTCTTAAAGCTATAAGATAATGATTCAGCTTAGCATTTGACACGTTCGATAATATGCTTTCGTTTACAGTTTGATATAGATTTGAGTATGAGAAATGCTCTATTATGTAAATCGTTACATTTGCTGCTTCTTGTGCTGCATAAACTCCTATATATGTGTTTGGAAACCATGGAGAATCGGATATCCCTCTAACTATAATCCATGGAATTCCAAGTTCTGCATTTACATAAGCAAAACCCATGCCTTCGTTTTCTCCTGCATCAGTTTGATACAAAGCATTTTGATCCAATTGCCAAACTAATGGTTCAGTCCATTGATTAGCGGATCCTATTACTCCAACAATAATTTGAGATTTAACTAGCCCATTTATAGTACTATTGCTAGATATATTAGATGCGGGTAAATAACCTAGTTGAGCTTGTTGTGCAATTTGTACTAAACCAAGAGAAGCAGGAAATGCAGCAATATAAACATAATTTTTATCCGTTGTACCTGGGCCATAACCATAATATGAGGCATTTTGCAAAGTTGGACCCACTTCTCCATAACCGCCTATTATAGAGTTATTAATTAGGCTTTTGTTGCTTACAACCATTTCTACACCTGTATAATCACTTTGAAATCCTCTATTATGATAATGAATTGATGACTTATCAACAACATACGCTCCAATAACGACATCACCAGGTAACACATAAGGATTTCTAGAACCAGCTGTCCCACTTAATATGTTAGCTATTATATGAAAATGAGTATCCATAATATAAGTAGCTAGTTCAGCTGCATATTCTTTTTCTCCACTTCTTACATTAACTACCCATTGATTTCCTATTTTACCAACGTAGAAAGTATAACCACTTATATTAATTTCTGTCACATTTTTCATCACAGCCAATATTGGTGCCTGCTCCATAGCCATAGGTGTAACTATACCTATCATTGGAATAGAAAATAAATAAGAATTGCTTGCAGTATTATTAATTGATGAATTGGTCTGCTGATAAATTTTGGTCTTAATACTGTATTCATAAGCAAAAAGGCCAAACCCAATTATAGCTAAAGCCAAGAAAATTACAGCCGCTATCTTAATTGTGTTAACCATTTGTGATCACAAATACAAAAAATTGGTATACATTTTATAAACGTTTCGAGTTTTTCATTAGATATTTTATTTTATTACGTAAAAACTGTTTGACTCTACATATAAGAAAATAATTTACTTTGATAAATAAACTTGATCTAAAATTTAAATATCTTAGATTATCATAATAACACTGGTGAAACCTTGTTTGATAATTATAAAGATGGGTTTATCAACGTCTTTGGCGTAAACCTTTATTATAAAATTTATGGACATGGTAAAAACAAAATGTTAATACTTCATGGTGGACCAGGCGGTTCTCATGATTATCTATTACCATTATCATCATTTGCAAGAGAAAATAATACAGTAATTTTTTATGATCAATGCGGTTGCGGAAAATCAGAAGAAGCAAAGGACCTTCAAAATTGTGCCAGATTGGAATATTATGTTGAAGAGGTAGAAGAAGTAAGAAAGAAACTAGCCAAAGATAAAATTATATTACTAGGTCATTCTTGGGGTGGTCTTTTAGCATTAGCTTATGCTATAAAGTATCAAAATAATTTAAAAGGGCTTATAGTTTCAAGCGGACTATCAAGTGTTCCTTTAACAGTTAAAGAAATGAGGAGATTAATAGAAAAATTACCGGAACAAACTAAAAATACTATATATGAATGTGAAAGGAATAATGATTTCTCGAGCGAAAAGTGCACAAAAGCTGTCAATGAGTTCTATATAAGGCATCTTTTTATGTTCCACAGATTTCCAGATTTTGTTCAAAATACCTTTAATTCTATTTCTAATAGGAAAATCTACAAAATAATGAATGGACCCACTGAATTTGAAATAACAGGATCTATCAAAGATATAGATATAACTAATGATATAAAGAATATAAATATACCCACATTGATTTTAGTGGGTGAACATGATGAAGTCACACCTAGAGTTGCGCAAGTTATACATGATAACATAAAGAATTCTTTACTGTATGTTATTCCAAATTCATCACACCTTAACTTCTTAGAAAATCCAAAATATTATTACAATGCAGTTAACAACTTCTTGAAATCAATAACTTCTCCATAATGAATTTTAGTTAATTAGTATATTAATAGGGATCTATGAAAAGTACCCATTAAGTATATCAATTAACTAAAACTTTGTTATAAAATCTTTTTAAATTATTCTAGGAGTATTTATTTAACATTATTCTGAAAACAGAAAATCTTTAAAAATTGTTTAAAAATAAAAATTTTTAATAGCCAATAATCATTAATAGTTAGGGTTAGCAAAAGATGCAAAAAAGGGTGCTCTTAACAGGGTTTGAACCTTTTTTAGAATTTAATTATAACCCAAGTGGAGATATAGCAAAAAAATTAAATAACTTTGAAACTGATAAGTACAAAATTTATGGAATCGAATTACCTGTTATTCATAAAGAAGCAATAAAGATTCTTGATAAAAAATTTTATGAAATAAAACCTGATCTAGTTATTGGCTTAGGATTGGCTCCTGGAGCCACTGGAATAAGAATAGAAAGGGTAGCTATAAATTCCTATTACTTTAATGATGAGAAAGAAATAGATGATTCAGTAGAAGATGGACCCGCGGCTTTATATACAGGCCTGCCCTATGAAGAAATAAGAAAAATTTTATGGTCAAAAGGAATTCCAGCTTATTACTCATTCCATGCTGGTACATATCTTTGCAATGAGGTATTTTACAAGATTATGAAGTTAGCAAATGAAAAAGGTATTAAAGGAGGATTTATTCACATACCTTTAACGCACAAACAAGTAATCGAGATGAAAAAATTTAATTATCCATCATTAGATGAAAATTTAATTATCGACGCAATAAAGCTAATAATAGATGCTAGCATATAGTTTTGATTTTTCAAAATTAATATTTTATTAAATATATATATGGTAATACGCATATTATTATAAGATGATAGGCGATTGAGTTGAGCTTTGATCTTCCAACAAAAATAATAAATAATCTAGGAAATGATATAGTAAAATCATATAAAACTACTTCAACTCAGAAAAAATTTTCTCTAACTTTAAAAGATATAATTGGTAACGATGATTTGAACGAAATGGAAACCAATGTAGAACTCTATGAATACTCATCAAGATTTTTTAATAACAAAAAAATCATACAAGATAAAAACTTTTTCATGATAGGAATTGATTCAAGTAGCAGAGCAATAATGACTCCTGAGGCAGACATAATGATTTCTGCCGTTTCAATATCTGGTCAAGGACCTGTAGAGTTAAGTGATTGGCCATACCTATATCCGGATTTAGCATACATACCAGTAAAGCCAGAACCATTCATATATGTAGCATCGGATGACTTAGATTTATCTGATAATTTGAATGGAGCAATCAGTCAGATAGGCTTCTTAAATAGTGAGGATGATATATCTAAATTTATGGATTATTCAAGGCTCAAATTGGAGTCTTGGGCGCTTATTGAACCATCATATGCCTTAGGAAAATATTTTAAAGGCAAAAATAAAAAATTTGTTGTATTGCTTGATGGCCCAATATCTTTATTAGACAACAAAAATGATAATTTAAAGTTCGAACTAATGATAAATAGAGCTAAAAGTGTAGAATTGCTGGAAGCACAAAATATACCTGTTATTGGAATAGTAAAAAGGCTAGAGAGAGGGAAAATATTAGGAAAATTACAAGAGTTTTCAGCCATTTTTGATCAATGCATAGGCCATTATTCGAATTTTAATGATTTATTAATAATACAAAAAATGTTGTATTCCAGCTGCTATAATAATTATTATGGAAAAATACTAACGACCCCTAAAATTAAGATTAAATCCGATGGATTAGAAAAAATCGTAGAATATGTATTAATACCTCCGAGCAGATATCAAAGTATTAGTAAAGGAAGAATATTTAGATTGGAGTATACAGAAAAAACCTTAGAGATATTAACTAACATCTACAATACAGAACCTGTTCAAATGTTAATTAATGATTCCATAACAAAACAAAGCTCGGAATCTATAACAATTGCTTACAGCGATAAGAGGGGTAAAATGATAACTCAAGTTTTAAAAGATTTGCTTATCAATACAATAGTAGGTAGAGGCGCCCCAATATCTTACGATACGCTGAGAGAGGCTGAAGCTGAATGGATAAAAAGGAAACAATAGGTTTAAATGAGGAATTCTTAAATAGTGCAGAAGATCAAGCAAATAAACTTGAAAAACTATTATTGATGTCATATGAAGAAGCTAGAAAAGATGGAAAAATAATTGGAAAGATTTCTAGATATGGAGAAGTTAAAGTTGAAGAAAATTCAGAGATAGAATTCATAATTGACCCTGCTACATATTACTCAGATTCTGACGCACCTTTTCATAAAGTTGGGGATTATTTAGTTGTAATAGATCCAAAGGATTTGAGAAAAGTTTTGATAAGAATAAAAAGTATAATAAGAAAGGATGAATTAGCAGCTATAGGGTTAGAACCCCCAATAAGCCAAATAGTAAATAGTGTAGAACCTAGAGGGTTAATAACAAATACTCTAGTTAAGGGAGAACTCGTTTTAGAAATGACTAAGGATGATAAAAATCCAAGGCCAGCTACAAAAAGCATAGAGCCTCAATCACCGGTAGTAGATCCAAATCCTGATATTTTAATTAAGCTATTAGATTTACCAAGAGAAGGAATAACTTTAGGGGCATTAAGTACACCTTCAGGCCTAGTAAAGAATGGTCAAATACCAGTTAGGTTGCCTCTTAGTGCTCTTTATCATCATATGCTTATATTAGGTACTACTGGAAGTGGGAAGACAACATTACTAAAAAATTTGATAGCAAGCTTATATAATCAACTTGAAAAGCACCCAATATCTATAATTATTGATTTAAATCAAGATTTTGTACAGTTACCAATACCAAATAATATAACTCCTATTCCTCAAGAAATAGCAAATAGTTGCTATAAAGATGTTAGGCAACTTAAAGGTATAATATCCGTAGTCCCAATATCATCAGATTTAATAGAATCTAAATTAGACGTGAACATGATTGATATCAACAAAACATTTAAAGAAATTGCAAAAAAATACTTTTATGAAACTTTTGGACCTTTAATAAATAATAATAAGGTAGAATTTAACCAATTTGAAAGAAATAAAACAGTGATTTTACAGACTAATAATCCATTTAAGCTAATATTTATTCCATACGTAATAAATACATTAGAAACAAGTACAGACAATCTTTCTCCGTTATTACCAGGTCTTACTCCTTTAGCAAAAGATCTTCTCAAGAAAATGAGAGAAAAATTCAAGAAAAAACATGGAGTTTATTCACCAATTCAAGCGATTTATGGAGCTTTATCAATATTTATAGATAAATCAATTTACAGATCTTTTAAT
>ERZ1669250.938-NODE-938-length-10671-cov-3.711567_pt1 | contig 10671 bp, 8 predicted proteins | sample MGYA00579295_ERZ1669250 | MGnify/ENA primary metagenome ERZ1669250 (study PRJEB41166, sample SAMN08046056) | hot springs metagenome | biome: hot spring; feature: acid hot spring; material: thermophilic sediment; isolation source: thermophilic sediment from acid hot...
TCACCTCCCTCGGCACCGATGGCGCCGCCCGCAGGACTAGCGTGAGCGGTCCGGGCCAGAAGCGCTCAATGAGCGCCTCCGCCACCGGAGGGATCTCGGATGCGACGCCGGGGAGCATGTCGACCCCCGTCAGATGCACTATCAACGGGTTATCCTGGGGCCTCCCCTTGGCGCTGAATATGCCGAGGAGGGCCTCCGGGTTACGGGAGTCGGCGCCGAGGCCGTACACCGTCTCCGTGGGGAACACCACTAAGCCGCCGTTCTTCACGATGCTCGCGGCCCCGGCCAGCTTCTGCTCGTCGACATCCCTCGGGTCGATGCGCAGCACCTTGGTGCGCACGGGGCGCGATACACCGGCACGCACGTCATGCCCTCCACATGGACCGAGCTATAACCACAGCAGATAAAACGAGGAAGACTGCGAAGAGAATCGCCGGCAGATCCACCGAAAATCACCTGCCGTAGATCCCGGGGTAGAGCTTCATCAACTCGTAGTTGAGCTGCACCACGTTGACCAGTGGATAACCCGGCCCCAGGACTGCTGAGATCCCGCGCGAGTCCTCGGCCGCGACGCTGTACACCAGCTGGCGCAGCTCGGCCTGGGGTATGCCCGTCGCGTGTGATATCCGGGGGACCTGCTCGAGGGCGTAGCCGATGGGAACGTAGGGATCCTGGCCGGACGATGTCCCCGGCATGGGGTGGAACAGCGCCGCGGCGCTGACGTTCTGGGCGACGAGCTCGGAACCAACCAGCGTGCCGTTGACGAAGAGCAGGCTGCCGCCGGACTGCCACGGCGCGATGGCCCTCCCCGCGGCCCACGTCGCGAGCGGATATGCGACGCCCAGCACCAGCATCATCAGCAGGGCGATCGCAACGGGCGCCGCTACTAGCCTCCACAGGGTCAACGGAGTCACCTGACGAACAGCAGCAGGTAGAGGAGGTAATCTATAGCCTTTATCGCGACGAAGGGCAGAGCGGCGCCTCCAAGCCCATATATCAGTATGTTCCTCACCAGCATCCTACGCGGGGACGCGGCGCTGAAGCCGGCGCCCCTGAGGGCGAGCGGTATCAGCGCGGGTATTATTATCGCGTTGAATATCATGGTGGCGAGGACCGCGGTCTCGGGGTTGTAAAGGTGGAGCACGTTCAGCGCGGCCGCCCTCGGATCCACGGCCAGGAGCATCATGGGAAGTATCGTGAAGTACTTCGCCACGTCGTTCGCTATGCTGAACGTCGTTATGGATCCCCTAGTTGTCAGCAGCTGCTTGCCGAGCTGTATCACCTTGATTATCCTCGACGGATCCGACTCGAGGTCTATCATGTTCGCCGCGTCCTTGGCAGCGGCGGTCCCGCTGTTCATCGCGAGCCCGACGTCCGCCTTGGCGAGCGCGGGCGCGTCATTCGTACCGTCTCCCACCACGCCCACTATGTGTCCCAGGGACTGCTCCTCCTCGACCGCCTTCAACTTGTCCTCGGGCCTCGCCCTCGCTATCACGCTCCTTATGCCGGCGTCCTCGGCTATCGCCCTGGCCGTCAGCGGGTTATCGCCGGTTATCATGACTATCTTGAGGCCCATGTCGCTGAGCTCCCTCAGGCGCTCCCTTATCCCGGGCTTCAGCCTATCCTTCAGCACGACCATCCCTATAACCTCGTCGTTCACCGCCACCAGCAGCGGGGTCTCGCCCCTGCTCGAGACCTCCCTCACGGCGCGCTCCACGTCGCCCGGATTGCCGGACCTCGCCATCCCCAGTATCACGTCCACCGAGCCCTTTATCACGCGAGCACCTTCTCCCCGCACGCGCATCCCCAGTAGGCGGTTGATGACGCGCTCGCCGGGTCCCGAAAATCTCTGGAAATCCCTCGGGCCGTAGGGCTTGCGCGACCATATGAACTCTATTCCACTGTAACGGGTCTCGGCGCTGAACTCGATGCGCCTAGAGACGAGGACCTCGTCCATCAGGGGGGAGGGCGGCACGTATCCCTTCGACTCCGCGAGCTCCACTATCGACCGGCCCTCCTTCGTGGAGTCGTTCATGGAGGCCATGAAGGACGCCACGCCCACGTCAGCCTCCGTGTATCCATTGAAGGGCACGAACTCGACGGCGCTCCTGTTTCCCTCGGTCACAGTTCCGGTCTTGTCCAGGATCACCACGTCCGTGTCCCCGGAGGCCTCTATTGCGCGGCCGGATTTCGCCACTATTCCATCCTTGGCCAGGCGGGATACACCAGCTACTCCTATGGCCGGTAGGAGGCCGCCTATGGTTGTCGGCATGAGGGCGACCAGCAGCGACACGCTCATCGCGACGTCGGGCCTGTATCCCATGAAGTAGAGCGTGAAGTACAGCGAGCCTACTATTATTATGAATATCAGTGAGAGCACGCCCAAGAGTATCGAGAGGGAGATCTCGCTCTGGGTCCTGGGCCTCCTGGCGCTCGAGACCATGTCCATCATCCTGTCGACGAACCCCTTCCCGGCCTCGGCCGATATCTCGACGACTAGGGAACCACTGATCACCTTAGTCCCGCCCAGCACGTGATCGTCCTTGGACTTGAAGGCGGGCTCGGACTCGCCGGTGAGCATCGACTCGTCCACGAACGCAGCACCCTCGACCACGAAGCCATCCCTCGGGACGAAGTCGCCCGGCGACAGCTTCGCCCTGTCGCCGGGCCTGAGGAGGGAGGACCTCACGTCCTCCGTTCCACCGTCCATCACGCGATGCGCTATTATCTCCTTCTCCAGCGCCCTGAGGGAGTCCACCCTGGCCTTCGCCTGGAGCTCCGAGAAGGACTCGGAGAACGTGGAGAACCAGACCGTCATTACCAGTATTGCCGCGATTGATACGTAGAAGAACTCCAGGCGCGGAGACACCGCGCCCGGCACCGCGAGGAGCGCTATGAGGAGCAGGGCGCCGAGCTCTACCGTGAACATTATGGGGTTGGCGGAGATCAGGTAGCTGGGGCTGAGCCTGCGGATAGACTCCACGAGGACGTGCCCCCAGCTCAACCTGACGTGGTTCCCCATGGCAACCCACCGCGCCCTCTCATCTCCCACCCCCTTGAGGCATTCATAATAGTGTTTGGGGAACAGCAAACTCCCGAGGCTTCAGCGGAGGGGCGCTCGCTAAGACGTAGGTTGAGGGGGTGCATTGTCTGTTCCACCTGAATTGTAGACGAAAGAGCCCGCATCTGTCTACCCGGCGGGACGCAGCGCATCGTGGCGATCGCATCTTACTGTGAAACCCAATCAACCTATGGAGAACGGCCCGAGTATGAGGAACGGGAAGAACGTCAATATGGTCAGCAGGAATGTCATTCCCAGGAGGAGCACCGCGAAGAGAATGCCCTGCGTCTCAACGGGTTCAGGCATCCTGCGCCTATCCTTGCCCGCGAATGAGCCCGCGAGCGCCATCATGAGCGCAAGCGGCACGAACCGGCCGACCAACATCACTATTCCGGTCAGGTAGTTCCAGAAAGGTGAGTTGGCGGCTACTCCTAGGTAGTCCGAGCCGTTGTTCGCGGCCGCCGAGGTGAACTCGTAGAGGATCTCCGTGAACTGGAGTGGACCGGGAGTGCCCAGGAGGTGCTGCGCTTGGCCTGCGGCGAACGCCAGGACGAGAGGGATCAGTATAGCCAGCGGATGCACGAGGAAGGCGGCAGCCGAAATCTTCACGTCGCGTGGCGAAATCTTCATGCCCATTATCTCGGGCGTCTTCCCGACCATCAGACCGAGTATGAAGAGAGTTATCACTACGAAGATCATCATGTACATGAAGCCGACCCCGACGGCCCCTGGCACCGCTTGGACGAACATTGCCATCAGAAACGAGGACACAGCCAGCGGTGACATGGCGAGGAGGCTGGAGGCCGTCGCCCCGGTGTTCGTCGCCATCGACACTGTGTTGAAGAGAAGCGTGCCGAACGCGCCCAGCCGAGGCTCCACGCCGATGACCGCGCCCCCCAGCAGTGCCATTCCGAGGAGAACGCCCATGCCGGCGAGCATGGCTCCCAGTATAGATGCGCCGCGCTTAGTGCCGGCGATCCTCCCGAACGCCAGGGGGATGGAGAGCGGCAGGAGGAGCATCAGGAACGACTCGTAGAAGTTCGAGATCCCGCTCGGATTCTCGAGGGGTGAGGCCGAGTTGGCCGAGTAATAACCGCCGCCGTTGTTACCCAGGAGCTTTATCGACTCCAGCGATGCGACCGGCCCAAGGCGGATGACGTGGTATCCTCCCTGCAGGGTCCCGACGATGACCTGTGTCTGGAGGGTCTGGGGGACCCCCATCAGAATCAGGAGTAGGGCGGACACGAATGAAAGGGGGAGGAGCACCGCGATTATCGACCTGACGAAGTCGGCATAGAAGTTCCCCAGGGAGTCGGTCCTCCTAGTGAAACCCCGTATGAACGCGAACGATGCGGCCAGCCCCGAGGCCGGCGCCACGAACATCGTGTAGGTTATGACGAGCGCCTGCGAGTATATAGTGAGCATGCTTCCCGCGTAGTGCTGCAGATTGGTGTTGGTCACGAACGACGAGGCTATGTTGAATATGAGATCGGGGGAGAGGCGCGGCCCTCCGAGAGCCGGTTGCAGCGCGAGGAGCAGCGCGTCCAGCGCGAGGACGACGCCGTTCAAAGCTAGGAGCGACACAAGATATCTGTGCCAGCTCATTTCCTCGACGTATGCCCTCCCTATCACGCGCCTGGGAACTGCGTCAACTATTGAGAGTAGCCGGGATCTAGAGGGAGGTGATATCAGCATCGCGAGCAGGCGGCTCAGTGCGTAGGCTGCAGAGATGGACAGCGACATCAGCGATATGAGCTGGACTGCGTAGAGCTCGAGCGACAAATCGGCCACCCAAGGAGGCTGGGACTGCGTAGGTCCATCTGTATTTATATTTTCTGACGGGCTCTCAGAACTGCAGCGAAAAAAATATTAAACGGATGAAACCGCGAACTCCGCTGCATGATCTCCCTCAACGATATGGTCCTCAGGGCGGAGGAAGAGGAGTGGGAGGAAGAGGAGGAAGGCGAAGAGGAGTGGGAGGAAGAGGAGTGGGAGGAAGAGGAGGAAGGCGAAGAGGAAGAGTGACGCTCCGCTCGCGTTCCGCGATGTTTCCTTACTATTTAAGTAATTATGTTATTTAATAGCGGGATGCTTAAGCAGTCGATATCATGTGACCCAGTGCCGATATTAGATCTGAACTGGAGATCGGCGTGGGTCTGACCCAGTATCCGTAAACAACTTGCTCATATCACTGAAATCATCGGCGATCCATTAGGACAAATCGCCAATCATATAGACACCTTAGCAACGCGAGCCTCGCCAATCCACGATCTCCTAATATCCTAAATGCACAGAGGAATACGGTTGATGACGTGCAAACTTGGACGATTCGGGATTCCTAAACCTAAACGGTTATAGCTCCTCTCACAACTTTCGCAGTCGGGATCCATGCCGGGGCTTTGGGCGTTACCCCTTTGTGGGGGCTATGCTGTCCTGGTCCGCGGGCACGACCGTGAGGTCGACTGGCGATTCCGGCCCCTCAGGTGCCGGGCTGGGCTGTGGGGCCGCCCCGCGCCGTCGGACATCGATCCGGCTATGGGTGAATTGGCCTAAAAGACCTCGGGATCCGGCCATACACGTGTAGCGTCATCTGGTAAGGGAGTTCTACTATGCAAACGGTTAAAAGGACATTGGGCACATAAACATGAACTGTGGCGTCCAAATCACCGGGCACCAGCTGGCTATCGGAGCTCCTGTCCAGACGCGTGGAGGAGCTGGCATACCGGGATTTCCCCGTAGTGGGGGAATCGTCAACGGTCGTGGAGGCCGCCGAGATGATGCGCAAACACGGTCAGGGCGCGGCCGTCGTGAGGTTCTCCGATGGATCGCTGGGCATAGTCACTGAAAGGGACGTGCTCTACAAGGTGGTGGCGCGCGGGCTTGATCCGCGCACGACCCGCGTGAGGGAAATAGCATCTAGGCCACTGGAATCCGTGGAGGAGGGCACGAGCATGGAGGAGGCGCTCTCCAAGATGGCATCCAAGCATGTGAGGAGGCTGGGCGTCGTGGGTAAGGACGGCAAGCTGGTGGGGGTTCTTACCGTGGAGAGGATGCTTGGCCCAGATGGCGCAGTCATACTTCCCATACCAGAGGTACCTGCAGGCTACATGTGCCCGTTCTGCGGCAGCGTCTTCCGCACGAAGGAGGAACTGTCGAAACATATAGACAGGGTACACATAGGACTGGGGCTCCTAGAGGGGAATACGTCCAAGTGGTGAATCGGGGCGTGGCCGCGGAACTCCCGGCCGCGGACAACCATGCACATGCGAATCCCGTTAAGGGACTCGGCGCACGCGAGATCTCCAGGAGGTTCAGGGAGTCCGGCGGATCCCTGATAATCTTCGTGGCGCTGCCGTCGTGGTCGCTGGGACTCGCTCCTGGATCGAGGGATGACCTGAGGAAGGCGTACTTGGTCGTTGTCAGATCGGTCCAAGAGGCAGTAGAGGAGGGACTGCTGAGCGCCGCAATACTGGGGCTTCACCCGGCCGAGGTCTCCGAGTTGATGAGGGCCGGGCGCAGTCCTGAGGATGTGCTGGAGTTCGGCAGGTTCAGCGTGGACTTGGCCGCGGACATGGTGGATGAGGGATTGGCCGCGGGATACGGCGAGTACGGCAGGCCCCACTGGAACGCCGACCCGTTAATCGTGGAGATCTGCGACAGGATAACGCTGATGGCGCTGGAGGCCGCGAGGGATCACGGCGGCGTTGTGCACGTGCACTCCGAGAGGGCCGGACCGGACACCGTGGCCAGGATGAGCTCCATGGCGACGTCGGTCGGGCTGGATCCATCCAAGATAGTACTGCACCATGCGCTTCCCATCGCCGTGGGACCTGCGTCATCCCACGGCATGGTTGCGAGCATACCAGCTGGAAGGAAGGGTGAGCTCGAGGAGGCGATCGGCGGCGGACCTCGCTTCGTGGTGGAGAGCGATTTCATGGATGACCCGGAGAGGCCCGGCGCCGTCATAACGCCCTGGGGGCTCTCGAGGAGGATCCAGCGCCTTCTGCGCTCCGGCGTCATGAGTCAACAATTCTACATGAATATTTTAAAAATATATACAAAATTATATGGAATGGATCCTACCTCGGGCGTCAGAGGAACTTCCTGAGCCTCTGGTCGGCGAAGTCCCAGTTCACTAGGTTCCACCAAGCGTCGACGTAGTCGGCCCGCTTGTTCTTGTACTGCAGATAGTACGCGTGCTCGAACTCGTCGACTATCAGCACTATCGGGAGTTCTCCTATATGGTTCATGAAGTGATTCTCTATGGTCATTATCTGGAGGTTCCCGGTCTCTTGATCGTAGTAGAGGGCGGTCCATCCGGTGCCCGGGAGGGAGTTCGCCGACTCGGTCATCACCTGCTTGAAGCGCTCGAACGATCCATACTGCTTCGATATCAGGTCGCCGATCGATCCGCCGGGTTTTCCCCCGCCCTTTCCGGAGGGCGCCATCGAGTTCCAGTACAGGGCATGAAGCTTGTGACCATTTATGTTGAAGGTCAGTCCCCTCAGTATGCCCTGCACGTCGTACTGGCCCTGCGCCAGCCCGCCGCTGACGACTTTATCGAGCCTGTCGAGGAGACCGTTAGCGCCGTTGACGTATCCCTTGTGGTGGCCGTTGTAGTGCACGTCGACTATGTCCTTACTTATGTACGGCTCCAGCGCATCCAACTTGTAGGGGAGCGGTGGAAGCTCATACTTCTTGAAGGTCATGTCGTAATCTTGACGGGTGGATGATGTTAATAAACCTTGCATTAAAATCGGCAATGTTAATCATCAGATTAGCATTGCCCAAAGGCAGCTCTTGTAGTATCGCCGACGTGCACCACATCGGCTTGATGATCGCCGCGGAACGCTGCCCTGGACATCAACGCGCCCTCCATCTGGACGACGCTGGGCGCAGCCCTCGCCCGCGCGATGGGACCACACGTGATCCATGAGCCCCGAGAACTCATCGCCGCACTCAGTCGCGAAGTCCACCACGCGCTCCATGCGCTCCAGGAGCCCATCGCTGAGGAAGTGCTCTAGATAGCAGGCCTCCTGCTCGGCCTCCTCAGGATCTGCGCCCAGCACCTTCTCCAGGAACTCTATGAGTATCCTCCTCTTGCGGTCGAGCGACGCGGCGAACCGCTCGGCCTCCTCCGCCAGCGACACAGATCCCCTCCTGTACCTGACGAGGCCCTCGCGGTCAAGCTCCCTCAGCTCCTCCAGCGCCGTGGGCATGGAGACGCCGAGGGCGCCACTCACGTCCTTCACCCTCACGGATCCCCGGGATCTCTGCAGCTCGTAGATGGTCCTCAGGTAGTCCTCCCTCCTCTTACCCCTAGGGGCTGGGCTCGCCGGCACGCGATCCATGGGACCGCCATGGAATTAAGGTTGACTACGTATCCATGGATCCACGAACATGTTACGTAATTAGGTCGCGCACTGAACACAGCAATAAGAACTAGTCTGTGCGTGGAAAGAACGCGGTAAGTAGAGGAGCCAAGATACCGCGCAAATGTTTATAGGATCGGTTAATAACGACGTTATTAGAGAGCGAGATGCTTGAGATCGATGGGATATCAGTCGACGTGCTGAAGGATGGCAACAGCAAGCGCGTGCTGGAGGGTGTATCGCTCTCCGTTAAGCCGGGCGAGGTCCACGCACTCATGGGGCCGAACGGAAGCGGAAAATCTACCCTGCTCTACGCGGTTGCGGGGCACCCCGGATACAGGGTGGCGGCGGGCCGTGTGACGATGGACGGGGAGGACCTGTCGGCTATGTCTCCCGAGGAGAGGGCGCTGAAGGGTATCCTGCTGGGATTCCAGAACCCGGTTGAGCTGCCGGGGGTCAGGCTCTCGGCCCTCCTGCTGGTGTCCTACAACAAGAGGAACGGTGGAGGGCACACCATGCTGGAGGTCCGCGATCCGAAGTTCATCTCAAAGATGAGGGAGACCGCAAGATCGCTCGGGCTGGATCCGGAGTTCCTGAACAGGGAGGTAAATGTGGGATTCAGCGGGGGCGAGAGGAAGAGGGCGGAGCTGTTGCAGGCCGTCCTCCTGAGGCCGAGGTACCTGCTGCTGGATGAGCCGGACAGCGGACTGGACGTGGACGGAGTGAGGACCGTGGCGCAGGCCGTGAAGGACCTGGCCGCGGCGGGAGCGGGCGTGCTCCTCGTGACGCACTACACGAGGATACTTCACCACGTGGTCCCGGACGAGGTGACGCTCCTCGTGGATGGCAGGATCGCTGGCCGCGGCGGGCCCGAGCTCGCGGAGTCCATCGAGAGGAACGGGTACGCTTCGCTGAGGGGGAGGTCCTGAGTTGAGCAACGAGGGACTGTCGGACGTCCTGGGCTACAGGACCTCGGAGGAGCTGCTGGGCCCGGAGGGCACGTACTCCAAGAGCACGGTGCTCAGGGGGAGGATAAGCAGGGAGCTCGTTGAGGAGATATCGCACATGAAGAGGGAGCCGGACTGGATGCTCAGGCTAAGGCTGAGGGCGCTCGAGAGCTTCGAGAGGCTCCCGATGCCAGCGTGGCTCTCCGGAATAGACGAGCTGGACCTCGACGAGATCTCGACTTACGTGAAGCCAGAGGCCGGGAGCGTAGGCTCCTGGGACGAGATGCCGGAGGAGATACGTAGATACTACGAGAAGCTCGGGATACCGGAGCTGGAGTCCAGGTTCCTCTCGGGGCTCACCACGGTATTCGACAGCGAGAACGTGTACTCGAGGATGAAGGACTACCTGGAGGGCCTGGGCGTCATACTGCTCCCCATGGAGGAGGCGGTCCAGAGGTACCCGGACCTGGTGAGGGAGCACTTCTCGCGCGTCTTCCCGGCGTCCGACCACAAGTTCGCGGCCCTCCACACGGCGCTCTGGAGCGGCGGCGCGTTCGTCTACGTGCCCAAGGGAGTCAAGGTCCCGCAGTCCATCGAGGCCTACTTCATAATAGGAGGATCGCTCGAGGGACAGTTCGAGCACACGCTCATAGTGGCGGACGAGGGGAGCGAGCTGAGCTTCATAGAGGGATGCTCCGCACCGATGCTGAAGAAGTACAGTTTCCACGACGGAATGGTGGAGATACATGCCCTGAGGGGCTCGAAGGTGAAGTTCATAACTGTCCAGAACTGGAGCAGGAACGTAATAAACTTCAACAACAAGAGGGCGCTCGCGGAGGAGGACGCAACCGTTGAGTGGGTCGAGGGGAGCATCGGCAGCAAGATAACCTACACGTATCCATCGACGATACTGCGGGGACGGGGCTCGAGGACCAGCAACGTGGTCGTGGGGCTGGCGAACGGACCGTATGTGAAGGACACTGGCTCGAAGGTGATACACGCTGCACCCGACACTAGGAGCTCCATAGTCTCCAAGAGCATAAGCAACGCGGGGGGTGTGAACGTGTACAGGGGGCTCGTCAGGATGCTGAAGGGCGCCACCAACAGCTTCAGCCACACGGAGTGCAGCTCACTGATAATGGACGATGAGAGCAAGGCCCACACGTATCCACACGTGCAGCTGGAGGAGCCCACGGCGAGCGCCTCGCACGAGGCGACCACGAGCAGGCTCACGGACGATCAGCTGTTCTACCTGAGGAGCAGGGGGCTGAGCGAGTCCGAGGCGAAGAGC
>ERZ1669250.939-NODE-939-length-10668-cov-6.259305_pt1 | contig 10668 bp, 8 predicted proteins | sample MGYA00579295_ERZ1669250 | MGnify/ENA primary metagenome ERZ1669250 (study PRJEB41166, sample SAMN08046056) | hot springs metagenome | biome: hot spring; feature: acid hot spring; material: thermophilic sediment; isolation source: thermophilic sediment from acid hot...
GTTTTACTGCTTCTAAGGCTTCTTTTTCGTCTGTTATAAACATATATTCCATCTGAGTCTCCTTTTTTTTCAAATAGACATTACTATCCACTATAGTAATATATGTCGAAATATAAATTATAAGTCAAAAAAGACTATTAGGACTAAATGTCCTAATAGTCTATATATTTTAGTCTTAAAAATACATTGCTGGCAATATTTTGGCTAATTGAAAGGACTTTATTGATATGCGAAAGACTCTTTTAAACCCTTCTGAAGAAATGATCACATATGGTAATAGAAAACTAGGTGATCAATTAACTGATTTATTTGCTAGAATAAAAGAATTTTTAAATAATAATTCTTTTGATAATTTAATTAGTGATTTTAAAGAAAATGCTAGTGGTAAAGAAATATCTGTAGATAAAGCTATTGAGAAAATAATTACAGATAATACTAATATGAAAGTAACTGTAGAGATAGACTCTCCTTTAGTAGCTGCTATAATGCCTTTTCCATTTAATAGAAATCATGTTTTATTAAAAGATTTCGTACGAGACATGTATTATCTAAAAGGCGAAAAAGAGATTCTAAAAAACAGTAAAGACAAAATAGGTACTGTTGATTTAGAAAAAGTTACTTTAGGTGGTATATTTACTGAATATGAACATACTTTATATTTAAATTTAAAATTACTATTAGTGACTTATGATTTCACTCCTGCAGAAATGACTGCTGTAGTAATGCATGAAATAGGTCATGTGTTTACCTATTATGAATACAGTAATAGAGTAAATAGTACTAATCAATTATTAGCTGAGTTAGCTGAAGAAATACATAATAAAAAACAAAATCCAGAAAAAATAGAACTAATATTTAAAGAAGTAAAGAACAATATGAGATTATCAGAAGAAGAATATAATGATCTAATTTCTAGTGTAGATAAAGTAATATTTGGTCCTAAGTTATTTAGTCTATATATACGTAATATTACAGGACTAAGACAGACTATAAAATATGACGAAACTAGTTCTGAAGCATTAGCTGATAACTTTGCTGTACGTATGGGATACGGCAAAGAACTCGTTATAGCTTTAGATAAATTACATAAATATTCTCCAGAAAGAAATGATGTAGTTTTAATGTTATTTTTGACTACTGAGTTTATATTTGATTTTATACTTACTCCTATATTGATTATTTTCTTACTTACTGCATTCCCTTATGCTATTGTAGGTTTTGTGTTAGCTATACTTTTAATGCTAGAGTTTTTAGGGTCTGGCAATTTAGTATATAAAGATATGACATATGACGAATTAAAGCAAAGATATAATAGAGTACGTCAAGCTATGATAGGTAGACTGAAAGATTTAAAAATAAAGCCTAATGAAGCTAAAGAAATTGTTTATGCAGTAGAACAAATTGATGACTTAATGAAAGAAGTAAATAATTCAGCTAGTTTAAAAGAAAGACTCTTAAAAGACTTTTTACCATCCTCTCGTAAAGTCTCTAAAGATATGCAACGCCAGCAGGACATTGAAGAATTATCGTTTAATCCACTTTTCGTAGCATCTGCAAAACTTAAGTTTGGGGAATAGTGATGAATTATATTAACTTATCTGAAGAAGGTAAAGAGTTTATCAGCAAATTACAATTTGCAGGTAAAAGTAATAGTTTAACTACATCTATTGCTATTGCAATATCTTTAGCATACAAAAATAAATGTATAGATGAATCTTATTTAGGTCTATCTACTAGAGAAGTATCTTTATTATATAGAAAAAATGAAGAATTTAGAAATATGGAAATCTTAAATGATATTATGTCTTTAGTACCTATTGACTATAGACTAATTCTAGATATGACTGTAAGTTTTTATGTGTCTCGTGTAAAGGCATATAATAGTGCAGACTATATGTTATCTCTATTTAGTAAAAATGATGAAATAGAAGATGTTTTACCTGAAGTAACTAAAAAAGAAATACGTGATAACTTCTATGAAATATCTTCATTACAATTTATGTGTTCTAAGTTTATAGAAAAAGACATTAAGGTGTAATCATGAACCTAAATGAACTAATAGATGATGAGGTAGAAAATGAAGTAAAAAATCTACCTCATGTAGAGTCTGATGAATTAGATGATTTTGATAAACTAAATAAATTATTAGATACTAAAGATATAGAGCCTCTTAAAAACAATGTAGTTAAATTAAAAGACGAAATAACTACATTAGAGAATCTTAAGGATATCTATAACTATTTAGATAAAAAGAAAAAGATAGATAGAGATTTATCTTTAAAAATATATGAAATAGATCCTTCAATATACAATAAGAGATTATCAAAAGAATCTTTTACTGAAGAGCCTACTAGGACTAATTTTGACGATACTATAGTCTTTTTAGACAATAGAATAAACGACACTCAGAATAATGCATTAACTATTCTAAAAGAAGTATTAGACCAAGGTCTCACTCAATGTGAAAACCTATATAAAAAGTTTACTGATGAAATACAACCTAAAGTAATGGAAAAATATGAAGACATAGTTACTTTAATAACTAATAATGAATTATTACTAAATGCTGAATCAGTATTATTTTTAAATGAAGATAAGAAAACATTTTACAATGCATATGATAAATACCTTAAAGAAATTACATGTGCATCATTTTATACAATAGAAGATTCTGTTAATCCAATCAGTGCTGAAAAGTTTAAAGATATTATTCGTCAAATCAGTGATCTATTAGAAAACAATAAACATTTTAATAATCTAATAAAAATAATGGTAGATCATGATAAACCAATTCCTATTAAAGATATAATAAATGCTGAACTAATCAGTACTGATATTACTGTAAGTGATATATTTTTGATATACAGAGGTACTAAAGGTCATTGGTACTTTAGTAATATGGAATATATCATAGATTATGTAATAAACATTATAGAGTTTAAAAGAAATGATATTAAGGAACTAGATGATAGTAATCAAATGACTAATTTCATGATAAATATGAAAGAAGAACTATCTGAAATTAGATTAGGATTAGATTTTATTATATGTTATATAAATAATATTTTTCAATTTATGAGACTATGTAGAGCTTTGTTTTTACAAATCGGTATTTAAAAAAAGACTACTAGGACATTTAGTCCTAGTAGTCTATATTATGCGTCTACATTAAAAAAGTTAACAATAATGTTTTCTTTTACTCCGATAACATTATTAGATTCTAGATAATTTATTCTGTCTATAATAAATCTATCTACAGGAGATTTAATAGTCACATATCCATAGTCATCCCAGAATCCAGATATTGACACACTAGATATATTAGGCATAGCTTCTAATAGAGTGTTTATTAGATTACTATTACTTAATTTATCATTACTACTTAAATAATCTCTTACAGTGTTTATTGTAGTTATAGTTAATTGATTAATTAAGTTTTTATTATTGTATAACTTTTGATCTAGATATATGTTTACAGTGGGAGTCAAATTAGCAGCTAGAGATACTTCACCACCACCACTAATTAAACAATTAATTAATGTGTTACTATTAGTAGGTGAGTAATATACTCTAGTTTGCTCGAAGAATATTTTATTGAATTCATCCATAGTCTCAGTAGACCACGTAGCCATAGTGTCAGTAGATGTTTGAACATAATTAGTGACATTAGGATCTGTAGCTACTCTATAGACGCCATCATAAAATACCATATCTAATATATAGGTATTATTAGTCTCACCTATTTCAATTGGATTACCATAACTATCAGTGACTATATCACCAGCATAATGAGCATATACTGGATCTCCATTACTGTCTAATACAGGATCTCCGATATTATGTAATACATTATATTGTATTTCACCATTTACTACATTGAATATAGACCCATTAGTAGGATTAGTATCAAATACAGGTTTATCGTACAATAATGGTACATTATTAGGATATGTTAGATATGTAGGTTCACCTGTAATTATTGATGATTTCATCCATAGATTTTTCAAATATAATCCATATTCTACTTTTATTTCTTCATGAGTAATAATTGTAGCATTACTAGTAGTGTATTTATTACTAAATATATTAATTTGTGCATTATTTGCAATATATCCTACATTAGTTTCATCTACTCCATATAAAACATTTATAGTCTGTTCTAATGGAGTACGTGCTGTAAAACTAGATGTGACAGGAGTGACGAATGTGTCTAAATCAATAGTATTATTTATATCAAAGTAAAAGTTAGAATTTATATAAAAGTTAAATATAAATCCATTATTTACTGCTTTATTAGGTTCAGCATATGCTGTCATATATACATAAAAGTTTTGTCCATATGGAATAAATGCTAATTGACAAAAGACTTTTGTATTAGGTAAATTTAAATAATTACTATCACCTGTATTTACTAGAGTAATTACATATCCATTTTTTACTTTAGTTATTACATAACTATTAGTACTGACTTTATAGCCAGTAGTAGGATTTGCTGATATGTAATTTAGACTTTTAATAGATGGATTTCCCATCCAGTATGCTCTAGTAATATACTTATCTGTAGAATTATCTATCATGTAATAAAAAGGACTATATAGATATTGATTATTATTAAATTCATTTACTAATTCAGTTAAAGATAATGTATTTAAACTTTGTCTTTGAGATGCACTTAAGAATTCTACACTACCTTCGTTATTTAATAATATAGTTTCTGGAGTAATTATTATTGTATTTCCATGTATTAAAACTTTATTATCATTAGATATATCATTATTAGTTACTGATACAGTAATTACTGATGTATTTAATCTCGGTACTAGGAAAGAATTATTAGATGGTGGTAAAGATTGTATTGCTTTAAATTGACGATCTGTCACTACGTCTATATTCTTTACTAGTTTAAATCCTTGATATTCAACATATGCTTGAGCTTGAGCATTAGTAATAGGTAATTTACGACCATTTAGTGCATTATTTATTATGTTATTTTTTATCTCATTGAATCCTACTGTAGATACACCACCACTGATCATATCAGTAGAGTACCATAGGTATCTAACATTATTCATTGCTTTAGTATACTGATTTAAATTATTTTCATTAATAGCTGTAAATACACTACTATATTGACTAGGATTAAATCCTGCCATATTGACATCTATTTCACCTAAAGTAGTGTATACGTCAATACGAATATTATTTGATATTAAATTACTCTCTAAGTATATCTGTGGTATATTTACTACTATAGATCCATTTAATACTTGTATTAAAGCAGTAGGTATATTAGGAGTAAATATTTGTTCATTATAGGTAGTCACCATCTCTACCCAGTTATTATTGGATTCATCTAAAAAGAAAACTCTAGCATAGTAGTATAGATTTTCATATTCTATTACTTGTTGAAAATATGTAGAATTTTCTATTATATATTGCTGACTAGATATTACTACTTGGTTTATATTGACTTTAAATTTTAACCAAGCATAGTTATTATAGTCTACTACTGTCTCATGGTCTATTATGTATGAACTAATAGGCTGTAGTTCATTAGGTCTAGATGTGTCATACTGTACTAAATGAGTACCATTATTATAATATAAAATATCTATAGGGTACAGTAATGTAAATGTATATTGACCTACTGTAATAAAACTATTTTCAGGAATAGTCAATTTAGAATATGGTTCATTTTCTACAGGTATAGAATAATTATTAATATCATCTATACTGACTAAGAAAGTAAATTCACCATTACTAGGAGTACTGAAAATATCTATATAATCATAATCAGCCATATGTAAATATAGATCTTTAGTAGTCCTTATTAATGCTGGATATAATCTTTGAGTAGCTATTATTGATTCTTGAATAGCTGCTGCAGAATTTACAGTACTAGCTTCTAATAAAAATGTAAAAGGTGTAGTAGGATCTACTATATCTACTTGACCATTAGTAATACCGTATAATAAATTTAAAGTATATTGTTGAATTAGATTAGGATTAGACTTAAAGTTTTTAACATTTTGTAATAGAGTGCTGGTCGTGACTATATTAAAATTAGTGATATTGGACATTTTCTCTCCTTTTAAGCACTTTTAGGCCCTGCATTTCTTAAACTTGCTACATATCCATTCAAGGACGTTAGATCTATAGGTGAACCAATATCATTATATGTCGGTTGTTCACCTGCGACTTCATTTAACATATCAATAGATGTATTATATATAGGTTTACCTGCATACTTAGCTATTATTTCCATTCTACTATTATATACTGCTAAAGGAACATACCATTCTAATTCATATGTTCCAGGATTAATTCTAGGATACCCTCTATTATTAAATACTACTAAATATTGTTTAGGTATTTTTATCATTTCTTGAGATCTAAAATTATCAGACATTGCTGGATTAAATATCTCAACTACTTCATTAAATTCTTTTACTAAAATAGGGTCTTGATATGTAATTCCCATACATCTAAAATTAATAGTAAACTTATAAATTTCTTGATTTGTAGGGGTATCTGAAGTAAAGTCAAAAAAGTTGCCTATGGGTAATGATGTAGGGAAACAAGCGCCTGTGGCTAATATTTTTCTTACATATGTATTAGTTTTATCCATCACTAATCGGTAAATTCTGGTATTATAGTCTATCTCATTTTCAATTACCATATCTGGATATGGCATACATGTACCTTCAAAAACAAAGGTAGAATATAATAGCCAAATATACATCATATAAATAATAGGATCACCTCTAGTGTTACGAAAAGTAGCACTAATGTCATATGTATCAAATCTTAAAACATTTGAATCTATAAAACTTACAGATTCATTATAGTTACCTGATTGACTAGTGAATGATTCAGCTATTAAATCATTCCATCCACTGATATCAGTAATATTATTAGTCATTACAGGAATAAATGCATTATAAGGATCACATAAAGTAGGATTCATAATTAATGCTATTCTAGGATCTAAAATAGTCCTGACATAGTTTTGAATAGTATTTCTATTGTTAGTCATTAAAGGTGAAAATAATCTATGAGCTGATAAATTCTGATCAGTCATATTTAATTGCGGTCTAGTAAAAAAGGTATATCCGTACCTTTCTCTATTAGACTGTACTGCAGTAGGCATTTGTCTATGGTTTATTCCATAAAAACTATTGCCTATAGCCTGCTGTATAGATCCTATATTACTGGACTTAAATATAGCATCTAAATCTTGCCATGTAAGAAAAGTTTTGTTAGCCATATATACTCGAGGAAAAAAATGGAAACTATACGTATTCCGGATGTAATTAGAGGTTTTTTAGGGTCTTTAGGAGTATTAGGCTCTAGTGCATACAGAGTCTACAGTAACACTAAGACCTCATCTTTAATTGAAGCTACACGATCTGCTCGTGTAGAGCCTTTAACATTAATATCAAAGAATTGTTCCAGCCTAGAATATTTACCTGATATCAATCAAGGTCTTTTAAATCTATTTATAGGATATTATTTACAGGCCGTTTCTTTATTATCTACAATTGATGATATTAAAGTCGCTCGCCTTTTAGATAAGCTAAATCCTGATCGTGATTTGAGTGACGTAATGTTATTTGAATCATATAAAGATAAATATGTTAAAGCTGTAGAAAACTATAAATACAAGTTACCACTTAGAATATCCGATAGTGAACTTGATCCATCATTGACAATGGCTGAAGAAAGGTCTATTTTAGATGCGACCATCAGTCGTCCTGAAGATGGTGATCAAGATTCAACTCCAGGTCATTATGAAGCAGATAGAGATACTTCTAGACTTTTAACACAAACTGCAGATTTATCTGTAGGTAAATTAATTAATGTAACTTTAACTGTAAACGATGAAAAGATTACAGTACCAGTATCCTTTCGTCTAGCAGCACAGTTAACTCCTTTTAAAATTATTGAATCTATTTTTACTTATCATAAAGATGATACTACTTTCATTGAACGCTATCATGCATGGCGTTCAGGTCGTATTAAACTTATTCGTGATTTGATTTTATGTCAAGACTTAATTGACGAACGTAAAAAGTTATTGATGTCTGATACTGATGACATTTTTAATGAAATCATCAAACGAGTCAATAATAATAAAAAGTTTGGTCTATTATCAGATAATCCCTCATTAGCTACAGCTAGTAATATATTTGTAATTACTTCAGAAGAAGCTACTGCTATAGGTAATGAATTAGGTGGTAAATTCGGATCTAAATTAGTAATGAAGAAAATTTATGATAATTCATACGCTATGATTATTGTAGTTATAGATAGAGACTGGGAAATGGTTTCATATTATAGTCGTGGTATTACGCATCCTACAGAAGTATCTGTAAAAGACATTAAGAAGTTACCTAAGAAAGATAATTCAAACGACATTTTAAATATCCTAAAAGCCTACAATGTAGGTAATACTCCCAGTTTCTAAGAGGTAAATATGTCTATTTTAAGTTATGTACAATCTCTAGTAAAAACTATTGGTAAAGAAGATATATTTGAAGATGTTAGAATTACTCGTAAAGAAATTTCAGATAAACTAATTCCTTTATTTAAAGATGCTGATGTATATTTTAGATCTTATAAAATAACAAATGAAAAGAATATTCTATTAAATGATCAATTCATGAATGTAGTAAAAAAGAAAGACAAACATAAAAATATGTTTGACTATATAAATGCAAATTTACCTAAAGTACTCAGTAATTTAGATTTTATTTCATCTGAATTAGAAAAGTCTATAGAAAAAGATGTAGTCACTAGGTCTATGACTTATCGTAAAGCTATTTTACTTAAGTCTTTAGACCTTATATCATTTGCTTCTAATTATTCATTTAAGTTACTAAAGTTTGTATACTATTTTGAAGATAAGAACATTCAAAATCCAGAATATGCAGACTTATCAATGCCTCCAGTATTAGTTAAAGCTATTATTTCTAATATAACTACATACGCTACTGTAATTAAAGTATTTTCTACACCTACAGATGTATTAATGCAAGAATTAAATAAAGTTAAAGATATAGTAATTGATGAAAAGACTTATCAAGCATTAGACGCTATGAAAGATAGTGGTGAATTAATGCAGGTAGAAAGTCTACATCCACTCGGATTTGACGGAAATCCTATTTTTCATTTTCGTTTAATGATATCTGAATGGCAAGCTAATAGATATAAACTAAATCAAGAAACTAAACAATATCTAGAATTAAAGTTATTAAACCTTAAATTACAAAATGAAAATAAGTCTGATCCTAAATTAGAAAAAGAAATAGAATATATTGCAAATCGTATTAACTCATTAGAATATAAAATAGCTAAAGCAGAAAAGTCTGTAGGTGGGTTAGACTAATGTCTACTATGATGGAGTATCAGAAACGATTCAGTATGTTTGATAATCAAACTTCATCTGCCCCAAGACTCTATAAAGATGAAGATGGTCAAACAGTATATTTATTAGCTAGTGGATTTTCTACATTCCACAATCATGAATTTGTTCAAACTGAAAAAGATACTTCTGAAACAGAAATGGCTAGAGTTTTGACTATGAGTAAAACTATAGCTAAAGAGACAGAAGGTCTTTATTATAATATAGATGCAACTACTTTATTTGAACTATATTACAAAAATACTGAACTATCTAAAAACTTTGAGTTTAGAGAAGAAGTATTTAAAAACTTTATTAAAAATCTAGGATTTGTTTCATTATTTTATTTATTTAAAGCTCAATTACATAATTCTTATATAACTTCAAGTCATGTAGCATATCTTAAAGAAACATTAGATCTATTAAGTGGCTATATTGACAGACGTCAAGTGTCTAATGAGTCTTGGTCTACTTTGCTATATCATGAAAGACGTGATTTTTCTAAAGGTAAAGATGACATTAAACAGATATTAATGAATAATCAATATAAAGTCCTAAATGAACCATATTGGAAAATTATACCATATTGGTTAAATACAGTTTATGGTATGTCAGATCTTATATGGTTTAATAAGTTAGTATGGGGGCGTCCATTAGGTGGACGTATTGATTAATGAGAAAGACTCTATTTCAGGCATTAGAAGACGATAACGAAGTCTCTATTGGTGATGAAACAGATAATGGCGGAATTGAGACTCCGAATGATGAGCCTGAGATCCCTGAAGGTTCAGACGACGATACTCAGTCTGGACCTTTAAATGTAGATCTAGTTTATAAAAAGCAACAATTAGAAAAAGACAATAAAGATGATACTCCTGAATATAATGTAATAACAAAACTATTAGATAAAAGAGAAGATGGAGAAAATCCATTAGGTCTTGCTTTAAAAGCAAACGATGAATTAGATAAAGACACTACTAATGATGTCAATCAAGACTTAATAGACGATATTCAAGTATCTGATCCAGATGACGATGATTCAGAAAAATATGTAAAAATGGAATATGAAGATATGGCTTTAGAAAACTATCTAGAAAGATTTTGTATTCTAGATCCAGTATCAAATATATACTATAGTAAAGATCAAGTATCAAATATAAACTATAGTAGTGAATCTAGTAATATTGGATTGTATTTAAAAAGCGCAATGAATACCATAGGAGATGGTATATCATATATAGGTTTTAAGGCTATTCAGATAGCTA
>ERZ1669250.940-NODE-940-length-10665-cov-2.504336_pt1 | contig 10665 bp, 11 predicted proteins | sample MGYA00579295_ERZ1669250 | MGnify/ENA primary metagenome ERZ1669250 (study PRJEB41166, sample SAMN08046056) | hot springs metagenome | biome: hot spring; feature: acid hot spring; material: thermophilic sediment; isolation source: thermophilic sediment from acid...
GTGGGTCCTAAGACAGCAATAAAAATTGTAAAGGAAGCAAATAATCTGGATGGGCTTGAGCAGATTGTCAGGGAGAGGTACAAGCAGGAGTTTGAAGTAGATCCAAAGGAGATAGAGAAGATGTTTATAAATCCAGAGGTTGAGGAGATTTCAGAGAGCACAATACAGAAGTTGTTTTCTAAACTGCCGCAGAAGGATAAGGTTATTGATTTTATGTGCAACGAGCACAACTTCTCACAAGAAAGGATAGAAAAATACGCATCAATATTGGAAAAGAGCACAGAGGCTCTGAGGCAAAAGACAATGGACAAATGGTTTAAATAAAAATGGTTAATCTTAAATATTTATAAAAAGCAATAATGATGATAAGATGGCCAAAAAGAAGACAAAAATCGACCCAGACATTGACGATATGTACAAGCTCAACCACTATCTAAACAAGCTGATCAATGACTTCGTAGTCAAAAACATGGATATCAAAAATATATTTGAAAATACGCCGTTTAAGAATGGGATAAGCCTGAAATTCGACCAAAATGGCATGCCCATAATAGAGGCGCTTGACAATACGATTGTGCAGGATCAAGTGAAAAAGGTATCCGATGAGCCAATATCAGAAGTTATTGAAAAAGGTGACAGCGTGATTATAGACGCAGAACTTCCTGGTGCAAATGGCGAAAGCATAAAGGTCGAGGCTACGGAGAAAAGCGTGCACATATCAGCATCAAGCGCGAGCAGGTTTTACGACAAGAGGATAGACCTGCCCATCAGCATAGACGCCAATTCTGGGAAAGCTGTTTTCAACAACGGAATACTAGAGCTTACCTTCTTAAAGTTAAGCAATGATACCCCAAAGGTAAATGTTAAGGTAAAGTAGGTGTTTCAATGCAGGTTAGTATTCCTCGCTCCAACCGCAAAATAGGGAAAAGCTATAGGAGGAAAAAGCTCGCAAGGCTTAAGAGGGCGCACAGGCGCAGGCTCAAGAGTATAAAGGCAAAGTACAGGATCCGCTAGCTTTTACAAAATACATAGCAGAGAGAAGCCCGCTAATTTATTGGCATATTAGGAGATATCCCTATACATCTGGTTGTTGAATTCATAGGCAGTAGTATTATCGCCTTTTGCCACAATCTTGTATATATCATCCTTGCTGTCAAATTCCTTTATACTGTTTTTTATGTCAAGAAGATACAATTTTCCATTGAACTCGTAATATGTGAATGCTGAAAGCATGTCGTCTACGCCTACAAGCACCTTTGCTGAAGGATTGCCAAGCTCGATGAGCAGGCTGCACAGTAGTATGTTCTTATCCATTATATCTCCTATCTGGAAGTTTATAGTCTCGCTAGGCTTCATCCAGAACTGCACAGGATGCATGATCTCTTCTATTCCATCCTTTACGAATTCGAAGGCCATTTTGCTTGCATAGTAAAAATCCCTCTCATATACATAATTTGGGAAGTTTTTCTTTATCTCCTCTGCCTTTTCTACTACTCTTTCATCTTTCGGTGTTATAAGATTGGGCAATTCCGATACTGAAAGCCTCTCCCTCTCTTCGATAATGTCCTTGTAGCGCAGGATTATTGCAAGATAAAGCTTGTTCAGCTTCTCTGCCCTTTCGGCATTCTCGCCAGCCATCTCATCCTATAACCTATTGAATGAAAAAAGATAAAAGGCAATCGTTGCATATGCTATATTGAGAAAATGTTCAACAAGCTTATTGCTGATATCTTCAACGAGATTGCAGCGCTTCTCAGCATAGATGAGAATGCCTCGCAGTTTGAGGTGCGCGCATACCAGAAGGCTGCGCTCACGATAGGCACGCTGCAAGAGCCAATAGAGGACATATATGCAAAAGGGGGCAAAGAAGCGTTGCAAAAGCTGCCAGGGATAGGTTCTACGCTTGCAGATAGGATCATAGAATACATAAAAACAGGCAAGATAGAGAAATATGAAGAGCTAAAGAAAAAGTACCCTATAGATATAAAGGCGCTCACGAGCATAGAAGGCATGGGCGCAAAGAAGGCGATTACCCTTTACAAGAAGCTCGGCGTGAAAAACATAGAGGATTTGAAAAAAGCAATAAGCAGGCACGAGATAAGCAAGCTTCCGGGCTTCGGCGAGAAGAGCGAGAGCCTAATAGAAAAAGGCATAGAGCTCATTGAGCAAAGCAAGGGGCGCATGCTTCTTGGCGACGCGTTGCCGATTGCCGAAAGGATAGTAGAAGAGCTAAAGAAGAGCGGTCTTGTTACAAATGCGGTGATAGCGGGCTCAACGAGGCGGATGAGGGAAACAGTAGGGGATTTGGACATACTTGCGCTTTCCAACAGGCAGGAAGAGGTCATGGATTTCTTCACAAGGCTTAGCGATGTTTCAAATATCATAGCAAAGGGCCCGACAAAGACCACTGTCTGGCTCAAAATTGGGATGAGCTGTGACCTCCGTGTTATAGAGCCAGAAAGCTTCAGTGCAGCGCTCCAGTATTTCACAGGAAGCAAGGAGCACAATATAGAAGTGAGGAAGATTGCAATAAAGAACGGATACAAGCTCAACGAGTATGGGCTTTTCAAAGGCAATGCTAGGGTGAAGGTAAAAAGCGAGGCTGAAATATACGAGAAGCTCGGCATGCAGTACATTCCACCAGAAATGAGAGAAGACAGAGGCGAAATAAAGCTCGCAATGGAGCACAAGATACCAAAGCTTATAGAGCTTGGCGATCTCAAGGGCGATCTTCATACGCACACGAAGGAATCAGACGGTGCCAATACATTGGAGGAGATGGCAGAAGCTGCAAAAGCGAAGGGATTGAGCTATATAGCAGTGACAAACCACACAAAGAGTCTAAAGGTCTCAAACGGCATGGACGAGAAGGGCTTTGAGGAGTTCTTCAAAAGAATTGATAAATTCAACGAGAAAGAAGACAGCTTCAAGGTGCTCAAAGGGGCAGAGGTCGACATACTACAAGATGGTTCGCTGGACCTTTCGCGAAAATTGATAGAGGAGATGGATGTTGTAATTGCGGCGATACACTCGCACCTCTCAATGGACGAAGAGGAGATGACAATGAGGATAGAAAAGGCACTTGACACAGGCCTTGTGGACATATTTGCACATCCCACAGGCAGGCTTATACTTGAAAGAGATCCCTACAAGGTAAATATGGAAAGCTTGTTTGAAAGCGCAGAAAGGAATAATGTTGTGATGGAGATAAACTCCTTTCCAAACAGGCTTGATCTGAGTGATACCAATATACTGCTTGCTTCAAACTACAAGATCAATTTTGCGATAAATACCGATGCACACAGGACCTCCCATTTCGAATTCCTTAGGTATGGGATAGGCACTGCAAGGCGTGGATGGCTCACGAAAGATCGCGTGATTAATACCCTAGATTTAAAAAGGCTTGAAAAACTGCTCGAAATCACATGAATTTTGAGAGGTTGAATTGCTTTGTCTGCTGCACCTCGCCTGGTGCCCCTGCAAAAACATTTTCTATCTCATCGTTTATGAGCTTGAGCCTCTGCCTTATGTAAGGCTCTAGGCCATAGCGGTCAGCAAGCTAGATGGCAAGATTCAGATATTTCTCTATGCCACCTTTTGATATGGTGAGCACGAGCTTGCCACCACAGCGCGTGCATTTGCCTGTCAGAGGCACCCTCCTATATTTCGCATTGCAGACGATGCACCTGAAAGTCTGTTTGGAGAATGAATGCATATTGCCTATCAAGTCAGGTATAAAGTGGCTCAGTATGAGCTTTCTTGCGGAATCCTGCTTGTCGACACTTTCCAGCATGTCAGTGAGAGCAAACTGCGCCTGGACCTTTTCAGGCATAGAGTTAAGCCTTGTGTACATGCTCTTTTTCGGCGAGTCGCTCAGCGCGTTATAGGAGCTTCCGTGCGTGAACCTTATGTTGCTGTAGGCGCTCTCACTACCTAGTCTATTTTTTACAGTTTCTATGCTTACATCGCTTGGCGATGCATATTCATATGTTTTGTCGTAGAACTCAAGCCCATAATGCTCCACAACTTCCATCTCGTGCACTTCGTCGTCTACTTCACTCGGATTGACATTCAGCGTCAATATGAGCGGTGCATCCATTGTGCCGCCTATCAAGTAGTAGCATTGAAGTGTCTTCATCGCCATCGCAGTTTCTCCTTCTTGCGGAGATTGTGTATGGGTGTGCAAATCCGACATTGGCATCTGTGAAACCAACTATCCTGTTCAAAATGCCTACAGAGGTATGCGGCGAAAGTGTTATGACGAATTGGCCTATAAGGTCGTCTATGCTTTTCGCTTTGTAGAAAGGCTCCATCTTGTAGAATCTAACCAAAAGTTCGTCTATAAATTTTGACACATTGAGCAAGAACTCCGCGCCACGCCTATTTATTATCACATCTTGGTGCTTGAGCTCCACAAGCTGCTCTGGGCTTTTGAGCTCGTTTCCAGAAACGTCGGTTGAATAGCCAAGTTCCTTGAGCTTCTCCACGCTCACTCCAGTCTCTATAGGGTAGAAATGTGTTATTGGCGCGTCGGTAGCATCGAATCTGCAGGTGCCGTCCTTGAACGTGTGCACATTGAACATGGCCCTCAGCACGCCCTTTTCGATAGGCTCCGGCACTTTGTGCTTGTTTATAAGGCCTTTTACGCCTTTGAAAGCCTTTGGCAAAGACTGGAGGCCAAGCAATGCAAGCGAATCATCAATCATCTTAATTATATTGACCTTTCTAGTGTCGAAGGATTTTGTCTTCCCCCCGCAATAGGGGCAGATGTCTTGGCTAGATACTCTGCCGCAGACTGTGCACACTCTCTCGAGGTGCGCCCTTGAATTGTGCACCTTGCAGAAAGGTTCGGCGATGATCTCCCCTCCTTTCTCGCACCTGTATCTTGCTATCTCTATCTCTATGCCCTGGTTATTGAATTTTGTCTTCTCATTTGCATAAGCCTTGTAGATGGAGCGCTCCTTGTTGCCACACTCTGCAATTGGGACAAGCACGTTTGGCGATGGCTGCATTAGCCTTTCTTTTGCCTTTTCCGGCCTGCCTATCCTTGCGCCTATCAGAGTGGAGCGCTTCATCACTTTAAACGGCGCTATAGAGTTTACAATATCAAGCGAACCTTTTGCCCAGTCTATATCGCTACTGCGCATGTCAGGCCTTAACGTTGCAATCAGGCTTTGGGCATGGTCCTTTCTAACCAATATTGAGGAGCCTTTGTCTAGATGCGGTATGCAAAGCTTCTCAAGAGCTTCTACCAAGCTGGAATTTGCATTTGATATTTCAATCTCTTCAATTCCAAACAGGTCTTCAGAATTTCCATGCCTGATCTTCGCACTCTTCAATGCCTCAAAGAGGGTTCTCAACTCCTCGCTGCTTATTGCAGCATATTCATAGATATATCTTGGGTGCATTGGCACATTGTATCTTTTCGAAAGCTCGTATGCTTCCTTGAAGCTCTCTACATTGCCATTGCCTTCATAGCCATTATGCCTAAGCTGCTCAAGCCAGTATTCCTCCACATAGCTTGTGGGCTGCAGCGGTGTATTGGTTTTCTTGAAGTCGCCAAACGTCACAAGAATGTCGCCAACAGAGATAATCTTAGCTATTTTGTCCTTCAGCTCTCTTGCTTCGTCAGCGCTGTTAATTCTTAATGCTTCGCCATTTTTGAGCTTTACAAAAGGGCCTTCAATCGAGTCAACCGGAAGTGCTACGCAGCCCTTGCCTGGCTTGTCAACCTTTAGCTGTGTACCTATAGCTATGAATTCGCCAAGCAGTATCATCGTAGCTGGGTTGAAGCCCTTCGCTGCAATGCCTGTGAATCTTGACCTCCCATATCTGAGCCTGAATGCCCCGCTGTGGTTGGGGTAAGCAAGTATCGGCCTGCCAGCGACGAGCTCCTGGAGGAATTGCATATCCTTCGCTGCACTGTCAGAGCTCTTGAGCTTGTCTATCTTTATTATGTTGTTGAGCCAGCTCCAGTCAAGCCCAGCGTTCTTTGTGTGCTTGAGCACGCTCTTGGCCTTCTGCGCTATACCTTCGCATATGACAAGCGCCACGCCGCCTCTTACTCTATTGGTCAAATACTCCTCCTTGCCGTCAGCTGTGAGCCTTTTTATGTTCCTGTGCACTCCAACCTCAACGTGCTCTGTTGGCAAGCCATCTATGCACACAGGGCAGTTCTCTAGTATGGTGCGTATGTCATCCTCATTTGGCACGTATTGGAGCTTGGCCACAGTGTTGTAGATCTGTATCTCTTCTATGTATCTTTCTATCTCGTTCTGCTGGGGCTTGTACGCGCCTATGTTGAGCAGTCTCCTTCCATAATCTGCGAGCGCCACAGAAAGCGCTGCGCTTGTGCCTCCTGCGCCTCTGATAGGCCCTGCATATAGCACTGCAGCATAATCTGTGCCATCAATATTTTTGTGCAGCACTACACCCTGCAATCCTTCTGTTGGCGCCACCACTATGCCCTCAGTAAGTATCGCAAGGCCCACCCTTGTTGCCAGAGTTAGCCTCTGCTCAACACTTCCATATTTCTCTTCATTGCAAATATCCTTAACAATTTCAAACGCGAGCATCTCTCTTGACATGCTTCCCTTCTTCCTTATAAGTTCAGCAATGCCACTTATGCCTATAATGCCCTCTACCCTAGCAGGAAGATCTGGCGCAGGCCTTATCTCTACAAATGTATTTACATCATAGCCTTTGCTTCGGGCCCTTCTTGCTATCTCATCAGCCTTTCTGAAGCCTTCATTTAGAATCTCAAAATAATTCATAATTTCACGTTGAAGTCAATCTGCACGAAAGTGCCATTCTCTGAATCATATACTGGCAGAAGGCAAGGTGTCGGTATGTGTCCCTGCTTTATCTGAAACTCTGTCCTTGCCTGCCATGTGCCGCTATTTACAATTTCTACGCCGTGGTAGTTTGCAATGCCATTCTTGTGTATATGTCCCATTGTGAGAATGTCCGGTATCTTGTCTATTGTGAGGGCATCATGCTTGCTTGGCACAATTATGTTTCCGCCATAAATTGGCGAGAGATGCCTTCTTTTGAGCAGTTCGATCATTGCCTTCTCGGGATTTGCATAGCTCATTCCTGGAATTGTAGCTATGATTGAATCAAGAGATGTGCCATGATAAGCAAGCACCTCTATTCCATGCAATGTTATGTAGCTGGGATTTGGAAGCATATGCACATTATCCATGTTGTAATCATTGATTATCTCGCTTCCAAGCTGCGGCTGCGGCTCTGCTCTTTGCACAGCATCATGGTTTCCGGGAAGCATGAATACATGTATATAATCGGGTATCATTTCCACAAGCTCCATGAGCCTCTTGTACTGCATGAAAATATCAGGTATTGCAAGATCCCTCTCTTGGCTTGGATATACACCTATTCCATCAGCAACATCGCCATTTATTATGATGTATTTGACCTTTCCCGCAAGGTCCTTGCGGCCTTCAACATTTCCATTGAGCCAGTTTACAAAATGCAAAAAATTGTCCTCCATGAAGAGCTTGCTACCTACGTGCAAGTCAGAAAGAAATGCAATCGCAAACTTTTCTCCACTTTGCTTCCTTTCCTTTATTGGCACATCAGGCCACAAAACTTCATTTGCAATTACAAATTGCCCAGATATCTTGCCCTTTACCGCAAGTACTTCATCGTTTATAATCTTTTCTGCCTCTCCAAGAAGACTACCCTGCCTTGATGGATATCTGCTGAATATCACCCTCGCAGTGCCTGTTTCATCCTCTATGAACACCATCACGTTTCCCGCTTTTGTCGTGACCTTTTCGTTCACAATACCTACGATTGCCACCTCCCTGCCGTCCATGTAATTCTTAAGCTCATCTATTGAGCGCAATAATCCACTAAGGTTGCTCCTTGCTTCTATGATATGCCTTATCTGCTCGAGCCTGCTCCTAAAGTAGCTTACAAAGCTGTCGACATTGCCCTCTGAGCCCTCCACATTGGGCGTGCTTATGGTATATTGAGCCTCAAGCTCTTTTGCAACAGGCTCAAAATCTGGCTTCCTTATCACTTCGACTTCCGGATTGCTTATCGGGGCCTTCTCCTTCGAGAGCTCACTTATGATCTCTTGCAAAGTGGCATTGTCAAGTATCTTTAGCCCTTGCCTGTCCTTGTATGTATCTATTACCTTAGAAGAGATAAGGCTTATGTCTATACTGCCAGCATTGCTTAAGTCTATATCAGATGCTACCAGTATATCTGCGCCGGCAAGCTGTGCTGCGAGCTCCTTCGCTTTGTTGGTGTCCATAATCAGGATGTTTTTATTGATTCAAGCATACTCAATATATTCCATATTGATGTACGTGCTTGTGGCGGAAGGTTTATATCATTGCTTACAGAGTCGAGATTGTATATAGCTTCGGAGATTCTCACTATTAAGTCATCTTTAGAATCAAGCTTCTGCCTTGCCTCAGTAATGGCATTTCTCACATTCTTGGGCACGCTCGTGTCGCTTATTAGCAGATCCATCTGCTTTGCTGCTTCGGCGATTAAAGCAGTAACTTTCTTTTCGTATTTCATAGTATCACCTAGCCCACATTTGATGAATAGGATATAAATATTAGAATAAATGGCTATTTATAGTTTTTGCAAATTTGCAAGAAATTTGTAAATAATTTGTAGCAGAGCTCAAGAGAGGTTTAGCATTTTGGCAAGCCTTTCCAAAAAACCAATTTGGCCCTTCAATATCTTCCTTTTTGCTTCATTTAATTCAAACCATTCTGCTCTGTCAACTTCCGGATACCTTTTTAGTAGCCCAGAGTTTTTTGGCCATTCAATTTCAAACGTGTTGCTGCTGATTTTGCTTGTATCCAAATCCCCCTCTACCGCCCATACATGCACAGATTTTCTGCTTGGCTGCAAAATCTCGCCAAGGTCTAAAAACTTCCCATCCGCTTCGAAACCGGTTTCCTCCTTGAACTCCCTTTTTGCAGCACCGAAAACTTCTTCACCTTCACCCACAAGGCCTTTTGGAATAGACCATGCCCCGTAATCCTTCTTCGCCCAAAAAGGCCCGCCAGGGTGTACGAGCAAAACCTCAAGTTTTCCATTTTTCACCCTGTAAAGGAGTATTCCAGCGCTTTTGAGCATATGACCACTATATTGTTATATGAAGCACAGATCTTGCAAATGCTCCCAATGCTATTGTGATAAGCGCGCTCCCTATTGAAATTGTGAGGGTCTTCAAAACATTTCTCTTTATTGAGATGCTGCTTATCACTGCGATAAGCGACGCTACAACGCTTAGCACGATGGCAGTAAGCACTATTGCAGCTACAATTCCAAGATAGCCTTTGATGCCAAATATGAAGGGTATGAGAGGGAATATCGCACCAAGCACATATGCTCCGCCTACGTAAAGGGCCGAAGAGGATGCGCTTTTTTGCTTGCCAGCATTTATGTGGGATTCGTAAGATGTTGAAAGGTATGCGCTGCCAGTCATGGAGAGAGTTCCGGAAAGCGCTATTATAATGCCCCCTATTAGCGTTAGCAGCGGAGTCTGCAACGCAGCGCCAAGCCCGGCAACTGCCGCAAGCACCTCAACAAGCCCATCATTCATGCCGATTATTACATCCCTTATGTTTTTCAGTATTGTGCTATATTTAACGAGCTGATCCTTGAGTGGCTCCTCGCTCTTCAACTCATCTTTAATGATTTCCCTTATTATATTTCTCTCACTTTCTTTTAGCTCCTTGTGCTTTTCTATCTCGAATATCTTATTGTCTAGCTGCGACTCAAAATACTCCATGGTCTTTACAGCAAGCACAAGCCCAAAAAGTTTCCTGATAAGCATTATTGTGTATATGAAGAACTTTGAAGTGCCCATTGGTAGTCTTATGTCGTTTATCTCTATTATCTGGGCCCACATTTTTGCATGCTTCTGCTCTGCAGATGCAAGCCCTTCAAGCACCTTTTTGAGTTTCTTATCCTTCTCCCTAGCAGCAAGTTCCCCAAATATTATGTGGTGGGAGCGCTCAGTCTTGTAAAGGCCTATCAAATAATCTATTTTCTTATCCTGCTTCATTGTTTTACCTTTATAAAACCCAATTTTCCAATCAATCTTAATAAACATATCGGAATTAGGAGAAGGCTAAAGTATATTATCTCTGATAGCCAGTCTCTATTATATCCTTAAGCACCTCTATCAAGTAAGTAGCGTTCTTTATTATGTCACTCTCAGTTATTATTCCTATGATCTTGTTGTTTTCATCCACAACGCAGAGCTTCTTTATGTGCTTCTCAACCATAATCTTTGCAGCATCTTCAAGCTTGGTGTCCTTGCTTATTGTCACTACTGGCTTTGTCATTATGTGCTTTGCCTTGGCAAAAAGCAGGTTTCTCTTTTTCGTAAGCAGTTTCCCTATAATGTCCCTTTCGGTGATCATTCCTATTGGTGTGTTTGACTTGTCTGCTATGATCACAGAGTTGATCCCATGCTTGTTCATCTTCTGGGCGATTGATTTTATGCTTTCATTTTCATCCGCGGTGATCACTGGCGCGCTCATTATTTCGCTTACCCTTACAGAGTTGTCTGAAGTGTACATCCATCTCACTCATAAAACTTTAGCAAGTATTGGTTTTTATTTTTATGCTTATTTTTTGACAAATTAGATAAATGCCTATAAAAGAGCA
>ERZ1669250.942-NODE-942-length-10660-cov-8.500424_pt1 | contig 10660 bp, 10 predicted proteins | sample MGYA00579295_ERZ1669250 | MGnify/ENA primary metagenome ERZ1669250 (study PRJEB41166, sample SAMN08046056) | hot springs metagenome | biome: hot spring; feature: acid hot spring; material: thermophilic sediment; isolation source: thermophilic sediment from acid...
GCTGAAAAAGATTTATATATTTTATAGCGTAATAAGTATGTGCAAACAAAATTTGTCGTTGTCCTTGGAAGCGTAATGAGCGGCCTTGGAAAAGGGGTTGCAACTTCTTCTATACTCAAAATTCTCTCATTCTATGGCTACAAGGTTCTTCCTGTAAAGTTTGACGGCTACCTCAATTATGATTGCGGGACAATGAATCCATACAGGCATGGGGAGGTCTTTGTCTTGGATGACAAGAGCGAGGTGGACATGGACTTCGGCATGTACGAGCGCTTCTTGGGAAAAGACCTCAGTGGCGAATTATCTATAACAGGGGGAAAGCTCTTCAGCGAGATTATAGCAAAAGAGAGAAGGGGGGACTTCCTTGGTGCTGATGTGCAGATAATACCCCACCTCACAAACCAGATAATAGAAAAGATCGAAGGCATAGCGAGAAGGCACAAGCTGGATGTGCTTGTAATAGAGGTTGGCGGCACTGTTGGAGATATAGAAAACAGCTATTTCATAGAGGCGATGAGGCAGCTAGCGCTGAAGTACAAGACAGTATTTATAGATGTGACTTATATACCAAAGCTCGGGGTTGTGGGCGAGCAAAAGACAAAGCCAACCCAATATGCATTCAAAACTATTATGGGGAGCGGCATCATTCCAAACTACATCTTCTGCAGGGCGAGCGAACCTATAGAAGAGAAAACAAAAAACAAGATCTCACTTTATACTAACCTTGAAGCCGAGAGAATCATCGACGACTCAGATCTTAAAACCTTGTACAGGCTTCCTCTTCACCTCATCGAGCAAGGGTTTGACAAGATGCTTATAAAAGACCTTGGCCTTGAGAGGCGCAAAATAGATGGCGAGAAGCTGAAGGGATGGAGAGAAATTGTGGAAAAAATAGAAAATCCAAAGAGAAGGATCAACATTGCGCTTGTCGGAAAATACACCGAGCTTAAGGATGCCTATATAAGCGTAAGGGAAGCGCTCACGCATGCAGGGGCAAAGCTTGATGCAGGAGTAAATATCAAATGGGTAGAGTCCAGCGACTTAGAAAATGGGGATTTGAGCTTATTGAATGGAGTTGATGGTATTATAGTGCCTGGCGGATTTGGAAGCAGGGGCATAGAGGGTAAGATAAACGCGATAAGGTTCGCACGTGAGAACAAGATACCTTATCTTGGCCTCTGCCTTGGCATGCAGCTCATGGTTGTAGAGTATGCAAGGAATGTCTGCAATCTAAAAGGGGCAAACTCGACAGAATTTGATCCGAAGACAAGGCACAATGTCATAGACCTCATACCTTCGCAAAGGAAGGTCAAGCTCAAGGGCGCTACAATGAGGCTCGGCGCATGGAAATGCAAGATAATTAATACAAATTCTATCGCATACAGAGCCTACAGGAAGAAGATTATTTCTGAAAGGCACAGGCATAGATACGAAGTAAACAATAGGTACAGAAGAATCCTGGAGAAAAAAGGCCTCGTAATAACCGGAGTAACTCCAGACAACAAGCTTGTTGAAACTGTAGAATGGAGAGACAGCTTCGGCATAGGCACGCAGGCACATCCAGAGCTAAAATCAAAGGTAGAAGAGCCTGCGCCTCTTTTCGTAAGTTTTGTAGAAGCCTCGCTCAAAAGGTCAGGAGAAAAATGACTTAAAGAGTGCAATGCCCTGCTTGAAGCCTGCTTTTGAAGAGCCAAATTTCCTTATGTGGAATACATAAGGCACTTCACCTATCTTGACATTCCTATTTAGGCATTTGAGGAAATCAAAGAGAACCTTGTAGCCTGGGCCGACAAACCTCTTGGAGTTAGCCATGTATGTATTCAAAAAAAGCTCCCGCCTTGTGCCAAAATATCCTGAAAAAATGTCTTTGCATCTCGCGCTTCCCTCTAAAAAAAGGACTATGTTACCAATGAGCATGAGCGTTTTGGAGATAAATTTCCTGTAGAGAGACCAGTTTGTAACATTTGCCCTGAATGCAACAACAATATCGTAGCCTTCATCAAACTTTTCCTTTATTTTGCGTATTACCTGGTAAGGATGCTGCATGTCTGCATCCATAACAATTGTGTATTTCGTCTTGCTCAGCTTTATACCATCTATGACGCTCGCAGTTAGACCTCTATTCTTCTTTCTTACGAGAAGGCGCACATTGCTATTCTTTGCGCTTATCCTTCTTACAATCTCAATTGTGCCATCGCGAGAATTATCGTCAGCAACAACTATCTTTATTCCAGGGTAGGCCTTTAGTATTAGCCTTATGAGCCTGCCTATAGTGTCCTTCTCGTTTAGCGTTGGCAATACTACAGTAATCTCATTGTATTTCATCCTTATCCCTCTGGAAAAACTCTGCGTATATTATTATTGCACCTAGCCAAGAGCCGAAAACAGGCAAGCGGTCTGCAATTCTCTTAAGCAGGCTAAGCTCCTTCATGCTTATCGCTTTGAATACGCCCAAAAGCATTGGATAAAGAAAAACAAAGATCAGCAAGCCGAGAAGAAGCTGATATGTTGCCTTTATGCCAAGCATTGCAATTGGAATAAAGAAGAGGAGAAGCACAGCATTTGCCGCGACAAGCCTAGAAAGGTTGAACTCCAGCCTTAGCTTAAGCTCTGACCTGATAAACCTTATATAAAATATGTCCCCTACAATCGATCCTATGTAGTAAATTGATACTATTAGCCCGTTTACTCCGAAAAATGGGATGAGAACAAGGAAGGAGGCAAGCTGGATTATGCTAGCCAGTATGCCAAACTTGAAAACCTTTTTCACATAGCCAGCGCTTATCACAAGAGAAGAAGCATATGAAGCCACAAGCCCAAGGAGTATGCCTATACCTATCAATGCTATGTAGAGAGGCGCATCAATATATGTGCTTGTAAAAACGGAGATTACAAGAGCCTTTGAAAAGATGGAGATGTAGATTACTATAGGCAATGCAAAGAGAAATCCGAAATAAATGGTGTAGCTGTAAAGCTTACTTATTCCATCTTTTATTTTCTTGTTTACCAGAGCCGCGGAGAACATAGGTATTAGCACAGCACTTATTGAGCCAGTAACAAGGTCTATATACACGCCTATCTTCGATGCAACGCCGTATAATCCCACAACGCTTGGCATGAAGAGAAGGCTAAGGTATAGGACGCTAAAATTGTTTATCACACTTCCAAATATTCCAGACACTGTAAGAGGCACAGAGAATGTGAGAATCTTTCTTGCTTCGCTGCCAAATTTTGCAATATTAAATACTATTTTGCTGTGCCTTAAAAGCCTGTCAAATTGGTATATTAAGCCTATGAAAAGGCCTACCAAGGTGCCTACAAGCGCGCCAAGCGCACCATAGCCTAAAAGGACCAGAGAGATGCTGAATGCTGCTTGGAAAGAATTGTTTATTATTTGAGAAATTGCAGTATTTTTTCCGTCTGCAAAACTAATTAAGGTATTGCCGGCATAGCCATAGAGAGCTGATATGATTATGTCAAGAAGTGCGACATATATTATTAGGCTAGTTGTAGTGCTGTGGAAGAAAAATAGGAGTATTTGCTTCACAAATGCAAGGCCTATCAACATCACAATCAGGGAAAATAAAAGAGTTATTAGAAGCGAAACACCAAGTATATTACTTATCCTCTCTTTTTCACCTTTGAGAGAAAGCTCAGGTATGTATTTGTTTAGGTATTGGCCCAGGCTTATGCTTCCAAAGGCCCCTATGAAACCCGCAAGGCCAACCGCAATTGTGTATATGCCGTAATTAGAAGGGCCGAGAAGCCTTGCAACGACTATGAAGGTGAGCCCACCCACTACTATCGAAAACAGCTTCCCGAACACAATAAAAGAGGCAACGCCTGCACTGTTTACGCCAAGCTCAGAAGCGCTGCTCCCTTCATAACCAGGCATTTTATTACCTTACAAAATATCTTATATAAGAAACTATATAATTGGTTAACTTCTCAATGAAAGGAATGCCTTTTGTGAATCTTGAAAGATCGTTTATGAACTCTTTGTTCGCTATTTTAAATAAGGCAATGAGGATAGGATAGATAATTATACTTATTATAAACCCGACAACCACCTCTTCCCAGATGTTGGAAAGAAGCAGCGAGAGAGATATTATCAAGGCAAAGAGGGTGTTTGCAGCTAAGAGGCTCAAGAGAGATAAAATATTGAACCTTATTTTGAAGATCTTTTTTACGCCCAAGATAAACAGAATATCATTAATTATTCCCCCTATAAAGAAGAGACTTATTATTGCGCCGACTGCTTTAATGTATGGAACAAGCATGAACAAAGAGATCAGTTGAACCAGAGCTGATATTGTATTATATTTGAGTACAGAGATTACACGCCCTTTGCTGACCATGAAGCTTGAAATATACAAAGCAGGCATGCTTATTACAAGCCCTACAGAAATCAAGAAGAGATAAAATGGAGCTAGGCTGTATTTGTTTGTTATTAAAATAAAAATTAAGGGCTTTGCAAAAACTCCAACATATATGATTATCGGAAATATTAAGGCAAGTGAATAGATTATGGTTTTGTTGAACGAAGCCTGCACATTCCTTTTCCTAGCAACTATTGCAGAAAATGTAGGCAAAAGAACAACCCACATTGTGCCGTAAAAGGCCTGCAACATATTAAGGCCTTTTGTTGCTGCACCATAGTTTCCCAGAATCAATGATGTCGTGAATATTCCCAGGATTAGAACAGCAAGGCTGCTCACCGCATTATTGACAAGGTTGTTGGCAGCCATTGGAAGGGAGAAATAGAGCACCTTTTTTATATGATCTAAGCCTATCCTTACCAACTTAAACCCACCATAAGGCTTCATCGCCTTTCCTATGTAATATGACGTCGCCAAAAGCCCTACAAGGTAAGAGAGCATCATGCCCAACAATGCACCATTATAGCTAAGACCCAATTTTATGAGCAGCGCGCTCCCTACAAGGTTTACGGCTTGCACGTATATAATTGTATAAGCGGTCCATCTGCCCCGTCCAAAGCTTACAAGTGCAGGGTATACCGCACCATATGTCATTGAGAAGAAAAGCACAAGAGAGGCTATGATAACTGTAATTGGCATCAAGGACTGGGACTTGAAATATGACGCAATGAATCCGCTGCAGAGAATTCCGGCAAATGCTAAAAGAAACGCTGCAAGGAAAATTATGTAGTAGCCTGAGGTGAGGACCTCGTTTATTTTCTCAGGCTTACCCTTGTAGATATATTCAGAAATATGCTTGTTGAAATATGTTCCTATACCGAAATGACCTACCGCACCTATAAATAAGTATATGCCTACTGCAAGCGTGTATATGCCGTAATTAGAAGGGCCGAGGAGCCTTGCAACGACTATGAAAGTTGCTACGTTCAACAGCAGCCCGGCAGCCCTGCCTATAAATAAGGATGAGAGCGTGCGTGCACTCCTCCTCCCTATACTCTCTTCTTCTTTTTCCATATAGCTGCCTTTTGCTATTGCAAGTTGCTGTGATTTACATAAAATAAGAAGAAAGAATTTTTAAAGCAGATATGTGCTGCTTCAGCCATTTACATCTTGTGCGCTGAATTTATACAAAAGATTTATATAATATTAGCAAGTAAGATAAGTTAGGGCAACCTTATATTTATCTGAATTGTGGAAGGGTGTGGGATATGCCAGAGGCGAGTGTGGCGGAAGGGGAGCTTTATGAGATTAAGGTTGCTGCGAAGAACCCTAATGGAGAAGGGATAGGCAAGCTTGACAACTTCGTAATCTTCATAAGAAATGCAAGGACAAAGATAGGAAAGATTTATAAAGTGAGAATAACAAAAGTGTATAGGACTTTTGCATATGCAGAGCCTGTAGAAGGAAATGAAGGAAATAGGTACTTTATAGGAAACGGTTCGATTATAGTTTGATTTTCCTTTGCTTTGTTGTTGTTTGGCTTTCTTAATGATTCTAGGTAGATTTTATGGATTATAGGGAAATTGCTGAAAAGGCAATGAAGGGTACAACTACAATAGGCATAATATGCAGTGATGGGGTAGTAATGGGTGCCGATTCAAGGGCGACTATGGATACTTTCATAGCGAGCTCAGAAGCAATAAAAATTTACAAGATAAACGAAAAGCTTGGCCTTACAGTGGCTGGAGATGTAGGGAGTGCAGAATATCTTGCAAAGCTCCTTAAGGCGCAGAACGACGCCTACAAAATGGATGAGGGCGCGCCGCTAAACCCAACGTCAGCTACATCGATATTGCATATCATCCTGCAAGACAACAAGATGTTCCCATTCTTGGTGCAGCTCCTCGTAGGTGGATTCAACAGAGATGTACCAGAGTTATATAGTTTAGATCCGCTGGGAGGCTATATAAAGGAGTCAAAGTTCACTTCCACAGGTTCTGGCTCGCTGACTGCACTGGGCTTTCTAGAGGACGCATACAAGAAGGATATTACAACGCAGGAGGCAAGCAAGGTTGTGGCTAAGGCGCTTAAGATAGCAATGAAAAGGGACTCTGCCACCGGAGACAAAATCAATATAGTAATTATTACAAAAAATGGCTACAAAGAGCTTTCAAGCGAAGAAATAGAAAAGCTCCTGAAATAATTTTTATCTTACATATTTCTTTGTTGTTCTTTTTCAGAAACTAAGCTAAGGCGAGGTTGGTTACTTGGATGCAGAAAACGGCAAGCAGGAAGCAGCGAAAGAAAACAATCCTATAGAATTGCTCAAGGAGATACTTCCAAAAGAGGTAGGGTTCGTAAAGGCAGAGTATGAAGGCCCTGATATAGCGGTTTATGTAAGCAACATAAGCTCAGTATATAGTGATGAATCTCTTGTAAAAAATCTTTCCTCAACAATAAAGAGAAAGCTAATAATAAGAAGCGAATCTTCGCAGCTTATGGATCCTGAGAAGGCGAAGCTAAAGATAATGGAGCTCATTCCAAAAGAGGCTGAGGTAAACAGCATAAGATTTGTTCCAGAGTTTGGCGAAGTATATATTGAGGCCCTCAAGCCAGGTCTTGTTATAGGAAAAGGCGGCTCCACGCTCAAGAATATAGTGAATGAGACGAAGTGGCTGCCGAAGGTGCTTAGAACACCTACAATGAACAGCGATGTCATAAACGGAGTAAGGCAACTTATGTTCAAGGAGAGCGACTTCAGGAAAAAGTTTCTTGCGAGCGTTGGCAAGAAGATAAGCACGCCAATAATGAAGACAGAGTGGATAAAGGCAACCGCCCTAGGTGGATTCAGGGAAGTCGGAAGAAGCAGTTTATTGCTCGAAACAAGCCATTCGAAAATCCTTATAGACTGCGGCTTGAGCCCAGAGCCGGGCATAAAGGGAGTAGAAGCGAATAATGGCGGCGAGAACAAGGCTTATCCTTACCTTGACAGCGCAAACATAACCATAAACGACCTTGATGCTGTGATTATTACCCACGCCCATATGGACCATATAGGATTCCTGCCTTATCTGTTCAAATACGGCTACGATGGACCTGTTTATTGCACGCCCCCAACAAGAGATCTCATGGCGCTTCTTCTCTTTGATTATGTCAAGCTTGTACAGAGGAGCGGCGGAACGCCGCTATACGAGGAGAAAGATATTAGGAAGATGCTCACCCATACAATAACAAGAGACTACGGCGAAGTTACAAATGTAACAGACGAGATAAAGCTTACATACCACAATGCGGGCCACATACTCGGAAGTGGGATAGTTCACCTGCATATAGGGGAAGGCATGTACAATATAGTGCACTCTGGTGATATGAAATTTGGCTATACAAGGCTGCTTGATCCAGCTGAGATAAAATATCCGAGAATAGATGCACTCTTTATGGAGAGCACCTATGGCGCGCCTTCTGATGTTATGCCGAATAGGCAGGAATCGGAAGCAATGCTCATGGAAAATATCAAAAGGACCATAGACAACGGCGGCAAGGTGCTAATTCCTCTCTTCTCGGTAGGAAGAAGCCAGGAGATAATGCTTGTTCTTGAGGCATACCTTACAAACAGCCAGAATTACAAGATAGAAGCACCCATATATCTTGATGGAATGATACTTGAAGCAAGCGCAATACACACTGCCTATCCAGAATATCTCAAGGCTAGCTTGCAGCACAGAATACTTAGCAACAGGTCGCCTTTCGAGAGCGAAATCTTTGAAGTGGCGAAAGGGGAGAAGAGCGAAATCCTTGATAAAGGCCCTTCGATCATATTGGCAAGCGGTGGAATGCTTAACGGGGGCACAAGCCTCGATTACCTTGTCGATATGGCAGAGGATCCGAAGAATATGCTCATTTTCGTAGGTTACAACAGCGCTGGCTCTCTTGGAAGAAGAATCCAAAACGGTCTGAAGGAGCTCACTGTGCCTGACGAAGACGGTAAGATGGTGCACAAGAATATCAACATGCAGGTTGTCACAGTAGAAGGATTTTCAGGACACAGCGACAGAAGGCAGCTCATAAACTTTGCCATGAATATAAAACCAGCTCCGAAAAGGATCTTTACTATGCATGGCGAAGAAAATAAGTGTGAAGACCTCGCAAGAACTCTAGGCAATAGGCTCAGGGTAGAGGCGCGGGCTCCGATGAACCTAGATTCTATAAGGCTAAAATGATGAGATTAGTAGCAGACTCCATGCTTTCTAAGCTCGCCCGCTGGCTTAGGCTCGGCGGGATAAGCATCGAAAACGCACCATGCGGCGATGACAAAGAAATAATCTCGTTTGTAAAAAGAAGGAGAGCTATTCTTCTAACTGCTGACGAGCAATTGGCTAACAGGTCGCGCAAAAGGGGCTTCAGGGTGCTTCTTGTAAGAGAAAAAGACCTCGAGCACCAGCTTGCACATGTGATAAGTACTCTTGGCTTGAAAGTTAATGTGCCTGGAATGATCTGCCCCATATGCAATGGCAAGCTTGCAAGTATAGGCAAGAAAAATGTCAAAGGCTTAGTCCCAGAAAACGCTTACAAAAAGCACAGGAAATTTTACAAGTGCGAAAAATGTGGCAAGGTTTACTGGGAAGGAACCCATTGGAAGAAAATAAGGGAGCGCTACAAGAAGGTTCTGAAAATAGCAAATGAGAAGAAGATTAAAGAAGGCTTTCCTCCTCTACCTCGACTTCCCTAACCCCGTCTATCTTCTTTAGTTTTTCCTCGTAAACAGAGCTTCCCTCTGTATCTTCGTGTATAAAAAGCACTTTTATTATCTTTATGCCAAACGCCACGTCTTCTAGCTGGAGGCCATTGGGCTTTAGCTTTTCAGCTATTTCCCTGCTGACCTTTTCTTCTTCGCCGTTGTCGGCATAAACCTTGAATACAACACCAACCCTTCCCATCATGGTCCCTCAAATCCGCACTTAGGGCATTTGTACCTTGTATATGTTTCCCTGCAGTGTTCACACCTTATTATCGTTTCTTCGCCGCAGTTCGGGCATTTGAACTCGACATACTTGTGGGTTAGCTTGCCGCAAGATGTGCAGACTTTACCTACTAGTGTTGGTATATAATCACCTAAGATAAAAGGATAAATATACATTTAAATAAAAACATATAAAAAGATAAGCGTAAACGTGGGCATATGGTGTAACTTGGATAGCACGGCAGCTTGCGGAGCTGTTGGTTGCGGGTTCAAATCCCGCTATGCCCGCTTAATCATAAAAAGAAGAAAACCAAAAAAGAAAACTTTACCTCCTCCCTCTCCTGTTCATCTTTGCCCTTGCTACGTATCCGTTCTTGTCTATGAAGTAGAGGTATCCCTCCTGCCTTTCTATTTTTTCATTTCCTACCCTGCTCTTTCTTCCTCTTGCATTTGTCTTCATAGGTGTTCTCCAGACGTAGCCATCCTTTCCTAGATAATAGAGGTATCCATCTTCCCTCTCGATTCTCTCCTTTCCTATTCTTTCAGCCATTAAATTCACCCCAGTAATAATGAGAGTAATAGATTTATAAAATCATCGTCGAAAAATCGAGAGCAAAATAAATAGGTATTTTTCTTTATCGTGTCGAAAATGAAAACAAATACAAATTCTTTGCACGACATGACTGCATTTTTAGCATTCTAAGATCTTAAAGAAGTTGAAAAATGTATAAAAGCATTTTACATAACATCAACGAGGTTAAGGGAATTCTTTTAAATATTAAATTCATTTAATACTTGATTTTATGATAGAGATAAAACTATTTGAGGATATAAGGCTAGATGGCTATACACTTATAGAGGGATTTCCAGGAGCAGGGTTAGTAGGAGCAATGGCATGCAGCTACATGATAGAGAAGCTTGATATGGAGTATATTGGCTATATTGACAGCGAATCGTTTCCACCAATAGCAGTTATTCATAACTCTGCACCGATGTTTCCTGTAAGAATATATATAGACAGGAAAAGGAAGCTTATCGCAATGATCTCTGAGTTTACTATACCTACAGAGCTTGTCCACGAGCTTGGATTTGAGCTCATAGATTTTGTCAGAAAAAATGCAATAAGCGAAATTGTCTCGATAGGGGGCATACCCAGTGAGAAACCGAGCGAAGATGCATTTATAGTAACAACAGATGAATCACTTCTTAAAAAGGCAGCAGCAAGCGGGATAAAGCCGATAAACGAGGGGGTTATAGCAGGGGTAAGTGCAATAATACTCTCAAACAGTATTGTAATTAATGTACCGATAATAAATCTTCT
>ERZ1669250.943-NODE-943-length-10649-cov-4.486030_pt1 | contig 10649 bp, 8 predicted proteins | sample MGYA00579295_ERZ1669250 | MGnify/ENA primary metagenome ERZ1669250 (study PRJEB41166, sample SAMN08046056) | hot springs metagenome | biome: hot spring; feature: acid hot spring; material: thermophilic sediment; isolation source: thermophilic sediment from acid hot...
ACTATAAACCTTGGGTGAAAGTTTTTGATATACCAAATAAAATAAAAGTTGAAGGACTCTATATAGATTTTTATGATAGCAAAATGGAAAGTAAAATATTAGAATTTCTATCTGAAAATTTAGAGCCTGGCGATAAGCTGTTCGTTGAATATACAAATGATGAAAAAACTTTAAAAGAATTAAGCTTAGGTATAATACCTGTTTTAACGCGGCTTGGTTTTAAGTTATTTAATTTAGGATTTTTTTGGTTAAAGGATTGGTATTATCCAGAGGGATTTATGGAAGGCGGACCAAAAATACAGGCAGAAAAAGTTGATTCAAGCACAGAAATAAATAAACAACTAAATTCTATATACAATGAAATTATTAGTTTCAAATACAAACAAATCAATAAAGAATTGCAATGCAGAATCGAGTTAATTCTAAAATATATAGAGAAAAACCTCCATTAGTTTTTAAATTACAGGCCTTTAGCTAATATTAAAAGATTAGATTTTACTCCAGAAATTTACCTCAAGCCTTTCCATAAAAGTATTTTCCTCAATTAATTTTATCCTATTATAATTGAACTTTTTAAGGCATTTATTTTGATCGAACCTTGATAAACTAGATCTTAAAATCAGTATGTTTTCTGATATTGTTGATGCGATACAAACTTTTTTATGATTTCTACCTTCTTGCCAAGTCTTTATAATCCAACTATCTCTTTTTATTTTGTCATTTGATGGTAAGTAAGGAGGATTTACAATAGATAGATCATATTTTCCTTTCAAACAAGAAGTTCCATTACATCTAATAACAAGAGAACTTACCCCCTCTTCTTCCATTGTTTTTTTGGCATCAACAACTGCATATGGAGATATATCTGTTGAAATCAATATCCTAGGATTAAATATTCTTTGTGCTGCTACAGATAGGATTCCAGACCCTGTTCCAATATCTATGATTCTGTTAAACGAATATCCTTTATCCTTAAGTATAAGCATTGCTTTTATAATCAAAAAGCTATCATCTGATGGTATATAAACTCTTTTATCGCCAACAATTTTTATATTGCCAATATCTGTTGAAATGATTAATAATTTTTTATTATTTATCATGATAGTTCATCATTTTTATTTCTATTATATTTAATAAAGATCTGCCTTTTAAACTTATAAAAATCTTTTAAATCACCTCTAAAAAGCTTTTTCTTGAAAAATTTGATAAAAATTTACGCGATTAACAGCATTAAAGCAGATATTATAGTAGTTATTATAGGTATTGTAATAAAAACTTCTTTCCCTAAAGTAAAAGCTATTCCTACCAATAAAGAGCCGGTTAATGTACCTAATTCCCTAAGAGTATAGTAAATATGAGATCCGTAACCACTTGAGTTTTCTGAAAATATATTATACAAAGCAATATCAATTACGCTAAATAAAACGGAAGATATTGCTATATATGCTATTAAGTTTAAAGTATTATTTACAAAGGACAATATTGAGACAAGCCAAATACCTCTAGCAATTATCGAAAACAATGCTACCTTTTTATTGTTCGTATTTGAAAACATTGAAAATAGAATTAACGATAAGCTTATTATTATAGCTGTTATTCCATAAGATAACCATAATAAACTTAAGCTTACATCTGATTTTATAAGTAACGGAAGTATAGTAAAAATATAGTCTCCTGTAAAGGTAGCGAAGAACATAGATAACGAAATCATTTTTGTTGACACTCTCTTATATGATATAAAGCCTTGTTTTACAGCGTTTGGTAAGGAATTTATGCTATCATATGCCAAATATGAAAGTATTTTTATATGATCTGTTATCGAATTGAAATCTTGAGAAAACGAATGCAAAATCCTTTCTACTTTGAGGTTTACCTTTGGTAATGATAGAAATGTGAGTAAACCTACTGCTACTGAAAAATATATAATATAATCAAATGGAATAACATCATATATAAAATAAAAAGATAATAGACCAAGACCTCTAATTAAATAGAAGGAAAATTTTTGAAGTTCTATGTAATATTTCCACTTATCGCTGCTTTTTATTTCAAAAATTGTTGTTGAAATGGCTAAATTTGATGATGCGACACCTAATGCATGAAACATATAAGCAATAGCTAAAAACGTAAGATTATGAAAAGAAAAGAGAATGCCCGTTACCATAATAGAAAGGAATGATATCACAATTAAAAACTTATTGTTACCTTTATCAGATACTTTACCCAAGAATAGGTTTGATATAATAAATACCGCACTCCACATAGCACTTATTAATCCATATTGAAAAGGAGTTACATTGGTCTTATAACCAATATATGAGTATATTCCTATGTCTAGAGACGATAGTAAAGCCATGAATAGCATCGCTATTGCGAACCACATTATTTTTCCCTTTATAGGCTAATAGGTTCAAAATAGATAAGGGGAAAAACTCTAGTTAACCACAAAAATCTTAAATGCTATAAAAACTTCTAGATTATGTTTAATTTATGTTATATTTTCTGCACTAATTTAACTAAATTATTACGTAATGTTTGTGTTTAGAACTAGCGAATTTTAACTTGTGATAAAAAACTAAACGGCACATAGTTATCTTTTCTATTATGATTAAAACTATAGTAACTTAATTGATCTCTTAATTTTCCAACCTGGATATAATTTATATTTATAATATTCGTTTATTCGAATCAAATAGTTTTATGCCGCGGCCGGGATTTGAACCCGGGTCACGGGCTCGAGAGGCCCGCATACTGGACCGGACTATACTACCGCGGCACCAAAATCATATATAAAATTAGGTTTTATAAAGTTGTGCTTAAGAATAGTTGAAATATTACTTTTGCCAATACAGCAGAGAGCTTTATAGCTATTACTGATCCCAGTATTTTTTATATGATATATATTCTTCTTTTGCTTTAAGCAAGGCCTTATAGAACTCTTTATCTCCTCCTTTCATATATGCCTCTATAACCCTTCTCGCGGCTCTAGGTCCCACACCTTGAGTCATTAAAGCTTCTATAATATATCTTCCCAAATTTTGCGATGCATAATTTATATAAAGAGCCGCCCTGTCTTTAATCTCATCTATAATTTTCTTTTGATCTTTGTTTAATTTCTTTATTTCCCCCTTCTTCCACTGCCTAAAAATACTTATTGCATTTTTACCCCAGTCAGTGCTTGGCATAGGTGCTACCATCATGCTTTTACATTTAGGGCATCTAATAACATCGCCTAGGTCTTTTACCTTGCTTTCCCAAGTTTCACTGCAAGTAATGCAAACAAATAATGCTTCCCTGTTTAAAGCATTTTTTCTAAGTCCTTGAATAATATAATCTATTGCGAGGGATTTTAGATTTGTAGCCAAGTCCTTTCTTAAATATGGGTTAGACAAAACTTCCTTAGCTAATGGGCTTGGTTCTTTAAGTTTTACAACATTTACATCTTTATAGTCATCTTTAAATTTCATCAAAGAATCTATATCAAACTTATCGTAAATAATCTCTCTAATAGTTTCCTCATCCACAACAGTGTTTCTATAAGCCTCTATCATTTTTTTACCTAATTCTAAAGGTATTTTTATATCAGTATCTACCACTCCAAGCCTTTTAGCTACTTGCAAAAATCTTGATATGTAAACTATAGAGCTTTTAACAGCATCTTGAGACAAAATCATTATTTCTGGAGCATCCATTTTTTTGAGCTCATATAATGCCTCCTTTACCAAATTCCCAGAAACACCAGTTGGAGAGGTAAAGATAATTGCATATGGTATATAATCTATCTGGACTTTAATATACTTTTCAATAATCTTTGATAAAATTAATGCTAATAAAAAATTTCCCTTACTTCCTAAACACGTATATAAAATAGAACTTCCATTTACTTCCTCAACAACTAAGTTTTGAGGAGTTAATTCAGCATTCCAAACATTTCTTGTATTGTTTAAAACATTGATCAACCTAAAAATAGCATCTTCAGGTACTTTCCTCTTTTTTAATAAAGATTCTAATTCTTTCCCATCTATCATTCCTAGGCTAATTAAAGAGCAGACTTCTCTAGAAACGCTGTAAGAGACTGGTATTAATTCTCCTTCCCATACTGGTATTGCACCCTCATTTATTGCAACCGGTTTTGCCTCTACTTTCTCTTCTTCATAATCTATTGTAACTACTTCCCATACTTTACCAGCTAATGTAAACCTGAAGTTTTCTTTCCCTTCTTCTAAAACAGCTGTTTCTATAAACCTCTCACTTATTTCTCCAACTCTTGAGTTTGATGATATATCATATACCTTAAAGCTTACTTCATCAGGTATCATGGAAACGCTATATAAATACTTCCTTGTTCTTTTAGATTGATAAATTGTTCCAGTTTCTTCATCGAATTTTATTATTCTAACATTATTTAAATGATTAAGCACTCTTTGCACATCTTCATATGTTATTTTTGAAAAGGGATAGGCCCTTTTAGCTATTTCTAAAGACGTATTTATATTATCAGAAGTCCCCTCAACAGCCATTGCCACTAATTGATGTGCTAAGGCATCAATTGAATTTTTTGGTGGAATCAAATCCTCAAGTTCACCTTTTTCAGACCTTAATGCTATTACACCTGATTCAAGTATTTCAAATAGGTTATCCATAGTAATTATAATCCCTTTACTTATATCGCCTATTCTATGACCAGATCTACCAGTTCTTTGAAGCATAACTATTACTTGTCTGGGTGACATAAATTGTATAACCGTATCTATTTTACCTATATCTATTCCTAATTCCATTGATGCAGTTGAGACTAAAGCCTTTATTTCACCTTCTCTAAACATCTTTTCTGCCCTTTCCCTAACATCTCTAGAAAGACTTCCATGGTGAACTCCAACATTTCCTAAGGTTTTTGATAATTCTGTTGAGAGCTTTTCTGCAACAGACCTTGTATTTGTAAAAACTAAGACAGACCCTTTATTATCCTTTATTATTTTTGATATGCTCTTAACTATGTTATCCCATTGATCTTCACTACCATTAACCCTTATTGATATATCATATTTCTTTGTAGAATAGTCTTCAACAATTTCTACTTTTCTATTATAAGCCAATAAATTAGCCGCCTCCTTTTTTGATTTTTCAGACAAGGTTGCTGACAGTCCTATCCTTTGTATTCTGTTTTTAGAGATTTCATCAAGTCTTTCCAGAATTAATGATAATTCAACCCCCCTTTTATTATCTAATAACTCTTGGAGTTCATCAACAATAACATAAGAAATATTTTCCCATATACTTCTCTTATTTTTTATAGTTAAAAGCAAGTTTAAACTCTCAGGTGTAGTTACCATTAAATCTGGAGGACTTTCTAAAAACTTTTTTCTTTGAGATTGCGTAGTATCTCCATGCCTTAAAAATACTGTCAAACCTACTCCAGAAACTATTTTTTCTATTCTATAAGATATATCTCTATTCAAAGCCCTTAAAGGAGTTATATATATTGCTTTTATTCCATCTTCTTTTTTCTTGCTTAAAATTGAAGAAATTACAGGCAAAAATGCTGCCTCAGTTTTTCCGGAACCAGTTGGAGATATTATTAATGCATGACTACCACTTAAAACAACAGGTATAGCTTTTTCCTGTATCGGTAAAAGCTTTTTATAACCCAAGCTGTTTATAACGTCTTTAAGCATTGGGTTTAGCAGTTCAATAGACATTATTTGTTCTAACCCCTTATCCTAGTTTATCGCTCAAACAAATACAATACAACCAAAAAATAATTAAGCTTTGTAAAGTTTATTAAAAGATAAAGCAAAAATATTTTTATAAAAATAAAAAATTAGATTACATACCCATGCCGCCAGGCATTCCAGAGGGCATGCCTGAAGATCCTTCTCCTCCTTGACCAGGTTTAGATTCTGATTTTGGTGCTGAAGCGGCAATTAAGTCGTCTATCTTCATTAAAGATATTGCAGCCTCTGATGCACTCTTTATTACTTGTTTCTTAACTAGTATTGGTTCATATATGTTATACTTTGTTACATCGTCAACAACTTTTCCATCAACCGCATTTATGCCAGCAAACTTCAAGTTCTTATCATGATGAGACCTTAGCTCCATTAATGCATCTAATGGATCCATTCCACTGCTTTCAGCAAGCACTGTAGGTATGACTTCTAGCGCGTCTGCAAATGCCTCAATAGCTAGTTGCTCTTTACCTCCAATAGTTCTTGCATAACTCCTTACAGCCATTGCTATTTCTGTCTCAGTAGCTCCTCCTCCTCCAACTATCTTTGGTTCCCTTAGTATGTTCCTAAGAGAATGCAATGCATCGTTTAAGTTCCTCTCAGCCTCGTCTAATAGCATATCATTAGCTCCTCTTAATAATATTGTAACGCTCTTTGGATTCTTTGCACCTTCTATGAATATCATCTTATCGTTCCCTACTTTTCTTTCCTCAACTAATGCTGCATAGCCTAAGCTCTCAGGCTTTAGGTCTTTAATGCTTGTTACAATCTTTGCACCTGTTGCTTTAGCGATTTTTTCTATGTCACTTCTCTTTACTCTCCTAGCTGCTAATATCCCTTTCTTTGCCAAGAAATGTTGAGCAACATCATCAATACCTTTTTGTGTTATGATAACATTTGCTCCAGTTGCAGCTATTTGATCTACCATTTCTCTTAATATTTTTGTTTCTTCTTCTAAGAAATTATCAAGCTGGTCAACATCTGTTACCCTTATCTTTGTTGATATATCTGGTTTCTGTATTTCTAATGCTGCATCTAATACTGCTATCTTAGCATCTTCTATCCTCTTTGGCATGCCAGGATGAACAACTTCTTTATCTATAACGATTCCTTTAATAAGAGAAGTGTCCATTAAGCTTTCTCCTTTCTTCTTCTCTATCTTAACGTTATCTAAATCAACGTAATATGATCCATCTTCTCTTTTTTCAGCAACTGTCTTAATTGCATCCACAACTATGTTTATTATTTTGTCTTTTTCAGGCCCTTGACCTGTGTATTTGCTAGATATTGTAGTATCAACTATTTTCCTTAGAGTGCTCTCATCCTCAACGTCTATATTTCTACCTATAGTGTTTAAAACCTCTAATGCCTTGTTCATAGCCTTTGTATAACCATCAATAATTATTGATGGATGTATATTATCATCTAATAGTTTTTCTGCCTTCTCTAACAAGCTACCAGCTAATACAACAACGCTTGTAGTTCCATCTCCTACTTCACTGTCTTGGGCTTTTGCTATTTCCACTAATAGCTTTGCTGCTGGGTGCTGTATTTCCATTTCTTTTACTATTGTAGCACCATCATTTGTAATAGTTATATCTCCAAAAGAATCGATCAACATCTTATCTAGTCCGCGAGGACCTAGGCTTGTCTTTAATAGTTCCGATAAAACCTTAGCCGCTAATATATTGTTTTTTAATGCTTCCCTACCATAAGATCTTTGAGTACCTTCTTTAAGTATTAATACAGGTATATTGCTTCCTGAACCACTTGCCATATTTATCACCTATTCCCTAACTAATTTTAGCTCCAGTAGAGTATTCGTGAGATCGCTTCTATATAAGCTTTTCTCTAGTATTTCTCATGAATTATCTTCTTGCAATGATTGTATAGATGCCTTCCTCAATGCTTCCTCTAAATTCCTAATGGTTACTTCAGGTTTGACCTTAGCCACAGCTATATTTCCATGGCCTCCAACATCTTCTGTTATACCCATAGAGAACAAATTCTTCATTATCTTTAATGCTTCCCCCTTACCGCTCCTTATTATTAAAAGCCTAACATTATCTTCTTTCTTCTCAGCTAGTAGAGCGGTTGTTACCTTTAATATTTTAAAAATAGCTGAAGTTAAAGCGGATGCTCCACTCTTATTCCATTTATCCCTTGCATCTATAAACTTTATATAACCTAAATTTTTTGCTGACATAGCTAGTTCCATAGCTTTTTCTTTAATTTCTCTATCACTCTCTTTAGATACCTCAAACCCTAACTCTATAACATTTTTGAAATCATCTTCACTACTTTGTTTTAATAAAGACTGTTCAAAGGGTAATGGATTTGAAGCCCATTCAACGTATTTTTCCCATATGCTCTTATCCTTGCTTTGGTTCAAAGCCTTTGATATGGATGCTGCGAGCTTTACTATACCTTCAGGAACTTGTTGTTTATTCCTAAGCCAACCCCCTCCTTCCAATGTACCTATAGCATCTACCAAATTTGATAGTCTAGGTGTAAGCTTAACATTAAGCCCATCTAAGAACCTCCTAACCAATATAGCTGTTGGGCTCTTACCTAATATGGCTAATGCATTGTATTTTGTCTCTATATTGTTCATATTTTCAAGAGTTACTGGATGGTGGTCAAAATAATATATCTTCGGCTTACATCCCCTAGAATATAAATCGTCTAGGGCCTTGCTTACTTCTTGAGAAAATGGTATGTCTAGTATGATTAAAATATCCCAACACTTTTCCTTAAAGGCATGCTCTAGCTCTCTAGGCCCTGATGGTATTAACTCTACCTTCCTTTTTCCTTTAACTGGAAAAATACCAAGTTTTTCTTGAGAATATACTATGGCAGCAGCAGCTATTACTCCATCAGCATCCCAGTCTGCTATTACTGCTATCTTTTCGTTTCCTTCCATTACTTCCACAACCTTTTTTTGAATTTATAATTTTTTAATTAACACTACCGGTATAATAGTTGAGGCAAGCAATATATATAAAGATAACTTTAGATTTATAGACATGGCTAATGAAAATATTGGAGAAACCCATACCCCTATAACCATGTTTATCAAGTTTATTATTGATAATGATAATGACTCGTTTATTGAATTTAATTCATCAATTGCTAACGCATAATAAATGCTTGTCGTAACATTAACAAAAATGCCATTTAAAAGTGATGCAAAAGCCATAAAATATATTCCTAGTATGCCATATAGAGGATAAGTAATACCTGTTAAAGCAGCCATTAATAAAATTGAATTAAACTTATTCCTCTTCTCAAATAATGAAGTTAAAGAACCTCCTATAATGTTCCCAAGGAAATATAAGGAAACTAATGGGCTTACTCTATATGAGCTAATCTTATATAATTCTGACGCAAAAGAAGGAATTAATGTACCAACAGCATAGCTACTTCCCCAAATACCTGATGTGGCTATTCCTAAAATTATTAGCTTTTTATCAAAAACCATTTTGTTTTTAGATGAAAGCTTAATATCTTTAACAAAAAACAAGTTTTCTAAAAAGGCTACTAGCCCTATTAGACCTCCTATAAATGTTGCCTCCCTCCAACCTAAAAGAGCATCTACCAAACCCCAAGATAACCCTATTAGACCTCCTATACTAAAAGCTGCATTATATAAGCCCATTAAGGTTGCTGACCTTTCTTTATTTGAATATACTAAAACAGCTGCTGCAGGGGAAAAATATAGGCCTGCTCCTAGACCTGCCAAGATTCTTAATAATATTGCATAAATAAACTTGTTTGTAAACGGCACTAAAATGTCAGATAATGACAATATAAATAAACCTATTAAAAATGTCTTTTTAGGTGAAATTTTAGATGAAAGATATGCAGCAGGTATTTGGGTTATTGCTGCACCTATTATAAATGCAAATGGTAGAAAGCCTATTAATCCCTTGCTTACATTTTCAGCTTCTGCTATGGCTAATGTTGCAGGAGCTAATATATACCATTGAGCAGCATAGATAGTCCTAGAAAAATATATTGATAGCTCTTGTCTCAATTTATCACCTTCTTTTTAAATATTTTATTATTTGATATATTATTTCGGCAAAAACTATGATTTGGACAAAATCTATATCTATTGATATATGTCCATTACCTCTTTCTATTATCAAAAAAGGTAAAACTAAGGGATGAGAAAATAAAGTTATTATAGACCCTATATCTCCTCCTACCATTAATCCTAAGAAAATAAACCTTGAATTGGGGTATATTAAAGCTGAGATGATATAAAGAAGGAAGCCTATTGTTATTGTTAATCCAATTATCATAGGTATACCTGATATTCCTAAAATTAACCCTGTAATCAAACCCAACGCAACTAATATTATCATCATTAACCTTAATTCTTTTTGCAACTCTAGCTCCAAGGAGTTCAGAATTAAATGAAAATAAAAATTTATACTTTAAGAGATTTTTCTAATGTTTCCTCATTAGATAGATACCATGATGCCAATTGATCTAATATTTTATGTAGTTCTTCTCCTTTTTGAGTTAATCTATATAATACCTTTGGAGGTTTACTAGGGATTACTTCCCTTTTTATTATGCCCATTCCTTCAAGCTCTGTAAGCCTTTCAACTAGGCTAGAAGGGCTAATACTCCCTATTCTATTTCTTAGTTCATTAAAACCGCTACCTTTAGAAACACCTAAATTGTAAACAACTGCTAGAGTCCACTTCTTAGCAAGTCTTTCCCATAAATTCTGTGTTAGCTCGCATTTCTCTTGCCCCATTTTTATCACTTCGCTTCAGAAAAGCTACTACATACAGTAATAGTTGCTAGTATATATTTAGTATTTTGAATATAAAATAATAAAAAGAGCTAGGTGATAGAAATGAATTACTTATTTGGCGCATCCCTTGGAATATTTATCATTAGATT
>ERZ1669250.944-NODE-944-length-10628-cov-3.879694_pt1 | contig 10628 bp, 10 predicted proteins | sample MGYA00579295_ERZ1669250 | MGnify/ENA primary metagenome ERZ1669250 (study PRJEB41166, sample SAMN08046056) | hot springs metagenome | biome: hot spring; feature: acid hot spring; material: thermophilic sediment; isolation source: thermophilic sediment from acid...
TATCTTTATGGTTGTAGTCTTTCCTGCCCCATTTACGCCAACGAAGCCGACGACCTTGCCATCTTGAACGTTGAATGAAACGCCGTCGAGGGCTTTGACCTTGCCGTATGCCATAGTTAGGCCTGAAACTTCGATCATAAAATAATAAGCAAGGCCATTATAAACCTAGCTTGAATTAACTGGCCGCTTGCAGGAGGGTAAAAAAGATTGCCATTGAGTTGTCTTATTGAATAATTTCCATAAAATTTTTTGGCAAGACCCGTAAGCAATTTCTTTGGGGATCCGTAGTTAATCATCAATGCACCACTTCCGATATCTTTTTACTTACATTTTATACGTTAAACTATGGACATACCATCAAGCAAGGACCAGCTTGCAAAAATGATTGATCACACGCTACTAAATCCTGCAGCAACGTACTCAGAGATAGATAAATTATGCGACCAAGCGAAGCAATATGGTTTTTATGGAGTATGCGTAAACCCAATTCACGTTAAACGCTGCAAAGAAGACTTGAAGACAACTGGCGTAAAAATAGTATCCGTAATAGGCTTTCCTTTTGGCGCAATAAAAACCGAAGCTAAGTTGGAAGAGGCCCGTGAAGCTATAAATGATGGAGCGGATGAATTAGATATGGTAATCAATTTAAGCGCTTTACGCTCAAAAGACCTAGGGTTAGTCAAATTGGATATAGAAAGCTTATCATCATTAACAAAAGGCAAAGATAAGTTGTTAAAGGTTATAATCGAAACCGCTTATTTGACGCAACAAGAAAAAGTAATCGCGTGCCAAATCGCTGTAGACGCTGGAGCGGATTTCGTGAAAACAAGCACCGGTTATGGGCCAAGTGGGGCAACTGTGGACGACGTAAAACTAATGAAAGCCGCTATCGGAAATAGGGCCCAAATCAAGGCCGCGGGCGGCATACACGATGCTATACAAGCAATTGAGTTGATAAGAGCGGGGGCCACGCGCATAGGGTCCAGTCATAGCATCGAAATTCTGAATTCTTTTAAGCCTTAAGCTTGTGCGGAGCTTCTCCCTTAAGCACGGCCAAAAGAATAGGATCTCCAGGGTAGGTGCGCACAATATTCGAAAAATCGCTTGCAGCTTCATAAAGCCTTTCATTATTTAAAGCCCCCTGAATTACTTCTTTTAATGATTCGGGAGTTAAAGAGTTTAAAGATAAGCTAACCGCAATACCTTTTTTGGAAAGTGACCGTGCAATCCCCCAATGTTCCGTGTGAGACCGAGGCGGCGTCAGCACAAAAGGAATACCTAAATCAATAAATTCAGAAATACTAGTCTGCCCCGCCACTGAAACCAAAAGCTTCACGTTTAAATTTTCAGAGGAATTTATCCATCCGTATACCACGAACTTACCTCCTTCAAATAAACTCGCTGACTCGTCTTTCACGTTTCCTCTACTCATTACTGTACTCACACCAGACTCAGCTAAAAGCAAGCCAGTCTTGTAGTAGATGTCATTTAATATGGTCCTTTCGCTTTCTAGTCCGCTTACTCTCATATAAACAACCCCGCCTTTGTCCCCTTTAAAATAAGACCTTCTACCGCAAGGACCCGCAAACACGCACTTACTTTTTTTTCTTAATGGCCACCATAATTTCACGTTATCTTCAGCTATAGTAAGGGGAGGGGGAAAATCTGAAATAACCACCTTATCAGCTAACGACCAAAAACTACTCAGGAAACGGTAAGAAATTTCTTCAGAAAATTTTTTAAATGAAGGATTTCTTATCGGTATCAAGACCTTCAATTCGTGAATCAGCAATACGCTCCTTTTCCTAGCTAATTTCGCCGCGAGTAAGGTAGACAGACGAGAATCGCTTAATATTAAATCGGGTTTCTCTTTCCGAATTATTTTGTATTCTTGAACCAGTTGCTTAAAAAAAGAGTTAAGCTGCCTTGGAAATGAAAGTATTGTACCCTTCATGGTTACTTCTCCTTTCTTTGTAATATAATGCACGGAAGGCTCTTCGTATACCCTATACCCAGATACCCTAGCGAAATTAACTGCCTCCCCATAGGTCGTAAAATAAACTTCCCACCCTTCGCGCGCGAGTTCGGTCACGGAGGGTAAATCACGCCCTACGTGCCCATAGCCAATCCCGCAGGCTCCCACGTGTAACTTCAATGAAACCGCCGTTACGCCTTCAATTGCCCTTCCAATACTTTACCCATGGGTTCCTGCTCTCTGAAAACCTTCGCGGTAAAGATGAGGATTTTTGTGCCATTTTCCTTCCAAGCCTCTGGGTGCAAGCCAGCTTTTATACAAGCTTCTCTTAAGAATTCTTCCGAATCCCAGTTATATTCTAATGGAACCTGAGGAAGCAACAACCCACTCCAAGTATTCTTCTCGATTATTAAGCCATCTCTACCAACTACTATTTTTGAGGGAATTTCAGAGCGGGAAACAAATTCTAGCTCTTTTGGAGGAGTAAGGACCGAAATTTCAAACACGACATCTTTTAGTTCCTCGGAAGATAGGGGGTAGAAACGCGGGTCCTCCGTAGCTGCGGCTATAGCCGCTTCTATAGTAGCCTCGACGATTGGCATGATTGGATACGGGAACCCGATGCAGCCGCGCAAAGAGTTATATTCGCCGGTATCGCCCTTCGAATTTATTGTTACAAAAACTCCTCCATTAGCCCATAATTCCCTTGGCGTTTCCTTTGGAGGACTGGGCTTAAAGTTTTCATCACTATCAAGGTAGTATTCTACCGTTTTCCTAGCTAGCCTTACTAAAAATTCACCTTGCTCTTGCGTAAGTTCCAATTCAATCAACTATATTATAAAAATTAAAGCGCATCGATTACGTTTTACCCAACATTGAGCGCAAAATCCCCCGCTTGCGTTCCATTTCCACTTCATGCCATGAACGCTTTGCGGACGCCTGCGCTGATTTCAGTTGGCCAGAATCGATAGTTAGCACATCCCCCAAATCATTTAGAAGGGTACTCGGAATTGATATAGGATAAATGCCCTTTTCGACCAATAAATCAACCTTAGGTCCTTCTCCACGCAAAAAGAGCACAAACTCCACGCCCAATTTTATGAGACAATCTATTGAGTGGCTGGTAAGCGGACCGCCGTTTTCAAAAGCTATAGTCTTGACCTGTCCGCTCAGCCCCTCTATTCTCTTCAATTGAGGCTCACTTGGTTCAAGTAATTTGGGTATTAATTCAGTTCTACCGGTCGCCGCACTAAACATAAAATCCAATACAAGTTGGTAATTAGCCCTAAACGATTGCAATTCGCGATCTTTTTCCTGTAAACTTTCTTGGGCTTTTTTTAACCTATCCTCGAGCTCGGCAACCTCTCTGTCCCTATAAATTTGCCTTTCCCTCTCATCGCTCATTCTAGTTAAAGACGATCTTAGCTCATCCAACTCGATTTCTAAAGCCTCCTTTTGTAGGAGTGCTTCTTCGAGCTCCTTTCTATACTTATCATCTTTTTTTACCGACCCGTAACGCCTTTTTTCATTTACAAACTTGGCCCTTATCGGGGCTTGAATCGGGACTTGAATAACCGGTTCGATCTGGCTCACTCTTCTAACAGCTTCTTTAACGTTTTCTCCAGACAAAAGGAGCGAAACAGCCATTTCGAGTTTTTGATCAGAGAGGCCATTTACGTTAATTACTTGCTCAAGTTTTTTCTTCTTGTTTGAAAGGCAAAGCTGGGCAGCGAACAACGCATCCGATTCGTGTATATCGAGGCCAGTCCATCCTGCTTTCTTAAGATAATCACTTTTTTCGTAAGATGAAAAATAGCGGCGAGGCCTGAAAACCGGGCACCCAAACGAATTAGCTAACTTCTTAACTGCATGAGGGATTTTAGGTACGTCCGTGGCAACGATTACCGGCTTACCAAGAGACACGAGGTCGGATACTATGTCCTTGTTTTCTTTATAAACTTTTGAAAAAAGCAACTCACCTTCTAAGGATAGTACAGCAACTCCGCTTGACATACCAGGGTCATAGCCCACAACTATCAGCTTCCCCTGTATTTAGCTTTTCACCACTTAAATATAATTTGTACAAAAAAAGTTTTTCGCCAACAAATTCAAAAAATAAGGAAAAATGCTTAAAGCCGCAAGTCATAAAAAATCAATCATGAAAAGAGGTAGAGACAGCCTCCTGCCGGACGAAAAGTACAAACGCTCCTTCAGAAATCTTTGCTTAGCTCTTGCAAAGGGAGACCAAAATACTGCAAAAAAAGAACTAGACGTGATAGAAGGGCTAGACGGCAGAGGCGAACTCTGGAACGGGTTTCTCTGGGGCCTAACCGGTATATACGATTCAGCTATTAGAAAAGATGAAAGGGCTACTTTCGTCTTAGCTTATTCCAGGCTCTCGGCAGAAGATATAAAAAAATTAATAATTAGCCTAAAAGATCAAGAAAAGGTATTATTTTTAAGCGAAAGGGAAAGGGGAGTATTCGAGGCGAACATATACGCGCTCGAAGCCGTAAAAGATGCCATAGAAAAGGGCTCTATAAAAAGGGAAGTCCCCATTGAGGATCCGCAAAAAGAACGCGAATGAATAATATAAAAATAACCTAGTCCTCATTGGTCCTATCCCCAATCATTTTCGATTCAAACCGGCCATCGGATCAGTAATGTTCACAATACAGCAAAGGCGCGCACTGGTACCGAGACTTGGGATAATATCATCTGCGCCGCTAACTGGTTTAGTTCCTTGCTAATCAAAAATTTTGTTGGGCGTGCTTAAGGAGCCCACTCTGCATTGCCTCCTTCCGAAGAATTGAAGACCTTACTTCGACGGCGCTGATACACCAAAGTGCTGTAGGGGTCAATTCGGGTAGGCCTTGTGCCGATCGGTTATCGCAGCTGGGTCGATAACAAAGGTATAAGCGTTCTGCTTGGGATACCCGCCTACCTCCTCTCGGGGCGACCGTTAACCCTGACAGTTACTTACATTTTTTGCCTCAAAAAAGGTTCATATTAATCCAAATCCCCATAAGGGTGAACTGCCCCGCCCTAACGGACGGGGACTTCCCCGTTAGAGTTAAAAGCGGTAATTCTCATGAAATTAATGAAAAAAACCGCGCTTTCAGCTATAGACTTAGCGGCCTGGCTTACCGAGAGCAAAAGCTACATAGCAGGAAGTCGTATTGAAAGCGTTTACTCCTTGAACCAAATTTATCTTTTTCGTCTACGCGGAAAACTAGACGAAAAAACTCTTGTAGTCAAGCCCGGTAGCTATCTATACGTAACAAACCTTTTTGAACGCAATTTAACTGGTATAGAACCCCACGCTACACTAAATCAATACCTAAGAGGAGAAAGAATAATTGAAATTGAGCAAGTCGACCAAGAAAGGATATTGAAATTTTCAATTGGATCGACAGATCATACCACTGAGATGTACATAGAATTCTTCTCTTCAGGCCAGTTGGCAGTTGTGAAGAACGAAAAAATTATTTATTTGATGTCTAGGTACAGGGGAAAAGATCGCATTTTAGAACCCGGCAGGCCGTACGAGTTACCTCCTAGCCGGGGAAACCCAATAGAAGACGCCGGCAAATTACAGACCAAGGGCCCAGCACTTATGTCACTAACTCACTCACTTTCGTTTCCTCCGGAAGGAGTAAAGGAAGCCCTAGTAAGGAGCGGAATAAGTCCAGATAAGGAGCTGGGGCTAGATGAGCTAAGCAAGGTACTAGATACCATGAAGGAAATATGGGCGCTAGCCAAACGGCCCGACGCAATAAAGCCGACGCTTATTCAAAATGATGATAATTTGATGTTTCATCCTTTTCCATTTAAAAGCGATGAAGCGGTTGAAGCCAAAGAATTTTCAAGCTTTAATTCGTTACTGGAAACGGTCTTCAGCACTGACTTAGTAGAGCGCCCAAATACTGAGGCCGAAAAAATGCGCAAGGCAATAGAAGAAGCCGAAAAGGCCGCGTTGGATCACGAGGAAAAGGCCACAATAATTCAGCGGCAAGTTGAGGTACTTTCCTCTTTAGCGCCTCAAATCAACCAAGCCATCGAGCATATCCATTACGTACAAAAAAGGTCCGGTTGGAGCGCGGTTAACACCGGAGAAATCAACGGATTGCACTTAAACAAAATTATCCCTAATGGCGCTCAAGTATACTTCGAAGAAACGGGTGATGTCCCGATAAGAGCCAACGAGAATATATGGGGGCAAATCACGCAACTCCACGAAAAAGCATTACAGGAAAAAAAGAAGGCCGAAAACGCAAAAGAAAAGATCAAAGAATTAAGGGAAAAGCTAGAACTTAAGGTGAAGGTTGATGAGGGAAAAGGTCTAGAGGCAGCAATGAGGGCTAATAGGAAAAGGGAGTGGTACGAAAGGTTCCGCTGGTTTTTTTCAAGCGATGGAACTTTAGTTATAGCCGGTAAGGATTCGGATCAAAACATCGCGCTGATACGTAACTACCTTAAACCAAATCAGTTGGCGCTTCACGCTGACGTACACGGATCGCCTTTAGCTATAATACAAAAAGATGCAGACTACACTACTGAAAAAACTGTTTCCGAAACGGCTCAATTCGTAGCCTGCTATTCTAAGGCGTGGTCTAGTGGGTCGCTTTCCGCTAAGGTATCCGCGTTCCTCGGTAATCAAGTCTCTCTTTCTCCGCCAAGCGGTACCTTCCTGTCAAAGGGATCATTTATGATATACGGCAAGAAAAAAGAGGTAGAGGTTGAGCTTAAACTCGCCATAGGGGTTGAGGTAAACGAAAACTGGTTCAGGGTAATATCTGGACCTCCAGACGCCGTCAGAGCAAAGACAAATTTCATCGTTACATTGGTACCCGGCGGTACACCGAGGCAGGAACTCGTCCAGGAGGTAAAGAAGAGGTTATCGTACGCCCTTAAAAAAGCTAATTCCCAGGTCAGTTACATGATAAAAATTAGCGATATAGAACCATTTTTACCAGGTGGAAGTGGCGACGTACAGCTCGAACCCTGATAACTGGTAAACCAAACAATTTTAACTCTGTTAAAATTTTAGTCCTTGTAGCGCCGTTAACGCCTTTCCAGTCTATAAGTACCGTATCTGTCTTACCGTTGGCGTCTAATGCCAATCTCAAAAGAGAACCGATATCGTCCTCTTCTTCCAGTATCGAACCCTGTATGATATGACCTACTGCAACGCGATTACGCAACGCGTACCTCGTTATATTAGGGGCATAATGTGGTCCCCCAAGACCCAAAGCCGTTTTAACATCAATATTTGAGGCCGCAAGTTCTGCCGCCTTGTAAATTGATTCGGCCACCACGCCCGCGTATTCTTCAACGCTCCATTGTTCTGGACCGCTTCCCAATTCGGCAAAAAAAGACGGTGTCTTTAAAAAGCTAGGGCCGTGATGAGTTACCTCATACGTTACCTCAAAACCTGGAACTGCCAGCTTAACCATGCTTTCGAGGCAAAAAAGCATCGGCAAAGGCGCGGACATCGAAAGTGAGCGAGGCAAACCACCAAAAGGGGCGCTTGAACCAGGATTGCCGCTAACGTGCACGGTAAAAGAGGGCCTTTTCCCGACGTGCTTTGAAGCAAATATTACCAGATCCGATTCAGGAATATCGCCCGCCTGAAGCTCTATTAAATCTTTTTCTACCTGAAAAACTTCAAAGGGCGGCTTCGGATATAGCTTCAGATGCTTGCTTATGTTTATACCCGCTTCATCTTTCGTTGAAAAAACGACTAGGTACCTCATAGCGGTTTCCTTTAGGCAGTTATTCCTGGGGCCTTCATCCATTTTTCTATATACGTATCAGTTTTATTATTGGTTATATCATCTATAAAAGAAGGCATTGCAACAAGTTTTTTTTGGATCGCTTCTTCGACTTCTTCCCTAATGGAATCAACGCTTACCCCAGGTTTCATGATCAATTGCGCGGTTACGTTCTTAGGCGAGTCAACGGCTCTTCCTATTTGGCTCACCATCCAAACGTAAATTTCGTCAAGGCCTTTCTCAAAAAACTCTTCATGTAGCTGATGCGCCATATCAAATGATAATACGTTGTATATTAATCCTACGTGACTAATGGTATTCTTTCCAGCGGCGGCCTCGTTACTGGCTGGTCTGTTAAGTGATATTAGCCCATCAACTCTATTGCCCCTACCAACTTCTCCTGAGTCAGCGTCCTCAGCAGAAGTACCGGTCACGGTTAAGTAGACGCCATTAAGGCCTTTACCCTTTTTATCAAGGGCGTTCAGCGAAAGCTCAAGATCCTCTCCGTCTAGAAACTCCCTCCTGATGTATTCTTCGAGCTCCACCTTCAATTTTTCTTTTTTTAGGAAATAGTCCTCTTCGCTTTTAACGAACCTATCCACAAAAGCCACGGCAGCCGTTATATCGTATTGATTTTTTCTCCGAATAGTCATTATCTTTATGTCTTCTCCTACTTCCATGTGATCTTTCTTAAACTCCTTAGAGTTTAGGTACCTCTCTATCCGATAAGTCATGCGCTCAGATTTGGTTAGGGGGGCGTAACCTACCGTGGCAGACGTATCATTAGCCTTTGGCATTTCGCCCTTTTCAGAATATTTTATGGTTGTTCCTCTTTTTGTATTAATTTTTTCATTTAATATGTATGATAATTCTTTAGATCCCTGTTCTATCTCTACCTGATAAACTATATCTTTATCAGGGTTAAGTATATCGTGCAATGAACCTAGGTTTTCTCTTATCCACTTCTTCGCCGAGCTTATACCGATCTCGCCGACATCAATTGTTTCGTCTCCAGCGGCCCAGGTCGCCCTATCCCCTAGTATCAGCAGCATTGGCTTCAGTATCTTTCCTCCACCCCACATCTGCTCAGCCCTGCCAGCTCTTAAAAAAGCCTTGTCTACGTTATAATGGTAAATATCGTTAAATTTTTTCCAATACGCAGCAGCCAATTGATGAGAAAATTCTTCTACAATACCGTCACAAATGGTATCGGGATGCCCCACGCCTTTCCTCTCCACCACTTCAAGCGGCTGAGAATAAAGCGGGACCTGTCTTAATTCTTCGACTAATAGCTCTTTCTTACTTGAACGCGACATGTTGATAGAAAAATCCCACGCCTAAATAAATTTTTTTGTTCTCTTAACAAGAAAATAGGTTAGTTTATCATGGCTTTAAGAGGATCAGGGCGGCAACTTCGGTAGCCGCGTTTAATGGCAAAGAATTCACGCCGACGGCAAACCTCGCGTGCTTTCCGGCTTCTCCAAACACGTCTACGAATAGATCAGATGCCCCGTTCATAACTTGCGCTTGCTCAGCAAACCCATCCGAAGAGTTAACGAAGCCTTCCAATCTTATTATCTTTTGAACCGCGTTTAACGAACCGGCTGCCGCTCTAACTATCGAAATAACGTTCGTCGCGCATAACCTAGCTGAGGCCTTCCCCGTTTCTACGTCAAGGTCTTTCCCAAGTTTTCCTACGTACTTCAGAACCCCATTCTCCATGGGTAACTGGCCCGACACAAAAAGTAGCCTGCATCTTTCTTCAATTTCAACTATCGACCACGGCAAGTAGCTCGCGACTGGCTTTGCCGGAGGCCCTAGCCTTAGACCTAACTCTTCCGCTTTCTTGTCGAAATCCATAATGAAGTAGTGCTCCATTTTTATTTAACTCTTCCGCACTGAAGCCAAGCGATTGCGTAAATTACTGCCCTGCATAAGCCTAATGCCTCGGCGACACGCGGATACCACCCTATTTGATTGTACCCGTCCACGCGTATCCACGAGAACAATTCGGGTAGGCCTTGTGCCGATCGGTTATCGCAGCTGGGTCGATAACAAAGGTATAAGCGTTCTGCTTGGGATACCCGCCTACCTCCTCTCGGGGCGACCGTTAACCCTGACAGTTACTTGAATTGTATAAACGACGAAAGGTCGGTAACACCTATTATCTCATCAAAGCTTATGCCTAGCGCGTCGAGTACTTGCTCGAGGGTAGTCCTAAGGCTTTCCACGTATTTTTCAACGTCTATTTCGTCTACGTTAGCGAGCGAACTGGGTTTAACACCATCACCCCCTCTGACCTTCACGAAGGAAATAACCTCGCCGGGACCCAAAGACTTGCCCGTAACGTTTACGTACATCCTAGCCGCCTTTACGTGCTGGGGTGTAGTCTTAGTATAAGTTGATAGATTTTTGTTGAGCATAACGTTAAATGATACTTCATCAAGTGTAAACTGCTTTTTCTGGATCCTTTGGTATACATCTTTAACTATTTTTTTGATCTCATCTTTGGCCCTCTGGAACTCCTTTTCATCCTTTACCGTAGCTAGTACTTGTAATATTTGAGAGAAGGCATTCTTAACGATTTCAGGCGTGTTTCTTTTCTTACCCAGCAAACCCTTTACATCGACTTGTCCGCTGGCGGTAACTCCTAAGTAGTTCTTCTTAAGCTCGGAGAAAACTACATATCTGTATTTTTTATCTACTTCCAAACCTATCCTAAGCGTTTTTTCTGCCCATTCGGAAAGCTGGTCTAACTGCTCTTGAGCTGGTTTAAATAAGAACACGCTATCCGTATCTCCGTAGAGCACCCTTATGCCCATGTCCTGTGCTTTCTTTGTAGTTTGCGTTATCGCGTACCTACCCATAGCAGTCGTAGC
>ERZ1669250.946-NODE-946-length-10614-cov-5.456009_pt1 | contig 10614 bp, 9 predicted proteins | sample MGYA00579295_ERZ1669250 | MGnify/ENA primary metagenome ERZ1669250 (study PRJEB41166, sample SAMN08046056) | hot springs metagenome | biome: hot spring; feature: acid hot spring; material: thermophilic sediment; isolation source: thermophilic sediment from acid hot...
GTTAATGTTCAAAAAACATTTTTTGTAAATTTCAGATTTGTTTTAAAAAGTTAAATAAAATATTTTTTAAAATCTTTTATAAATTATCTTAAAAAGAAGAATAAAATAGAAATTATATATATCCAAACTTTTTTAATTAAACACTATTATAATTTATTTATCAAATAAAAAAATAAAAAATAATTTAAATTCAAAATCATTATTAATTTTAATAGGAGGATTATTAATGGAAATTATATCGGATGAAGGAATGATCGATGACGACATCATGATGGTTGACGTTAATGGCTGGCTTTATCCAAAAACAACATCATCTTTTATAATATATGGAAAAGAGATAGGAATATTTGATCCTGGAGGAAGGACATCCGGTGAAAAATTAATTAAACGATTGAATGAATTAAAAGCATCTGGTAAATTCATGAATTTCTTTGTTTCACACAGGCATGCAGATCATTCTGCTGGGGCGGCATATTTGATAAATAGGATAAAAAATGGCATAATACATGCCCATCCAATTACTATAGCTAATTTAATAAATCCAGATAAAATAAATAAAGCAACAATTGATATGTATGGTAATTTAGGAGAAATAATTGAATTTGTTAACAATGAATATTTGCATGCGGTGGTAGAACCAAGCAAGATAGATTTAGGTAATGGTCATATCATAGAAGTAATTAATACTCCCGGGCATACTTCAGATCATCTTATGTATTATGATGAAAAATCCGAATTTCTATTTTTGGGTGATGGTGCTGGCTTATTTTCACCTGAATCTGGCATTCCATTGCCAAATTCTTTTCCCCCAAGCTTTAAGTATGAAGAATATAGAAAATCATTATTGAAAATAATGAGTTATGAACCAAAAATTATAGGATTTTCACATTATGGTTCTGTGAAAGGATCTAATGTCAAAAAGATTCTAAATTTATCATTAGAAATATTGGACGACTGGTACAAAATAGCTATAGAAAATGATAGACTTAATGCTGAACAAATTATATTTGAAAAATATTCCAATGATTTGAAGATATTTAGTCCAGATTTTAGAAATGAAATTCTAAATATTATTATAGATGGATTTTTTAAAAATCTAAGCAAGTGAAAGATAATGTTGAAGGTTATTGATATATGTAAAAGATTCGAAAACAAATTGGTTTTAGAAAATATATCATTCGAGATAAAAAAAGGTATGATATTTTCATATTTAGGTCCAAATGGTGCTGGAAAAACTACAACAATAAGAATATTAAATGGCCTCTTAAAATATGATTGTGGAAAGGTGATATTCAATGATGAAGAAATGTCTCCCTATGATGTCAGGTTAAGAAAAAGATCAGGTCTTTTAACAGAGAGTCCTGGTTTTTATGAAAGGTTTGATGCAATTAAAAATTTAAAGTTCTTTGGCAGTTTACACGGTTTGAATGAAAATGATTTAGATAATAGGATAAACCAGATGTTGAAGGAATTCGATCTCTTTCAATATAAGGACAAACCTGTAGGGACATATTCAAAAGGAATGAAGCAGAAATTGGCATTAATAAGGGCTCTTATTCATGATCCTGATATTGTTTATTTGGACGAACCAACTGCTTCATTAGATCCAGAAACTTCCATTTTTGTTAGAAATTTAATTTTGAATTTAAAGAAAAATGGAAAGAGTGTGTTTCTTAGTACACACAATTTGAACGAAGCAGAGCAATTAAGTGATTGGGTAGCTTTAATAAATAAAAAGATCGTTGTCCAAGGACCTATTGAAAAATTAAAAAGTATGCTGTTTGGCAAAAATATTATAATAGAATTCAAGGGAGATTTAGAGAAAGTTAAATCGATCCTTAGGGAATACCAATTTGAAATATATGATTATAAAATTAGATTGAAAAACGTGGACGATATTCCAAAAGTTATAAAAGAACTAATTTATGGAGGTATTAATATTTATTATGTTTATCAAGAGGAGCATAATTTGGAAGAAATATATTTGGAGATGATATCAAAATGAATCTAAAAAATGTTAATATAATATTTCAAAAAGATTTAAAAGAATTATTGACATTGAATATTGTGAAATTTTCTATAATATTTTTCCCCATGTTATTTTTATTTATTTTATCATCCGTTTTAATAATTTCATTTTATCAAATAGGTCATCTGAGCAATCTTCCATTAAGTACATTTCCAGTAAATAATGGAAATATACACAATTTAGAAATATTCTATTATATTGCACTAAATTATTTAATACTATTATCTGTTGTTCCACTAGGTCTTTCTACAACTATTGCTTCTTATAGCATTGTAGGCGAAAAACAACAAAAAACGATTGAACCAATTCTTGCAACACCTTTAGATGATAAGGAACTCTTTTTTGGAAAATTATTGGCCCCTCTAATACCTACATTAATCGCATCATACATCTCCATTTTTATTTACACAATAATAGCAGATTATCTTTCTTCAAATCTTGGTGGTATAATATTCCCAAATATACAATGGTTTATTATTGTATTTATATTTATTCCATCATCTACAGCATTGGAAATATTGTTTACTCTTCTATTCTCTTCAAGGGTTACAGATCCAAGATCAGCACAACAAATTTCTGGAATGATAATTTTACCTATCATTATAATATTTATATTGTCTTTATTTTACTATAGTTATGAGCCAATTTTACTTTCTATTATGACAATTGCAGTAATTATATCGGACATAATTTTATTTAAAATAGCCGTGAAATTGTTTGACAGGGAAAGAATAATCACGAGGTGGATTTGATGGACCTTTCAATATATGGCCATTTCAACATAGATATTTTGATTAATGTAGAGAAATTGCCCAATACGCCTGGATCAATTCCGGGCAAAAATGCGAGAATAAGACCTGGTGGTACTGGAAGAAATATTGCAAAGATTGCTGGCATGTTAGGTATTGAAAATGAATTAATCGCGTTTGTTGGTAAGGATTTTCCAAAAGAATTCATAGTAGATTTATCAAACTTTTCACACGTTGATAAAATAAGGGTGAATGAAAATTTTGGATATTCACCTATTTGCTTTATAATCAGTGATGGAAATGAACAAATGGCCATAATAGATCAAGGACCTATGGAAAAGCCAGAAGAAATTTTGATGCCTGATGGAAAGATTGTGATTTTTTCCACTGGTGATCCAGAATATTATATAAAAATTAAGAATTTAATAAATGATAAAATAATATCCTTTGATCCCGGTCAAGAGATTTTTTATAGATATGACAAAGAGAAGATTTATGCTTTAATGAATAATACAGAATTTTCATTTTTCAATGAAAATGAGTTTAAATATTTATTGAATTTTTATAGTGAGAAAGATCTTTTGAAATTGTCTAAAAATATTATTGTAACATTGGGAGAGAAAGGATGTATGTTGATAAATGATAAAAAAATAAAATTGGATGCATATAAAACAGAAAAAAAGGAAACGGTCGGAGCGGGCGATGCTTTTAGAGCAGGATTTTTATTCGGTATGTTGAATCATTACGATTTAGTTAATTCATGCAAAATAGGCATGAAGGTAGCTTCTAATTTAATCAAGAATGGAAGCTTGGACATAAAAATAGATATAAAGGAGGTCATTGAATCTCTTTAATAATATTTTCTATCAAATTTGAATATTTTTTGAATATATTTTCTAAATCATCCCTGCTCTTTGATTCTGCATAGAGCCTAATTAAAGGCTCGGTTCCGCTAGGCCTTATCAATACCCATGAATCGCCCTCAATTATTTTTATTCCATCTATTTTTATAGTATTTTTTTCAAAATCTTTTTCAATAATTTTCATTATTTCTGAAGATTTTCCGTGTGGAACTTTAAATGAGCCCTTTTTCTGATAATATTCTGGTAATTCTTTAATTAAATCTGAAAGTTTTGATTTTCTTTCTGAAATCAATTCGATCATTTTGGCCAAACCCATTAGGCCATCTCTTGCATATTGCATTTCTGGAAATATTAATCCTCCATTATCCTCTCCCCCGAATATTGCGTTGACCTTTATCATAGTTCTTGCTACAATTGGAGCCCCTACCTTAGTATATAATACTTTTGAACCATTTTTCATAGCTATTTCTTCAACCATTTTGGAAACTGTAACCGGTATTACAACTATTCCATTTCTTTTCTCAGTTATATTTTTAGTGAATAAACCCAAAATTTTATCACCTGTTATAAAATTTCCCTCTTCATCAACAAAGACTATTCTATCTGCATCACCATCGTGTGCTGCTCCAAAATCATAATGCCCTTTTGTAATTCTCATCAATTCCTTTAGGTTTTCTTCTTTTGGTTCAGGATCGTGAGCAGGAAAATTTCCATCAACATTACAATTTAAAGATGTAAATTTAATATTTATTGAATCTAAAAATTCTGGTGTTGTTAAAGAGCCTGCACCGTTAGAACAATCTACTACAATTTTCAAATTTTTATTTATAATTTCTTTATTTATATTATTATAAACGTTGAAAACGTAATTGTGGTTAACGCCAGTAATATTGTCATACCTACCTATTTCATTCCATTCCTTAAGTTTAAAAGATTTTTCATTGAAAATTTTTTCTATTTCATTCTCCTTCTCATCATCAAGCTCTGTTCCATCACTATCGATGCATTTAATTCCATTATAAATAGGTGGATTATGGCTTGCAGTAACCATTATACCAAAATCAGCATGATTTTTTACTGCTAATTGCAAAGCTGGCGTAGGTACAATTCCGGCATCATACACATGATTTCCAGCAGATAACAATGCTCCCTTTAAAATGTTAGAAACTAATGTACCAGAATTTCTTGTATCTCTACCTATGATTACAGTTTTATTACCATTTAAAAAAGTTGCAATCGCAAGTGATGAATTCAATATAAATTCTGGCGTTAATTTTACATTCACTTCTCCTCTAATTCCATTTGTACCAAATAGTCCTCCTTTAGATGCCATCTTAATCCCCTCTATATATAGTTAATAGAAATTAAATAATTTTTTATTCTTTAATGAACCAAACTCCTCTTGCTATTGCGCATAATTTATTTTTTCCATCCCTTATCTCAATATCACAAAAGGCCAAATTTTTACCTTTTCTTATTACTTTTGATTCTGCTGTTATAGGTCCATTAGATATAGGTTCCATATAATCTATTTCTAAATTGACAGTTACCTGATTTTTCCATTCTAAATAGCTCAAAACAGAAGTTCCTCCAGCAGTATCAGCTAGAGTTGCAATGGCTCCTCCATTTGCTATATCGCCCAGTCTGGTAATCTCTTTTCTAAAAGGCATAGTTAATTTTGCATATCCAGGGGAAATTTCCTCAACTTTGATTTGAACATAATTTATGAATGGATCACTCTCGATCATTTCCTTTAGAAATTTATATTCTTCGCGCATTGAAAAGGGTAATATTTTACATGTTATTCTTTTTTTCTTTTTGATTTGTATGTTCTTTTTAATTGTTCCCCATTTTTATTTTCATTTTCATAATTCATTCCCTTTAAAAATGCAATTTCATTGTCGTCCATTTTTAAAGCCTTAATTTGGAATTCTTCAAATTTCTTATCATTCTTGAATATTGTCTTATACAATTCAAAAATATCTGGATTAATCTTATCAGTAGATGTATGCATAACCTTTGCTAATTTTTCTGCTATATTGTCTCTCGTTTGTCGAATAGATTTTGTTTTAGATAAAATCTTTAAAAAGTCTGGAGACTTTAATTTTTCATGAATTCCATATTTGTTTTTCTTTGCTATGCTTATAGCAGCAATAAAATCTGATATATATACCAAATATCCATAGTATTGCCTTCTTATTATTCTTCCATTAAAAACGTTTGCCCTTTCCAAATAGTAAAATCCTCTATCCAAATCGTTTGGATCTAAATAATATCTAGGCAAATTTTCATCTAACCATTGCATTATTAAACTAGGATCCTCATTTAATTCCATTATTGTTTCTCTTGCACTCTTTATCGATGTTGTTAATAATATTGCTAAAGTAGCACCATAAATATTTTGAAAATCATCTCTGAAGCCTATGGAATTTAAATCCTCTTCTCCGATAGATTTCTTCCCCTGTGCTATTAATTGCAAATCGTTGATAGCTGCCCTAACATCCCCTCCACTTTTTTGAGCCAATTTTTCAAGAACCGTTCTATCAGCCTTTATCCCCTCTAATTGACATATTTTATATAATATAGAGGCAATTTGCTTGTAATTTAAAGCCCTAAATTCAATTTCCTCGACATAATTTTTTAGCTGAGTTCCACTTTCTCCTTTAAACAGTTCATATGGATCATTAACTATCAATATTATTGGTTGCCTAGTCAATTTAACAGTCTCCAAAATTGCTTTTTTACCACCAAAGTCACCAAATGGCCCCCTTACTTCATATAGATTATCGGCCTCATCAAGTATTATCAATTTCATTTTACCCTCACTTATTTTCATATATTTACCATCTATGCTGAGCGTTTGTTGTAAAGATCCTCTCAAGGCTATCTCCTTAATATGCTTTTCATCTCTAATGTCAGATGCATTAAGTTCAATGTAATCCCAGCCCATGTCATTAGCCAAAGCTATGGCAGTTGTGGTTTTCCCAACTCCTGGCCTACCTTCAAAAACTAAAGCCTTTTTTTCTGGGCTACCACCTTTTTTCCATTTCTCTGCCCAATCCAATATTTTTTGTTTTATTTCTTCTTTTAAAACAACATCTCTTAGAGATTTCGGTCTATATTTTTCAGCCCATTCCATAATAATCTTAATTTCAATTATCGATTTTCATTGATAAAAATTTATTGTTTATATCTTTTTAAAACCTCTTTTAATCCATAATGAAACAGATCTATAGACATAATTGATTGTCGATTTAGCATCTCTCGAATATCCATTTAATTTTACCTTTCTTTTTAATATATCATCCAAAATGTCTGAATCATATTCTATCCAAACCCTACCAAATTCATTTTCTAGATGAGCATCACTTCCAGCGGTCATAGGTTTGTCTAATTCATTAGCCAATCTCTTTGCCTTTTCATTATCTTTTTTGAAAGACCTACCATTTAATACTTCTATTGCATCAAAATTGTATTTTCTAGTATTATCTTCCCCAAGGCCTGACCAGAATCTATATGGATGTGCTGCTATTGCAATACCTCCTAAATCGTGTATTTTCTCAATTGTTTCTTCAATTGACATTCCTCTTTTAATTTCCTCTGAAACGTTAAGTGCAAGAATGTGGCCACAGCATGAAGAAACTTCGATACCTTTTAAAATTTTTATCTTTGAATCATATGATTTTTGATGAGCTTTGAAAGAATTGTGATCTGTAATTGCTATTAAATCGAATCCCAATTTTTCCATAATCTTAATTATTTCCTCTACTGTCAATTTTCCATCATTTGAATAAATAGAGTGCATATGAATATCTGCCTTCATCTTATTCTTGCCCCTGGGCTAACATCTTTTAAAGGCTTTATAATACCATTTTTTGTGTGCATCAAGTATGGTTTATTATTTGAAAATACCAATACAACATATTCATTTACTTTATTATTCAATAAATCGCTCTTAATTTTATATGTTATTTTACTTTCTACTATTGCATACTCATTCTCAATTTCTTTGATTTTGCCTATTTCTATTCTAACCTTTTGAAATTCTTTTATGTTAATTTTCTTATTAGGATTAGTTTCTATGTTATTAAAAAGAACCTTTTCCCCATCTTCTGCATTTTCAGGAACTAAAATTGATACATTATTTCCATCATCTGCAGCAAGTAGCATTCCAGAACTTATTTCTTCCCTTATCTTTGCTTCTTCCAAATTGTATAAAATAATGATATTTTTGTTCAATAATTCATCCTTTGAATAATATTTTTTAAGTCCAGCCACGATATTTCTAATATCCTCTCCAACTTTTACCTTTAAAAGATATAATTTGTCGGCATTTGGATGATCTTTAATTTCTATAATCTTGCCAACTCTTATGTCCAGGTCTTTAAATTCATACTCCTCTTTTATTTCTAATTTTTTAAAAAGAATTACAGGTTCTTTAATATTGTTTGGTTCCATTGGATTTATTGCTTCTACCCAACCATATTTTTCTATTGGATCTATATATCCTAGCATATTCCATACCTTTTTTGAGGTACTTGGAATAAATGGATATCCATAAATAGCAAGCGCTTTAACAATCATCAATGAAATGTGTAACTTTGTCTGGCATTTCTTTTCATCTTTTTTGCATAAATCCCATGGAGCAAATTTATCAAAATAATAATTTCCATAATATACGAGATTCATAAAACTCTTTATTGCATTTTTTATTTCAACTTTAGATAAAAATTTAGACATTTCTTCGCCAGTTTTTGTGATCATTTTTATCGCATCATAATCATTATCGTCGAATTCTAAAGCTGGAGGTACACTTTTGTATTTATTATAAACGAATTTCAAAACTCTATGAACAAAGTTAGCATATTTATCTATAAGCTCAGAATTGACTATGTTGTAAAAATCGTTCCATGAAAATTCCGTATCATGATTTTCAGGTAGATTCATTGATGCATAGAATCTTATCATATCTGGATCGTAAAGTTTCAACATTTCTGGCATGAATATACCATGGGCAGCACTTTTTGAAAATTTCATTCCCTTTAATATTAAATATTCATTAGCTGGAACATCGTATGGGAGATTTAAATCACCATGGGCCATAAGCATACCAGGCCAAATAATTGTATGAAATGGAATGTTATCTTTTCCAATGAAGTAATAGTGTTTAGTGTTTTTATCCTTCCAATATAATTCCCAAAGGTTTTCATTATTTATTTTTTTAGAATATGCAATTGTTGCTGAAAGATATCCTATTACCGCTTCAAACCAAACATAAATCCTTTTATTTTCATAACCAGGAAAAGGAACTTCCACACCCCAATCTAAATCCCTTGTAATTGGTCTATCTTTTAGTCCCCCTTCTATAAATTTCTGAGTATAATTTTTTACATTATCCCTCCAATGTGTATTACTTTTTACCCATTCATTTAACGGTTTTTCTAATTCGCTGAGTTTAAAAAATAGGTGTTTTGTTTCCTTAAATTCTGGAGTTGCACCACAAATTCTGCAGTGTGGATTTATCAATTCTTGAGGATCTAATGTTCTTCCACAGTTTTCGCATTGATCCCCTCTTGCTTTTGGATAACCGCAATATGGACATGTTCCCTCAACATATCTATCAGGTAAAAATCTTTTGCAATTTGGACAAAATGGTGAAATCATTGTATTTTCGTATATATATCCATTTTCATATATTTTTAATAGAAAATCTTTAACTATCCTTTTATGTTCATCTGATGAAGTTCTTGAATATATGTCAAAATCTATGTTCATTTTATTAAAAATCTCCTCATTAATTCTATGATATTTTTCTGATATAACGGATGGATGAACATTTTCTTTCTCAGCTTGAATGGTAATGGGTGTTCCATGTTCATCACTGCCTGAAACCATCAAAACCTCATTACCAATCATTTTATGATATCTTTTGAAAATATCGGCTGGCAAATATGCACCCATGATATGTCCAAGGTGTACTGGGCCATCCGCATAAGGCCATGCAACACATACCAATATCCTTTCCATTATTTATCTTAATTGATAATATGAATATAAATTATTTTATATCTTTATATTTTACAAATATTTTATAAATAGTTAGATCGTAAAAAATTTTCATTGTGCCGGCAATTAAAAATGGTAAATAAAGAACGTTCATAGAAATAATTAATCCAGCCAACCATGGAGATCCTGCCTGTGCAAATCCCCTAGGCATATTTGTAAAGGAAGTAAAATAAGTACGATCATTTTCATCAATAATTTTCATGAAAAATGATTGTCTTGTTGGCACATCCATTTGTGAAAATGCTTGCCTTAAATATAAAAGTAAAATAACATAAAATAAAGAATTAACAAATACAATTAATATTAGGAAAACATTGCTAATTAAATGTGAAAATACCATTGTATTTAAAAGACCATACCTTTTTGCAATATATGGAGTTATGTACAATGAGATTACCGTTATTATGCCTCCAGTTCCAAGAATTAGACCTTGATTACTTACATTTACATTAAAGAAATGTTTTAACCATAGTGCTAAGATAGATTGCAATATAAATCCCCCAGCAAATGAATCAATTGAGAATAATATTCCTGTAATAAATGCAATCCTCTTTGTATTATTTTTTACAGCTGATTTTATATTAGTTTTGTAATATAAATGGTCCTTAATTATTGTATATACAATTATAAAAACAAATCCCATTATTGAATAAAATAGAAAATAATACCTAATGTAATTAATATTTATAAGATAAACGGAAAAGTCACCAAATACAGAAAAAAGATATCCCAAGATGTTATAGATGCTATAATAAAATGTTGAATATTCATTATTGACAAATTTTGGTATTAAGGCCTGTTCTATGCTTAAAAATGGCCCAGTTTCTGTTCCCGTTGTACTTATCATGCCTATTATTGAGCCTAATATTATTAAGTACTTATTATAAGAAAATAAAAATAAACCAGA
>ERZ1669250.947-NODE-947-length-10600-cov-3.571361_pt1 | contig 10600 bp, 10 predicted proteins | sample MGYA00579295_ERZ1669250 | MGnify/ENA primary metagenome ERZ1669250 (study PRJEB41166, sample SAMN08046056) | hot springs metagenome | biome: hot spring; feature: acid hot spring; material: thermophilic sediment; isolation source: thermophilic sediment from acid...
GCAAAAGCCAACTCAGCCCAAGGTACAGGTTCAGCCTCAAGTACAACCGCAGCCGAAAGCACAACCACAGGCTAAGCCTCAGCCACAAGTGCAAACTCAGGCAGAAACAGAACAGGCCCAGCCTCAATTTGTACGCCAAACAAGTGGGAAAGAAACAAAGCAGCAAGCGGCGAAAGCAAGAGCGGACGAAGAAATTGAAAGGGCAAAAAGCATAGAAGAAGAGGTTAAAAAGAAGCTTGAGGAGCAGGAGCTTGAGGAAGAAGCCGAAAAACTTCAGGCAATGGAATATGAGCAAGAGACAAATGCGGCAGCAAAGCCTGCAGTAACAAAAACTAACACGTTCGCATTGTTTGCTGGCATATTGCTTATTCTGGACGCCGCAGTGCTTGGAGCATTCACCTATTCCCAGTATGGCTTGCTGCTTGGCGAAATGGAAAAGACAGGGCTTGCATTCATCTATTCAATAAACTATCCATATGGCGTGTCTTTCCTTAACCTGCTCCTGCTTTTTGCTGTAGCGGGCTCTGGTTTGCTGATGCTTGTCAAGTCAGAGAGAATGTACATACCTGCGAGCACCATTGCCATAATACTCTTAGTTGCTTCGGCATTCGAATACATAAGCAGCAACGCGACCTATCTCGCTGCTGTAAGCGCCCTTACTTTCGTAAGCATAGGAGCTCTTGCTTATAGCAGGATGAGCGCAATAGCAGTAGAGCGCGAGATAGAGGAAACAAAGGAAGAGCAGGAAATAGTATGGCCAAGGATAGAGACTTTTTAGCTAGCTCTGCTGAGGCTCTGCCTGCTTCATCGTTTCTTCTTTGAGCTTCTTCTTGTCATACAGCGCCACAATTATCGAGCCTATTATGCCGAAGATGAAGCTGAAAACAATAAAGTAGAGCTGGTAGTCCATTCCGAATGAAAGCAGGTAGAACTTTGCAGACACGTGGGCAAATGCCATTGGAAGGAACACGTAATAGATTACTATGAACAAAGGCAGTATCACGAGCATGGGCTTGAACTGCATCATCATCGACTCGCTGAGCAATGGCGTAAGCTCCTTTTGCTTGCTTATCAGCGTGTTTTTGTCTGCGTTGCTCTTGCTGAGCTCAGTGAGCTCTTTTGTCTTCGCCTTGACTATACCCTGAATTTCCCTGAGTCTTCTTGTATTCACCAGCTTCCGCTGGAGAAATATAGAAAGCGCTACGTAAAGCGCTGCGCCTATTATCAGGCTTGCGCCCAGCAATTCCATTTCAAATCCCCAAAAGCTGAGAAAGTATCTCTTTTGCTTTGTTCTGGGTCTCTTCGAGAGCTCCTTCCTTATTGTATATTATGTAAAGTGGTATATTAAGGTATGCTGAGAAAAAAGAGGCTAGCGAGAGGTTTATGTTCCTGTGCTGGTCTATCTCTTCTGCGGTATCATTTTCCCTGCTCCTGCTCTTGTCGTTCGTGCGCCTTTTCATTATCTCGGCGGTTGTTGCATCGACATATATTATTCCCTTTGCAGAGCCTTTTAGCCCTTCAAGGTCTTCCACAGTAAGCCCAACAGTATACCTGTTTCCTGACTTTATGCTTGCGTGCGTATCTAGCACGCTGTTCTCTTGGCTTTTTGCAAGCTCGGCAAGTATCTCCTTGCGCCACGCCTCTGATTTCTCGGCGTAGCCGGGCAGCGTCCTCAGCTTGTCCCTGTCGCTTATCCCGTATTCCTGAGTTGCGCGCTTCAGCATTTCGTCCCCCATGTTCACTACCTTTACGCTGGGCTTGAAAGCCGAAAGCACATATGATTTGCCTGCGCCCTGGGTTCCTAAAACTATTACTAAGCCAGCCATAAAACCAATAGGTAATATTAGCTGCATAAGACTTAAAAATGTGCAAGCAGACAAATTAGCGGGATTGCATGAGAGTCCTTATACTTGGCATAGACGGCCACCTTGGCTGGGCACTTGCGCTTAGGCTTGCGGCTAAAGGCCACGAGGTATCTGGCGTTGACAACCTTGCAACAAGAAAATCGGTAAACGAAGTGGGCTCAGACTCCGCATTCCCGCTCCAGATGCCGCTTGAAAGAATAGCAGCTGCAAAGAAGGAGCTGGGCGTTGACATAAAGTTCATACAGGGCGACGTGACAAACAAGGAATTCATGAAAAAGGTGCTGGAGAGCGAGAAGCCTGAGGCGGTTGTGCACTTCGCAGAGCAGAGGTCAGCGCCTTATTCGATGATAGACCTTGACCATGCCAACTACACGATTTCAAACAATTTGGTAAGCACGCTCAATTTGATCTATCTGCTAAAGCAGCTATCGCCCGATACGCACTTGATAAAAATGGGCACTATGGGAGAATTCGGAACTCCTAATTTTGACATACCAGAGGCGCCTTTTGTAAAGGCCATTGTCAACGGCAAGGAAGACAACATCTTCACGCCTAGGTGGGCCGGCTCTGTGTACCACTTCTCAAAGGTCTTTGACAGCTACCTGCTTGCCTATTTCAACAGGATATTTGGGCTTACAATAACTGACATTATGCAAGGGCCTGTATACGGCACAAGGACAAAGGAGATAAAAAGCGACAGCCTTAGAACCAGATTCGACTTCGACGAGACGTGGGGCACTGTCGTCAACAGGTTCTGCGTTGAAGCCGTTCTAGGAGTTCCTCTTACCCCTTACGGACTGGGAGGCCAGACGCGAGGCTTCATAGCCCTTGAAGACAGCATAAGGGCGCTTGCTTTGCTCATAGAAAAGCCTCCTGAAACAGGTGCCTACAGAGCAGTCAACCAGTTCATAGAGCTTTATTCAGTAAACCAGATAGCAGACATGGTAAAAAGCGCTGGAGAAAAGCTTGGGCTAAGCGTCAGCATAGAGCACGTTGAAAACCCGAGGGTTGAGCTTGAAAGGCACTACTACAACCCTGAAAGGAAGGTTCTGCCAGAGCTTGGGTTTGCGCCTGAAAAGAAGCTGGCTGATGAGCTCAGCGGCATGATAGAGGACCTTATGCCGTTCAAGGAAAGGCTTAGCCAGTTCAGCAGCGTTATAATGCCAAAGACTTTTTGGAAAAAGCCAAAGCCTGATTAAAGCTGATTACAGGTTATGGAAAGAATACTGAAGCGAATCCAGGTAGCTGGCAGGGTCTCCGACATTTAGCCATTTTTCATTGCTGCCTATTTCTATTGCATAAACCTTGCCGCCGTTCTCGATAAGCTTCTTTATGCCGTAGGTTAGCTCAAGCTCTCCAGAAGCTACATGAACCTGCTTAAGCGCGTCGAATATCTTGCTCGAGAACGCATAAGCCGCAATAAGAGCGAAATCTGATTTCGGAACCTTTGGCTTTTCCTCTAAATCAAGAACCTCGTAGACGTTGTGCCCCATGAAAGTGCTGGCGTCTCCAAGGGTCGCAATGCCATACCTGCTCGGATTGCTTACGCGCCTTACAAACACAACGCCCTCTGCCTGCTTTTCATTGAAAAGCTTTATTCCTGAATCGTAGCCGCCGACAAGCAGGCCGTCATCGGCGTGGACAAAAACAGAAGAGCCGTTTGCAAACCTCTCTGCCCTTAGCACGGCGTCGCCGAACCCTTTTGGCTCTTTCTGCACGACAAAAGTAAGCCCTTTGTCATACAGGTGCTCAAGCAGCACTCTGCCGTGCGCGCCCACGACAACGCAGAAATCCTGTATGCCTGCTGCTTCTAGCGAGCCCATTATAAGGTCTATCATCGGCTCTGTGACTATTGCATTGTCTTCCTTCTTGAACAATGGCAAAAGCGCCTTCGGTATTATGCTCGTGACGTGCTTCATTCTTGTTCCAAGCCCGGCAGACGTTATTATTGCCTTCATCTAATCAATCAGTTAGTAGATTATTGCGAAGATATAAAAATAGTTAGTAGCTTGTTGACTTTGGTGCTGTAATAATATTTGATCAATCAATTACGTCAAATAATAGATGGTTTATCGCAAAAGCAGATAAAAAGCTTGTGTATTAACAATTTATGTCAGCATATTTATAGAAAAGTATAAATATCTTGACATAATATGTTTTCAATATGAAAACAACTGAGCTTGTAGAAACGCTCAAAAGTCATGGGTTTTATGTCTTTTCTATATACGATGCCGCAAAGCTCATGCAGAAAAGCATAGCGTATGCTTCTTTATTTTTATCCAAAAGCAAAGAGTTTGTCAGAATAGAGAAAGGCAAGTATGCACTAAAAGGCACGGACCCATTTATAGTGGCTTCAAACATACTATATCCGTCTTACCTTAGCTTGGCAAGCGCCATGAGATTCTACGACCTGATAGACCAAAATATCGTAAAATATTCGGTGGTGTCTGTAAAGAGGCATGCAAATGTTTCGTTTAATGGCTTAAGCATAGAGTTCAGGCGCATGAAAAAAGAGAGGTTCTTCGGTTATACAAAAATCGATAACGCCTATGTTGCAGAAGTAGAAAAACTGTTCATAGACTGCGTTTATTTTGGCATGCCTGATTTTTCAACAACATTGGAAGCACTGGAATACGCGATTGACAACAAAAAAATCGACTTAAAGAAAATTCAAGAATACACAATTGCATTCGATGACAAATCTCTTGTAAATAAACTGGGATTTTTGCTCGGCTTAGCTGGCATAGAAGCTGGTGAGCTTTTGGGCAAGGGAAGGAAAGCCTATGTCCGCATAAGCGGATTGGGCAAAAGCGGTGTTGACAAGAAATGGCGGGTCAAATATGATTGATCAAAACAAACTATTGGAATATGCGCATTTCTTCAAGGACAAAAGGCAGCTCGAGAAAGACTATCTGCTAAACCTTATGCTGAAAATCATCTCGGTAAACAGGCTCTCAAACTATATTGCGTTTAAGGGAGGCACCGCGCTCTACATGTTTTATGGATTGGACAGGTTTTCTGAGGATCTAGATTTCACCTATTTTGGAGGCAAGGAGCTGCACAAAGAAATAGACAGCTACATGGATGACATAATAAATGATTTTGGATTAAGCTACAGGATAAGGAAAGAAAAAGGCAATATGCTAATCAAGGAAAATGACATGATAACAGGCATAAGAAGCGAGCTTTTTATAGAAGGGCCATTGTTTGGCATTGAGAAGAAGGGTCACAAAATCAAAATTGACATAAGCCTAAGAAATGACCTTGTGCTGAAGCCGCTGCCTCAGACAATTGTGTCAAAATACAGCGATGTGGGCTCGATTACCCTTTACCTTTTGCAAATAAACGAAATGCTTGCTGAAAAACTTTGCGCAATAGCTGAGAGGAACAAGGCCAGGGATCTGTATGATGCCTACTTTATCCTTAAGCACAAGGCGGCGAGGTTTGACAAAAAGCTTTTTGACAAGAAAGCAGAAAAAAGAGGGGGCAAAATCGGCATGGCAGATGTAGTAAAAGGAGTAACGAGAATAGATAGCAAGAAATGGAGCGAAGAGCTCAGCTACCTCATTGAACCAATTCCAGGATTGGAAGAAGTCCAAAATTTTGTGCTGAGCAAAATCGGTGTTAATAAGCCAGATGGTTTCTAACACGTGCCAGGTGAATAAAGAAGAAAAAGAAAAAAGAAAAAATAAAATAAAATCGGGCTTTGCTAGCTAATCAGTCTTCTTCTCCTGCTCCTGGAGCGCCCTGCGGCCCTGCGCCGCCGGAAGGCTGCGAGGCCTTTGCGCTTATCATGTCGTCTATGCGAAGTATCTGCACGCTTGCTTCGGTGGCGCTCGTTATTGCCTGCTCCTTTATCTTTGTAGGCTCTATTACTCCGAGCCTGTTCATGTCTGCTATCTCGCCCCTGTATACGTCAATGCCGTATACGTGTCCGCCCTTTGCCCTCTGCTTGTTCCTTAGCTGCACTATAGTGTCTATTGGATCCATTCCTGCGCTGTCGGCAAGAGTCTTAGGTATTACTTCAAGGGCGTCTGCAAAGGCCTGTATTGCAAGCTGCTCCCTGCCTCCGACGTCGTTAGAATAGTCCCTGAGATCCTTTGCAAGGCTTGCCTCTATCGCGCCGCCGCCGAATACGCATGAACCTGCTTCAAGCGCTGCAGTAAGGGCGCCAATCTCGTCGTTTATGGTGCGCTCGGCCTCATCTATTACCTGCTGGTTGCCGCCGCGCACAAATATTGTCACGCTCTTCGGATCCTTGCACTTCTCTACGAATACCATCTCTTCGCCGCCTACCTTCCTCTCCTCTACAAGGCCTGCAAAGCCCGTATCAGAAGGCGAAAGGTCGTCAAGGCTTGTCACCAGCTTTGCTCCAGTTGCCTTTGCAAGCTTCTCTATGTCGCTCTTCTTTACGCGCCTCACTGCCAGTATGCCCGCCTTTGCAAGGTAGTGCTGCGCAACGTCGTCTATGCCCTTTTCTACAAATATCGCGTTTGCGCCACTCTGCACGATCTTGTCAACCATCTCCTTAAGCATTTTCTCCTCCTGCTTAAGGAAAGATTCCATCTGGTCAGGCGAGGTTATCTCTATACGAGCGTCTGTTTCAGTCTTTTCTATTTCAAGAGCAACGTCAAGCAGGGCTATCTTTGCGTTCGAAATCGACTTTGGCATTTGAGGATGAGCCACTTCCTTGTCTATGAGCACGCCGTTTATAAGCTGCGTGTCCTCTATGCTGCCTCCCTCTTTCTTCTCGACTTTTATGTAGTCCTTGTTTACCGATACTGTGTTGCCCTGCTTCTCCGCTACCTGCTTTACAGCCTTTATAACAAGCTGTGCAAGGTATTTCCTAGTAGAGTCGGAGCCTATGTTCTTCGAACCGCCAGATACGAGCACAATCTTCTGCAGCGTGTTGTCGTCATCCACGCTGACAGGCGTAGAGTACTTGCTTAAAATGTCCTCTGCCTTCTTTGCAGCAAGGTCGTAGCCCTTTATTATAGTGTTTGGATTTATGCCCTTTTCAATGAGGTCTCCAGCATTCTTCAGAAGCTCGCCCGCTAGCACGACTACGCTTGTAGTGCCGTCGCCTACCTCTTTATCCTGCGTCTTTGCTATTTCTACCATGAGCTTTGCAACAGGGTGCTCTACGTTCATCTCATCTAGTATTGTAGCTCCGTCGTTTGTTATCACTATGTCTCCAAGCTCGCTCACAAGCATCTTGTCCATGCCTTTCGGGCCTAGCGTAGATTTCACTATGCTTGCCACTGCATATGCTACTGCTATGTTGGCGCGCTGCGCCTCCCTGCCCAGAAGCCTAGTGGCTCCTTCAGGCAGTATGTAATACTGCTGACCTAGAGAATTTGACTCTTGTGCCATGTTTTCACCTTGTTTTATTTTGTTTAAGCATTAGAATTAAGCTGCTTGCAAAATTAATGAGTATATAATCATATAATTAACTGGCAAATGTTTTTATATCTTTCTAGCCAACGCACACTGCTTTGCCAAAGCAGCAGCAAAAGAATAAAAAGGAAGAAAAACAAAAAGTTAATGTGAAAGAATGCCGTTGAAGCTGAAACAGCTTGTAGGGCTGGAAGAGCGCACTGTCTCTGGAGTGAAGTTTGCAGCATATAGCATTGCGGGAAGCATAGTCTTCAACAGCGCAAGCATCTTGGATGTGCTTGACAGGATAGCAGAGCTAGTGCCAGATGAAAAGGCAAAAATCGGAATGCGCGTATTCAATGTTGTATTTGCAAAAGCCACCATGGAAGCCACAAACAGCGTGGCAAAGGCGCTGGCAAATGCGAAAAGAAGCTAATTTTTGTTCGGCAAAAGGTTAACTGCTGGTTTTGTTTTATAAGCTTTTGCTAAAAATATTGTAGTCAAGTGTTTTAATGTCAAGTGTAACCATAAGAATCGCCGGAGCAAACGGCGACGGAATAGAATCTAGCGGCGCACTTCTTTCAAAGGTTGCTTCAAGAAATGGCTTGCACGTTTTCGCATACAGGGGCTATCAATCAATAATAAGAGGCGGCCACCTGTGGTACCAGGTAAGGCTTGCAGATACAGAAATAGACAGCTTCGGCGACAAAATAGACGTTCTAGTTGCATTGAACCAAGATGCTATTGAAAACCACAAAGCGCACTTGAGCGAAAAGGCAGTCGTAATATACGACCCTTCAAGGATAAAGGCTGATTCGCTGCCGGATGCTGTCAAGAAAGTGCCTATACCCATTCTCGACATAGCAATGCAGCAGGCAGGCGACCCCATAATGAGGAACGTGGCTGCCATTGGAGCGGTGCTAAAGATTGTTGGGATAGACATAAGCAAGTTCGACGATGTGATAAGGGCTACTTTCGGAAGGAAGGGCGAAAAAGTAGTGAGCGACAATGTGAAGGTGGCAAGCGCAGGCTACAACTATCAAGGAGTTGAAAACCTGTTCAACATAAGCAGCGACGGCAAGCAGAGGTACGTGCTTGATGGCAACACGGCATTGGCTATAGGCGCCTATGCAGCTGACTGCAAGATCTATTTCGCATATCCAATGACTCCTGCAAGTGGCATACTCCATTGGTTCGCAGCGCATGAAAACAAGGGCGTTGCATTCAAGCAGACAGAAGACGAGATAGCTGCAATGAACATGACAGTAGGTGCTGCGAGCGCAGGCGTAAGAGCAATGTGCGGCACAAGCGGAGGCGGCTTTTCGCTAATGGTAGAGGCACTAGGAATGGCAGGCATGATAGAAGCGCCGGTAGTGGTTGTAGTATCGCAAAGGGCCGGCCCCAGCACTGGCTTGCCCACAAAGCACTCGCAGGCAGACATTCTCTTTGCAATGCATGCTTCGCAGGGCGAATTCCCAAGGATAGTAGTGGCTCCTAGAACTGTAGAGGAAAGCTACAAGATAGGTGCAGAGTCATTCAACTTGGCTGAGAAGTACCAGTGCCCTGTGCTTATAATGATGGACCAGTTCCTGTCAGAGAGCTACAAGAGCGTAGACGAATTGCCTACTCAAGTAAGCATAGACCGCGGCAAGGTCGCGACGCAGGCACCTACAAGCGAAAAGTTCGCACGCTACTCGCTGACGGATGACGGCATATCGCCAAGGTCGATACCTGGAACTCCTGGCTTGGAGTTCGTGGCGCCTACCGATGAGCATGACATTTACGGCAACCTTGTTAGCGACTACTTTGCAGGAATAGACCAGTACGTTGAGACAAGAAAGCAGATGTATGAAAAGCGCATGAAGAAAATGGAGACGATGCTGAAGCAAGAGCAGATATTCGTGCCAGAGATCCTCAACGAGAACGCGAAGCACTTCATGGTAGTGTTCGGCTCTACATACGGCCCAGCAAAGGAGGCGATGGACCTGCTAAACAAAGAAGGCCTAGACTTCGGGCTCATATCCTTCTCTTATCTTCTTCCTCTCGACGAGGCAAAGACAAAGCAGATGCTGCAAGGTAAGGATCTCATTGACGTAGAGGCAAATTACAACGCACAGCTTGCGCAGTGGATAAGGCTCAACACAGGCATTGAAATAAGCAAGAAAATAAGGGACTGGAGCGGCGAGCCGTTCACAGCTGAATCGATATACAGGCAGGTCAAGGCGCTTGTTTGATAATTTGATGATTAGGTGTATAAAATGGAACAAGTAAAGCAGATTTATACTTCTGGTGTAAAGCCAGTCTGGTGCCCTGGCTGCGGCGACTACGGCGTGCAGGCAGGCATACTAAAGGCTCTTAACGACTTGCAGATAGACAAGAGCAAGGTTGTGCTTGTAAGTGGCATAGGCTGCAGCTCTGCAATGCCTCATGTCTTTAGCACATACGGCATACACAGCCTTCACGGCAGGGTGCTGCCAGTAGCAACAGGAGTAAAGCTTGCGAACGACGAGCTTACAGTAATAGGCACAACAGGAGACGGCGACGCTTATGGCATAGGGGTTGCGCACCTTATACACACTGCACGCAGGAACATAGACCTGACGTATGTGGTGATGGACAACCAAATATACGGCTTGACAACAGGCCAGGCATCGCCTACAAGCCTAGAAGGCGCCAAGACAAAGTCGACGCCTTTTGGCGACATAGAGGAGCCAGTAAACCCGATTGCGCTTGCTATAAGCGCAGGTGCGACATACGTTGCAAGGGGCTTCTCTGGCGATCCTGCACATCTTGCTGAGCTCATAAAACAGGGAATAGTGCACAAGGGCTTTGCCCTTATAGATGTTTTCAGCCCGTGCGTGTCTTTCAACACGCTTAACACATTCGACTGGTTCAGGCAGAGGATATACAAGATAGAGCCAGCATACAATCCTGGCGACCTCTCTGCTGCTTTTGAAAAGGCTACAGAAGCTGAGAGGACTAACTGGAGCAAAATACCAATAGGCCTGTTCTACCAAGTATCTAAGCCTGTATACAGCGATCTTGATGTTGCACTTAAGAACGGCAGCCTTATAAAGCAGCCTCAGCACACAAAAGAGCAGGTGCAGGAGCTGCTTGATGAGTACAAATAACAAATAAGGGCGATAAAAGTGGCAGGAATAGTTGGCTATGGGGCATACGTGCCCAAGTATAGGATAAAGGCAGAGGAAATAGCAAGGGTATGGGGAGAAGACGCAGAATCTATAACAAGCGGATTGAACGTAATAGAGAAAAGCGTGCCTGGAATTGATGAGGATTCTGCCACTATTGCAGTTGAAGCTGCAAGGCGCGCAATAAGGCATGCAGGCATAGACCCTAAG
>ERZ1669250.949-NODE-949-length-10591-cov-8.845197_pt1 | contig 10591 bp, 13 predicted proteins | sample MGYA00579295_ERZ1669250 | MGnify/ENA primary metagenome ERZ1669250 (study PRJEB41166, sample SAMN08046056) | hot springs metagenome | biome: hot spring; feature: acid hot spring; material: thermophilic sediment; isolation source: thermophilic sediment from acid...
CGATCGCCCTCGAAGTGGTGCCGGCGCACGAGTCCCGCCATCTCGAACTGGGTCATGACCCGGTAGACGGTGGCGAGACCGACTTCTTCGTCGGCGTCCAGGAGCTGGCGATAGACTTCCTCGGCCGTAAGGTGGCGACTCTCGCTGTTCTCGAGGATCTGCAGGATCCGGAGCCGAGGGAGGGTAGCCTTGAGGCCAGCCCTTTTCAATTCATCGCTGTGCATGAAACTCATGGCCAAAGTGTGATCTATTGGTTAGCATAGAGAACCCTACTCACCAAGACAAGGACCATGCGTAGCCTCTTTCGTCTCGTCATCCTCATCGCTTTCGGCGCCTTCCTGCTCGATGCCTGCAGCATCTATCGGGTGGCGGTTCAGCAGGGCAACGTCATCACCCAGAAAGAGCTGGCCAAGGTGCATCCGGGCATGGACAAGCTCGAGGTACGCACCGCTCTCGGTTCTCCCATGCTCCAGGATCCCTGGCATCCCGATCAGTGGACCTACGTCTACAGCTACAAACCGGCCTATGGCCGCACCGAAGTCCGGCAGATCGAGCTACATTTCAAGGACGATCGCCTGGAGAGCATCAGCGGTGACGTCAAGGCAAAGGACATGGGAGTCCCCAAAAGCTGATGGAGTAGCGGCGGGCTAGGATCGGGATGGCGAAGAGCTGATCTTGCCGAGATTGGGTTGCCCGTAAACGATGCGAGCCCGCTGGGCGAAGCGCTGCACCATGGTCTCCGCCGCCTGCTTGAAGATGGGTTCGAGAAAGGCGCCCACCAGGCGTGAAGCAAACTCGAAGCGCATATCCAGGGTCACCAGCGTACCTCCTTCCTGTGGCTCCAGCTGCCACAGGCCCTCGAGAAAGCGGAAGGGGCCGCTGACGAGACGCACTTCGGCCAGCTTCGGCCGCTGATAGCGGTTGCGAGTAGAAAAGGATTTACCGAAGGCGCCGTGGGAGATACTGATTTCCGCCACGACCTCGTCTTCCTTGCGCTCGAGGATGCGGGTGCTGCCACACCAGGGCAGGAACTTGGGATAGGCCTGGACGTCCTCGATCAAGGCGAATATCTGACTGGCACTGTACGGCAGTACGGCCGTCTTGCGAATGTGATGCATAAGGGTCCTCGTCAATAACGGCGCGCACCCATGGCACGCGCCTGCACCCAGCCATCGATCCACGCCAGGATGCCCTCCAGGGGACGACGCCACCAGGGGCGGCGCGCCCAGCCGTCCAGAACGATTTCATGGGCGCGGGCAAATTCGCGCAGGAACAGGGTGCGCAACAACAGATTCGGCACGGCACCGCGGAGTTCCATATTGAGCTCTCGGTTGAACCACAGACTCAAGAAGTCGAGGTTGGCCGAACCCACACTGGCCCAGAGTCCATCCACCTGAACGTATTTGCCGTGCAGGAAACAGCCCTCATATTCGTATACGCGAATACCGTGTCTCAGCAATTTCTGATAATACGCCTGAATACCGAAGCGCAAAAGTGGATGATCCGTTATCCGTCCCGCCAACAGCACGCGCACGTCGACACCGCGGCGCACCGCCGCATAGAGCAGGGAGAGCACCCTGGGATCTGGGTTGAAGTAGGGGGTTGCTATCCACAGACTCTGCTGCGCGCGCTTGAAGGCCGCCATATAGCGGCGCCGCACATTCATCCGGCGCGGCGGATTCCCGGCCAGGAGGCGCGCTTCACCCCAGGGACTGGCCGCCGCCGGCGGGGAGACCGCTGCGGCCGGGAGATCGCTATCGAGCCCGAGAGCAAAGAGCGACCGTCCGCGTCCGGCAATGGCTCCCATCCCGGCCAGAAGTACGTCGCGGTAGGGGCGATTGCCCGGATGTCCGGACAACCAGGCATCGCTGATGGCAAAGCCGCCTACGGCGAGGCAGCGCCCGTCCACCAGTACCAGACGCCGATGCGTGCGTCGCAGGCGACCCTCCAGGCCGCGCAGAGAAAGACGATGGTACCAGTGCAGATGCGCTCCCGCCGCCTCCAGCTCGCGCGCCCAGCGCGCCGGGAACTCGCGGCTGCCAAGTGCGTCCAGAGTCAGGTAGACGCGCACGCCGGCGCGTGCCTGCTGCACGAGAATGCGAAAGATCCGCTCCGGCCAGGCTCCGGCCTGGAAGATGTAGTTCTCCAGCAGGATTTCGTGCCGGGCGCGAGCCAAGGTGTCTTCCAACCAGACGGCGATATGCTCCATTTCCGTGAGCAGGGTCAGGTCGCTCAGGGGCAGCCAAGGCGGCAGGGGCCAGAGCCGGCGAGTGCTGAGGCGGTGCTTGGACATGAGATCTCCGGGCTTGTACCGTGCCATCCTAACCAAAGTGCCGGAGCCTGGGCAGCCCTGATCCCGATCTCCCATGCCAGCCGATGTCCGAGGATCGACACCGGCGCTACGCGGGGGGATTTTTTTGGTTACAATGCGCCCTTGCAAGGGAGATGCCCATGAGCAGCACCATCGCCCTCAACCGTGAGGCGAAACACGAGTATTTCATCGAAGAGCGTTTCGAGGCGGGTATCGCCCTGGAAGGCTGGGAGGTGAAGTCCCTGCGGGCCGGACGCCTGAACCTCAAGGACAGTTATGTGGTCGTGAAGCAGGGTGAGCTCTGGTTGCTCGGGGCGCACATCAGTCCCTTGCCGACGGCCAGCACCCACATCCACCCGGACCCTACGCGCACGCGCAAGCTTCTCATGCACCGCCTGGAGATCAATCGCCTCATCGGTGCCATCGAACGCAAGGGCTACACCGTCGTACCCCTGGCCATGTACTGGAAGGCGGGACGCGCGAAGCTCGAGATTGCGCTGGTCAAGGGCAAGCAGGCCCACGACAAGCGCGCCAGCATCAAGGAGCGGGAGTGGCAACGCGACAAGGCGCGGATCCTGAAAGGGGGTGCCCGTGAACTCTGAGCGTCGGGATCGGCGCTTCCACTTCCAAGCGCTACTCGTCTTTCTCTTTGCCTTCTGGCTGCTGGCCTTTCACACGGGAGACGCCAGCCTCTGGGACATCGACGAACCCAACAATGCCCAGTCGCTGAAGGAAATGATCGCGCACCACAATTTTGTGGTGCCCACCTTCAACGGTCACCTGCGTCCCGACAAACCCATTCTCAACTATTGGCTCATGGATGTAGGTGTGCGTCTGTTGGGCATGAATTCCTGGGGGCTGCGCATGGGCTCGGTGGCTCTGGGAGCGCTGCTGGTGCTTTATCTCATGCTGTCCTTGCGGACTTTCCTGGGCGATCGACCAGCACTCCTCACTGGTCTGTTCACGGCCACGGCTTTGCACAGCCAGATCATCTTCCGCGCTGCCGTGCCCGACCCGCTGCTCATTTTTTTCGTTACGGTGAGTCTCCTGTCCTGGCTGCACGGTTATCTGCAGAGCGAACACCGCCGCGCCCACTACCTGATCGCCTACGCGGCCATGGGTTTTGGCACACTGGCCAAAGGGCCCATCGCCTTTCTCCTGCCCGGTCTCATCATCACCGTTTTCCTCTTGCTGCGGCGCGATCTGCCCCACCTCTGGCGGGAAGGCAGACTGGCCCTCGGCGTGCCGCTTTTTCTGATCATCACCCTGCCCTGGTATCTGGCGGTGGGCATCGCCACCCACTGGGCCTGGGATCTGCGCTTCATCGATCATCAGAATATTGGACGTTACACGGCCGCCATGCAGGGACATCGCGGTCCCCCTTATTACTATCTGCTGACGACCTTTCTCGGTCTCCTGCCCTGGTCCGTCTTCCTGCCTCAGACCCTGGCGGAGGGCTGGCGGTCGCGGCGGGGGATGCTCTTCGAACGACCGGTCCAGAGCTTTCTCTGGCTCTGGGCGGGCCTGTGGATTGCTTTTTTCAGCCTCGGCGCCACCAAGCTGCCCAACTACGTCTGGGAGGCCTACCCACCGCTATTGGCGCTGCTGGCTTGGCGCTTCCACGGGGCATTGAGCGGTGACCGGCCCTTCGGGCGCGCAGGGTTGCTTGCTTCCCTCGCTCTGCTGGCGGTGGTGGGCCTCGCCTTGGTGGGTCTGGGTGCCTGGCTGGTACCCCAGGATATCCCGCCCTTGGGTTCCGTGGCCTATCTGGGCTTTCCCTATCTGCTGGGGGCGCTGCTGGCGCTGGTTTTTGTGCAGGGACGCAAGCTTTGGGGCGTCATCGGCAGTCTCGGGGCGGCCGCTGTGGGGCTCACCCTGTGTCTCACTCTCCTGGCCATGCCCGCTCTGGACGCCCTGAAGCCCTCGGTCACCATGGGTTATCTCGTGCGTCATCTGGAGGGCTCCAGACCCTACAGCCTTGCCACCTGGCGCTGGTGGGAACCGAGCTTCCTCTTTTACGCCGGGCGCGGCGCCATGACTTGCGCGCAGCTGGACGCTCCTCGGGCGCAGATACCGAGGCTACTTGCACAGAATCCGGGACCGCTTTTTCTGGTGACACCACAGCAGGATCTGTCGACATTGCGGCAAGAGCTGCCGAGGACCCTTCGGATCCAGGAACTTTATACCGCTTACGAACTCTATAGCCGCCAAAATATCAGCCTGCTGCGTATCCATGAGGAAAAGACTCAACCGTGAAAACCTACTTCCCTAATCTGCATCGCACCTGGGTTTACGCCCTTTTGACCCTGTGCCTGTTGTGCGGGCCGACTCTGAGCTCGGCCGCTGCGGCGGCGCCTGGCGACGAGGATCTGAACTTCTGGCAGGCCCTGGAGCACACCCACTATATAGCCGAGGGCAGTCGCGGTCCGGTGGTGTATCTCTTCATGGATCCCAACTGTCCCTATTGCCACGAGCTCTTCTCCTGGCTGCAGAATCCCGTCAGCGCGGGGCAGATGCGCCTGCGGTTAATCCTGGTGGGTTATCTGATACCCGGTAACAGCGCCGCCAAGGCCGCTTCCATCCTGGCTGCGAAGGACCCGCTGCGGGCATTGAAAGCCAATGAGGATGGCTTTAGAGTGCGAGACGGACGACCGGAGGGGGCCGCACCCTTGGCAGACGCTTCGACCCTGGCCAGAATGCGCCCCATTCTCGAGCGAAACTACCGTTTTCTTCAGGGCAAACAATCCCTGCTGCCGGGTTCGGCACCCGAGGGTTCCGCGACCGTGCCGTTCTTGGTCTACCGTGAAAAGGGGGCAGTCCACTATGTCGTCGGTCTACCCAATAATGCGCAATGGAAGGCCTTGACCGGGTCACGCTGAGGGGCCAAGCTCCGGCGGCGGTAGCCATCGCCGTCGCGGCGACCGCGGCCGCCGCCCTCGGGCTCATGCTCTGGCTGCAGTTCCATCGCGGTCTGCTGCCCTGCAGTCTGTGTATCTACCAGCGCCTGGCCATCGTGCTGCTGATCGTCCTCGTGCTGCTTGGCCTTTGGGGATCTGCGCCCTGGCGTCGCGCCAGCTGGTCCGGTGCGGTGTTGGCGAGCCTCGCGGGTGCAGGGCTGGCAGGCTGGCAGTGGCATCTGGCGGCAGCCGCCGCGAGCCGGGTACGGGCCTGTACCGCGGTACAGCTGCTGCCGGAATCCAGCTTTGCGCCGGGAACCTTGGCGGGCTCTCTCGCCGCCGCCTTGGCAGGCAAGGGCTCCTGCGCCGTGGCTGGCCAGGCGCGCTGGCTGGGCTGGCCCATTACCCATTGGAGCCTGCTTTTTTTTCTGCTGTCGGCGCTGCTCATTGCCTGGGCGCTGTGGAGCCGTTCCCGGACTCTCGCCGGTAAAACCTCAGGGAACGGGGCCCAATGGCGGCAGCTCCGGTAGACTCAGGCGACGCCGCAGGGCGGCAAGGGTCGCGGCCGCAGCATCCAGGTTCTCGGGAAGGATCGTCAGGTGCCCCATCTTGCGCCGAGAGCGAGCTTGCGCCTTACCATAAAGCCATAGCTTGACCTGCGGGTGCTCCAGTACACCGGCCCAATCGGGCTCTCCGGGTATCCAGAGATCTCCCAGCAGATTCATCATAGCCACCGGACTGAGCAGGCGGGTATCCCCCAGCGGTAAACCGCAAAGGCAGCGCAGCTGCTGGTCGAACTGGCTCTGCAGACTGGCATCGAGGCTGAAATGACCGCTGTTGTGTGGTCGAGGTGCCAGCTCGTTGACCAGCACCTGCCCGCGGTCATCGACAAAGAATTCCACGGCCAGGACACCGATGTAATCCAGAGCCTCGGCAATCCGCAGGGCCATGTGTCGGGCCTCCAGCTCCAGGGTGGTGGGGGCTGCGGGGCTGACCAGGGTGACGTCCAGGATACCATCGCGGTGGTAGTTGCGTGCCGCCGGGTAAAACACCACCATCCCGTCCTCTCCCCGGGCCAGCAGGATGGAGAACTCGGCGACCAGGGCGAGACGCGCTTCGAGCACCGCATCCACCCCCGCCAGAGCCTGCCAGGCGCGCGCCAGATCCTCGGCTCGCGCCACGGTCTCCTGTCCTTTGCCGTCGTAGCCCCAGCGCGCCGTCTTGAGAAGCGCAGGAAAAGAGAAATCGTCCACGAGGGCCGGCACAGGACTGCCGGCATCCAGCACGACGAAGGGCGCGACGGGAAGATCGAGATCGCGCAGAAAGGATTTTTCCAGGCGGCGGTCCTGGGCGATGCGCACCGCTTCCGGCCCCGGGCGCATCCACGGGGCGCAGTGGGCAAGGGTCGCCGCGGGAATGTTTTCCGACTCCACTGTGAGAGCGGCGACGCCCTCGGTGAGTTCCGCAAGCGCCACCGGATCGTCCAGGGGCGCGCAGAGGTGGCGCGCTGCCGTGCGAGCCGCAGGACAGCGGGGATCCGGATCCAGCACCCAGACGGGGTAGCCGTGCCGCTGCGCCGCCAGGGTGAAGAACATGCCGAGCTGCCCACCGCCCAGCACGCCCAGGCTCTGACCGGTAGGGATCATGGCATCGCCGACGGCGGCAAGGTGGTGGCCAGAACCGCGCTTTCCTGCTGGCGACGGAAATCCGCCAAGGCGCGGGCAATGGTGGGATGAACCGGGGCCAACAGAGCCGCCGCAAAGAGGGCCGCATTGGCGGCACCGGCACGACCGATGGCAAAGGTGGCCACGGGCACGCCTTTGGGCATCTGCACGATGGACAGCAGAGAATCCAAGCCCTGCAGGTGGCGCGAGGCGACGGGCACCCCCAGCACCGGTACCAGGGTCTTGGCGGCGAGCATGCCCGGCAGGTGCGCCGCGCCGCCGGCTCCGGCGATGATGGCGGCGAGACCACGCTGCGCCGCCGTTTCGGCATACTGGAACAGCAGATCCGGGGTTCGGTGCGCGGAAACCACCCGTGCCTCGTAGGGGATAGCCAAAGCATCCAGCTGCTCGGCGGCCGCCTGCAGGGTGTCCCAGTCGCTTTGGCTGCCCATGACCAAACCCAGCAGGGGGGATTGCATGCCTGCCTCCTTTAGGCCTTTTTCCCAAACCCGCTATAATGCCCTGCATGTCTGATTCTCTCAAGCCAAACTCCTCGCAGTCCGGGCCGGATCGCCGCCCCGTGCGCAGCTTCGTGCTGCGCCAAGGACGTTTTACCCAAGCGCAGCGACGAGCGATGACGGAGCTCCTGCCGCGCTGGGCCATCGCGCCGCGGGAGCCTTGGACCTCACCCTGGACGGATGGGCGTCCCCTTGCCCTGGAGATCGGGTTCGGCAATGGCGAGCACCTCGCCCATTTTGCTGCACGGCATCCGGATTGGGGCTGCATTGGCGCCGAGGTGCACGCTCCGGGTGTCGGCGCTCTGCTCCAGCGGCTGGAGACAGAGGGCATCGACAACGTGCGAGTGCTTCACGGCGATGCCATGGCCTGGCTCGCAACCCTGCCGGCAGGAGTGTTTGCACTTATCGTCATTCAGTTTCCGGATCCCTGGCCAAAGAAGCGGCACCACAAGCGTCGTCTGCTGCAGCCGGAGTCGGCCCGTCAGCTTGCGGCTCTGTTGCGTGTCGGCGGCGAGCTGCAGTTTGCCACGGACTGGGAGCCTTACGCAGAGCACGCGCTGGCCGTCCTCTCGGCCACCGACAGTCTCGATAACCTCGATCCCGACGGCGCCTTCAGCCCGCCGCCGGAGAATCGCATTCCCACGCGCTTCGAGCGTCGGGGAGAAGCACTGGGACACCGAGTCTTCGACCTGCGTTTTCGTAAGCGTTCGGACTGAGCTGGTGGCCGAAGGAGCGTTGAAAAAGTCCGACTGTTTGCACTGCGCGATGCGCGAGCGCAGCATCTTCGCGGGCTTGAGCGGAGAAGAGTTGTGCGCCCTGGGCATGGATGTGGTGGATCTGGAGCTTGGGGCGGGCACCACCATCTACCACGAGGGCGAGGACGCCTGCTGCGCCTACACCCTGCGCGAGGGCGCCGTGAAGCTGGTCAAATCCCTCGCCGATGGGCGCGCCCAGATCGTCCGCCTGCTCCACCACGGAGACCTGTTCGGCTTCGAGGGACTGCACCGGCAACGCCACCAGCACACGGCCATCGCTCTGTCCACGGTCAAGCTCTGCCGCCTCGATCTGCGCGAGCTCGACCAGTTGTCCCAACGCCTACCGGTGGTGCGGGAGGCCATCTTCCGGCGCTGGCAGCGGGCACTGGAAGAAGCGGAGAGTCGTATCGTCGATCTCGGCGCGCGCCGGGCGGAAGCACGTCTGGCCACTTTCCTGCTGCAATGGGCGGAGGCCTACCCACAGCACCGCAGTCTTCCCTTTCCCCTTACTCGTCAAGACCTCGGCGAGTTTCTCGGACTCAGCACCGAGCATGTGAGCCGGATCATGGCGGATTTCAAACGGCGCGGCTGGTTGCGGGAATCTCGGGGCACGCTGGAAATCCTGATGCCGCAAGCCCTGCGCGAGGATAGCGCCTCCTGACGGGTTCACCTTCGGGAATACCCGACAAAATCGATCTACTTTGACAAATATCAATGCATGGGATCGCCGCTCGGGCTAGGCTATCCAAGTAATGGAAGCCACGGAACCGAAAGGAGACGTCATCATGTTTTTCAAGCAGCTTTTCGACAAGGAGAGCAGCACCTATACCTATATCCTGGGAGATCTGACCTGGCGCGAGGCCGTGGTCATCGATGCCGTGAAGGGCCACAGCGACGAGATCCTGCGCATTCTGCGGGAACACGACCTGACCCTGCGCTATGCCCTGGAGACACACGTACACGCCGACCACGTCAGTGCCGCCGGCGATCTGCGCGCCACCACCCGTGCCGAAGTCGTCATCAGCGCTGCAGCAGGGGCCGACTGTGCCGATCGCAAGGTGGAAGATGGGGATTTCCTGGTCCTGGGGGACGATGTCATCCGGGTGCTGGCGACACCGGGTCACACGCCCGGTTGTGTGAGCTATCGCTGGCATGACCGAGTCTTCACGGGCGATGCCTTGCTCATCGGTGGCTGCGGACGGACCGACTTCCAGGGCGGCGATGCTGGCACGCTCTACGACAGTGTCACCCAGAAACTCTTTACCTTGCCCGAGGAAACGCTGATCTATCCCGGGCACGATTATCACGGACGCTGGGTCAGCTGTATTGCCGAGGAAAAGCGCAGCAACCCACGTCTGGCCGGCAAATCGCGGGAAGCGTTCATCGAGCTCATGAGCCAGCTGGACCTGGCGCAACCCAAACATATCCACATCGCGGTCCCTGCCAATGAGCGCTGCGGCCGCGAAGACATCGGGAGAGAACATCATGTCTGAATCCATCCATAACCCGACCTTTCCAGAGGATCGTCGCGGCGGCGGGCGCGGCCGCGGCATGGCTCTGGGCGGTACCAAGCAAGCGCGTCATCGGCACGACCAGGACGTCTTCCACCGCCTGTTGGCCTTACACGCAGATATCCGACGGGAGCTGCATCTGACGGAGTCGGGCATACGCAGCTTGACCACCTCCGAGAATCCCGAAGTGGTCAGCCTGCTCCACGACCACGTGCCGAGCATGCACCAGCGACTCCAGGAGAATTTCGGCCTGCGTTTCTGGGACCCCGCCTTTGCCGAGCTCTTCGCCCAGCACGACAAGGTGCAGATGGAGGTTACCCTTTTGCCCAATGGGGTCCTGGTGGAGGAGCGCAGCGACGACCCCAACGTCGCTCGCCTCATTCAGGGCCACGGTCAGATCGTCAGCCTCTTTTCGGCGCGGGGCTTTGCTCAGGCGCAGGAGGCAAGCCCTCTGCCCGAGGATTATCGACCCGTGCTGGTGTAGAACCTCGCTGGGGACGACTCCGGTGCGTAACTCGAGCTCCGGTACACACGGTAGCGCAAGTGCGAAGGCCGACCCGAGTATGGGTGGCTTTCGCGCATCGGCTTGGATCATAGGCTCATCAGGAGACAGAACATGACCAGAATCACGATACTTGGCGCTGGCTTCGGCGCCCTCACTGCCATCCGTCACCTACGTCGGCAACTACCGGATGCCGAGATCCACGTGCTCGCTCCGCATGCAGAATTCGTCTATTACCCGAGCCTCATCTGGGTGCCCACGGGCCTGCGTCAGGGTTCTGAACTGCGCATCGACCTGAATCGCTTTTTTAGTCGCAATCATATCCATTTCCACTCCGGGCGGGTGACGGCCATAGAGGCGCAGGGGCGCCGCGTACGTAGCGATCAGGGCGAGGAGATCGACAACGATGTCCTCCTCATTGCCACCGGCGGAC
>ERZ1669250.950-NODE-950-length-10590-cov-5.463503_pt1 | contig 10590 bp, 6 predicted proteins | sample MGYA00579295_ERZ1669250 | MGnify/ENA primary metagenome ERZ1669250 (study PRJEB41166, sample SAMN08046056) | hot springs metagenome | biome: hot spring; feature: acid hot spring; material: thermophilic sediment; isolation source: thermophilic sediment from acid hot...
TTATTATTCTATTGTTCTCTTTTCTGTACTTCTTCTGGCTTTCTGCGCCTTGTAAAACCTATAACTGTCGTGATTAAGAATACCACAGTTAGAACTCCGAATACATATACTAACGGACTTGTGATTGTAACGCTATGAGTAACATTAACTGTTCTGTTGACATACTGTGTGACAGTATGCACTACGCTTGGTGGCGTTGGAACAACATAGAATGTTTGTGTAGTCTTGCTTCCATTGTATGAAAGTGTTAAAGTCACCGGGGTCATAACAGTGACATTTGGTGCTATATAGCTTACACTTACAGTCCCGCTTGAAGTTATGGTTACATTATTGGTGCTTAATAATCCAGCAGAAACTGATAAGGTCACAGGGATATTTCCAGTGTATGGACCGTAAGGACTACCAAGTGTTGCGTTGATGTACAGGTTATAAGTTATGTTGCCAGTTAGGGCAACTACGTTATTATAAACATTTGATGTTGATGGATGGGCAGTAACAAATACGGAAGGAGGTACGTTATTTTCGTACTGAGTTGCTAATATGGTTGTGGTGGCCAAAATCCCCGTTGATCCTATGGCAGAGACCTGGAATTCATCTTCTGGAACTAGGTAATTATCAGTGAATGGAACAGGGGAGAACCATCCGAATGAACCGTTTGGATTATAAGTGATATTGTACAATCCAGCGCTGAATGATACTGTAGCCTGGCCGCTTGAGTTTGTAGTAACAGTTATCCCCGGCAGGAATCTGCTTCCAAAGAATTCATTTGGATTATATGCCATAATCTGAGTTCCCGTACTCGAAGAGAAGAATCCTCTGTTCGCACCAAGGGAGTTTTGTGATACAAGAGTTAATGTGTAATCTGGAATTGGGCCATCTGGACCGGTCACGGTAACTGTTACATTTGTCTCGCCGTTATAAGGGATAGTGGATTGTGAACTCAGTGATATTGTAACGTTGCTTACACTACTCGACACTGATATTGGGATCTCTGTAGGCTGTATAACCCCAAATCCACTTGGATTTGTTGCAGATGTGACCTCTCCTATAACAGCATAAGGACTTTCACCTGTCATTGGTGCACCAGCCGCATAATTACCTACGAATATATACGACACAAATGTTGAACCACCATTCATTGTGTAGTTGGTATACGGATTTACTGCAAGTTTAAATGAAATTTGCCCATTGGATGATGTTATGCCAGACAAAGATGTTAAATTATAGTCAATTACGGGAACAGTTACGTTAGTATTAAGGGTTGAATTATATTCCAGTTGATTGATATAAGCTGACTGGAAGCCGAATCCATATACGGGATTATACGATGTTACCTGAACAATACTCTGTTGTGGTGAAGTATTTAGGAGTTCTATTGCGCCTGAAAGTGCCTGGATTGTATATTTATAGCCAGATATTGGTGTGGAAGTAACCGGATTGTATACTGTGATATTGTAATAGCTCCATTTGCTATTATTGGCTATCATAGTAGGCCCGCTTATCGAATAAGCTATCTGTTGGGGTGCAACATCTATAAATGTGTAACCAAGTGCAGTTGTGTATGGAGTCGATGCAGAAGAATATGATGCTGACGCAGATATATTGATTTCAGACACATAGTCAGAAGTATATGTTAGGGGATTATTCGCAAGTACTTTGAATTCCCAGATATATTGACCTGCAGAATTTGTGGTTCCAGTGTCTGAAGAAATATTAAGAAGTGCTCCCTGCGGGGAGTATCCTATACTTACTGATGCCCCTGATACAGGCTGCCCATATTGATTTCTAACTTGGATCGTAACATTTCCGTATTGTCCATTATAATAAATTCTATCGGATGAGACAACCCCAACCTTTAGCGTGAGTGGGATTGTTGTTATCGTCTTTACAACAGGAGTTGTAGTAGTTTTAAGGTGCAGAGAAAGGAAATTCCACCACATGAATGTGGAGTATGGTAGGGTATCTCTAATAATGCCTGTAAATGTACTATTAGTGAATGGTAGTATATCCACAGGATATCCAAGATTTATCATAGTTGATTCTATAGCCGCTATACCTTCTATCTCATCTGCTATGGATATTCTTTCGGTGAAATTTGTAATGGTATTGAGTTCCACGGTCAGATTGTTCATGAGATCTGTTATCTGCTGACCTGTGTAATTCACACCTCCATAAGTTATGTTAGTGAATGGACCAAGATAGAATCCTGTACCTAAACCTTGTGTATTATAGAATGATAAGAAATCACCGGTTGGATCTCCGTATATTCCAGTTATTCCCAAATTGATCATCTGATAACTGTACGTGATGAGATTAGATACAAGAGTAGTGAATGCTTCTTGGGTAACCGTTGTTGGTATTCCTATTGCATCCCATTCATTTGCAATAACCAGAGCTGCCTCTACTCCCAGAGGATCCTCTGATGCAACAGTTATCTGCATATTTGCCGTTACCGGTTTACCTTTATAATAATACTGTCCATTGACATATTTCATGCCAGGTGTACTATTCAGCAAGGCCATAGCTTTTGAAGGGTTGTATGAATACTGTGGTGTTGAAAAATTATGCCATACAGAATCTGAAACTGGGACAACTGGTTGACCAAGTATTGAGTACCCCTCATCGATCACAGTAGCAACATATGCTTTGTTGGTTGCATAGTTCAAAGCTTGCCTGACTGAGGTGAAATTGAATGGTGCATCGGTATTATAAGAATTCATTTGAATGTATCCATAGGACGTGGAAGGCTTTTCATATATGTAGGTTGATTTCATTGTGTCAACTGTCGGTATGAATGTTGGTGGGACCCCCTCTTCTATTGTGTAAACCTGTCCAAGTGACTCCGCAGTAACAGCAGCAGAAAGTGATAGATATTGGGGAGTGTATAATTCGAAAAACTTTGGAGTATACTGTTTCAGCGAAGGGACGTACTGAACGAAATAATGAGGATTAACATATAGGCTCCAGTATTCATCTGGTACCCATTGACCATATGGTTGACCATACGTATTATACATCATGAATGGGCCAGTTCCGACTAATCCAGTTGCAGTAAAATTAGATGGATTGTAATTCATATTCCATGTATCATAGCCATTTGGTGCGCCTGTATAATTGAATGCTGCAGGATCCGTAGTTGACCAGTCGTGATTTACCCATATATGATACGGTAATATGTCAGTTTCCAGAGTATAGGTAATGAATGTCGCTGACTGTGCGCTCAGGTCATATTGAACAGTTAGATTGCTCAGAGGTATTACGTTCACCACATTGGTAAATGAACCACTGAAATCAAGGGCAGACTGTAAAATTTCCCACGAAAGAATGAAATCAGCAGATTGAACATAATAGGTGCGCATAGTCATTGATGGGAATGACTTGAACGTATGAGAATATGAAGATGTGATTGTATGGTTGGAATATATATATGTGGAATTCTGATTCTGTGGGGTCCAGTCTGTCCATTGAACACCTGGTCTAATATTAACGATCCATTCATAATTGACGGGTTCTCTGACACCATTTATAGGATCAAATGTAGTAACGTTCTGACCTGTCACATTCTTTTCTATCCAGCTCGTAGCTAGCCAAGGAAGAATAGTTTCATTTGGCGATAGGACTGTTGGGGAATCATATATCTCATCAAGTAGCATAAAACTGTAGAGATCTGTGGTTTCCCATATGTTAAGATGTTCAACACTATCTGTGGCCGCCATTTTATATACACCACCAGTGTATCCTGGTTCCTGCATGGTGGTAGTTGGATATGTCCACGGAGTTGCGCTGGTTGAGGGTTGTGCGTTAACATTCGACATGCTGGTCATGAATATCAGCGAAGATGCAATGAGAACGATTGCAATAATGATCGTAGCAGTTTCGTTTCGCTTAATTCTCTTCACAAAGCTGAGAGAAATTTTTTGCATTGTCTTTATCACCTATTAGACATTCATAAAATAATATATAAGGATTTTCAATTTTGAATGATAATATAAAATTTTTTCCCCTTGTCAAATTAAAAATCAATCCTAAGTATTGACCTATCTTTAATCCCGCTATTTTTTTCCATTTTGTATAAATATCGTTAAAAAATGAACAAAACATTATCAATAAAATAATTCAAAATGAAGTTGGCTTCAAAAAATGATAATTATTTCCACATTTCGTTATGCTTTAACTACAATGACCTGTAATGATCAATATTAATACCAGAGGAGAATTATTATCTATAGTTGAGAAATGAATAATGTTAATGGATTTGCCTTATTCTTATATTGGGATAAAATAGCATTAAAGACCCAATGATAAACCTGAAAAATTCTATCCCTCTAGATAATGCAAGAATCTTAATCAAAATTATTATTGCAAAAGATATATCAGAACAGCAGTGGCAAAATAAATTCCTCCTATAAGTATGTAAATTAGCGTCATTTTTAATTGTTTTCTATTGATGTACACTATATCTTGCTCGGTGACTTTTATTCTAGCATCCATAATCTCCTTCAAATATATCTTTGCTCCAAAATCCCAAAAGGCACCGATTGCTATAACAACTATACCGCTTAAAAAAATTATTAGAGGCATAATTTCAAAATAATCAAAAATTCCACGAAGATAAAAAGGAATGGGAATTACCAAAAGGGTTATTAAAAAAATTAGAGGAAATGAAGATATTTTTAAAATTAACTTTCCTTCAGTCTTTTCATTTATCATTTAAATTTACCTTAGAACTATCCTTTGTCTTGGCCAGTTCTTCCTGAGTAAAATGACACAGGTACCAATGATTTCCTGAACTCTTCAATGGAGGTTGTTCTTCCTTGCATTTATCCTGGGCATATATGCATCTATCGTAGAATCTGCAACCTCTAGGCAGATCCACTGCATTTCCAACTTCACCCTTTATGTCAAGCTCAGAAAGGGTTTTTGTCCCAGATATATCAGGAATTGCTTTGATAAGTGATTTCGTATACGGATGCAGCGGATTTTTTATAATTTCCTCTGATGGGCCATATTCCACGGCGGACCCCAAATACATTACCATTATGTTGTCACAGATGTACCTTGCAGAGGCAATATCATGGCTTATGTATATGAGAGTTATAGAGTAATCTTTCCGCAGTTTCAAAATTAAGTTCAAGAAATCTGCCCTGAGACTGACATCCAGCATAGATATAGGTTCATCAGCCACAAGTAGTTTTGGTTTTAATACAAAGGCCCTTGCTATTGAAACTCTCTGTCTTTCCCCTCCTGATAACTCGTGAGGAAACCTGTACAAGTATCTCTCAGGTGGATTGAGTTTTGCAACATCTAGCGCATCTATTACCATCTCTTCTCTCTCGACCGGATTATTCGTAACCCTGTGAGACCTTATCGGCTCCTGTACTATGTCCAATATTATCATTTTTGGATTTAAGGAATCATAAGGGTCCTGAAAAATCATCTGTGTGTATTTTCTAAACTCCTTCATCAATGAGGATTTTTCCTTTGCCTTTGATATATCTTTTAAATCCTGTTGCCCATCTTCATAAAAATTAAATAGAATAGATCCACTAGTGGGGTTGATTGTTCTCAACATCAGTCTTCCCAGAGTGGTTTTTCCTGATCCGCTTTCTCCAACGATTCCAAGAATTTCGGATTTCCTGACATCTATAGAAATATTATCGACTGCATGAACCATTCTCTTCCCCTTTTCTCTGGAAAATAATTCCCCGAATGCTTTGGACCTTATATCATAGAATTTAGTTAGATTTTCTATCTTAATTATGGTTTCATTCTTACTTAAATCAACTCTTTCCATTATGGAGGAATCATATGAAGAGGCCATTACCATTTTTGATTTGAAAAATTTTTCTGAATCGGTTTCTATTTCCTTGGCATAATGACAGTAAGTTTTACTACCATCTGAAAGATCAACAAGATTTGGCATATTACTTATGCATTTTGTTGTTGAATAAGGGCACCTTTCGGAAAAAATACAGCCTTCATGAGATTCGACCATATCTGGTACTCTACCTGGAATTCCCATTAGTATCTTGTTTGTTTTGGATATTGAGGGATAACTGTTAAGTAAAGCATAAGTGTACGGATTTAAAGGTCTTTCAAGTATTCTAGAACTTGTGCCTTCTTCGAAAATATATCCTCCGTACATAACTATTATCCTGTCTGCAAGTTGCGAAACTACACCGATATCGTGTGAAATTATTATGAGAGATTTTATTTTGCCCTCCTTTCTTAGTCTCTTTAATTCATCTATGATCTTTGCTTGTGAGATCACATCCAACCCAGTCGTAGGTTCATCTGCTATGACCAAATCCGGAGATAGAGCTAATGCCATAGCAATTATGGCTCTTTGTTTCATACCTCCGCTAAGTTCGTGGGGGTAACTTTTTAGAAGAGATGGATCCAAATTAGCTGATTTCATATTTTCTATTACTTTCTGATGAATTTCTTCATTTGTCAAATTTGTATGAAGCTTATACACCTCTTCCAATTGTTTTCCTATGGTATATACAGGGTTGAATGAATTCATTGCTCCCTGAAATATCATTGAAATTCCTTTCCATCTAATGTTTGCAAGTTTCTCAGTCAGAACTTTTTTCTCTGAGTGTTTGACTTTTTTATATTCTATTCCAGAAATCCCTTCGCCAGCTATTACATTGCCCTTAAACTTTACATACCCTTTAGTTCTTGCGTTAGATGGAAGAAGAGCAGATATCGATAATCCCAGAGTTGATTTCCCTGATCCGCTTTCCCCAACAATCCCTATGAACTCATTATTCTTCATCCTCAAGTTAATATTTTGTAGCGCCTTCACATTACCATAATCTGTTAAGAACTCTAAACTGAAGTTAGAGACTTCCAATAGTAATCCTTCATCATTTTCCTCGTTTTCCAATTCAATCATATTATCATTGCCTCCTTAGTCTCGGGTTTACTACCTCATCAAGTCCTCTTGAGACAAATATAAATGCCATGATAAATGCCGTTATAGTAATTGAAGGTGGTAGGACCCACCATGGAGCCTGTGCTGCCAGGAAATAATTGTTGAATATTGGCTGCAACATGCCTCCCCAAGTTGGTATTGTAAGCGGTGCAATTCCAAGGAATTGTAACGTTGCAACCCCGGCTACTGCTCCACCTATTGCGAGCGCAAGGAAATATACCAGGAGAGGAGTCATATTTGGTAACATGTGCTTTACCAAGATTTGCCACGTTGATGTCCCAGATACCTTAGCAGCTTCAACGAATGTTCTCGCTTTAATCTGCCTGACAATACCTATCATCGTTAATGCAGTAAAAGGCCAACCGATAACCGTTAAAACTATTATTATATTTATTTCCGACGGCCCCAAAACAGATGCAAGTGCAATTAGAAATGCAAGGCCGGGTATCAAATAGACTACTAATGATATTGTTTCAAAGACCGAGCTTGTTATAGGACCGGCATAACCAACTATCATTGCAATAAGTACTGATATTACCATAACACCGATTGCAACAGAAATACCGAATTCCCAATCCGTTGGGAAACTTGCAATGTATTGACTCCAAAGATCATTTCCGTCACTGTTAGTCCCGAATAGGTAGATATTCCCTGATGCACTGTGAATAGTTGGAGGTATAGGATTTTTATCAACGCCCGCAGATGCATAAATATTTAATTTTCCATCCGATGATATGAAGCCTATGGATGTTCTACCTGTTTCAGCGTTTCTAAATAGAAGTGGTTGCTGAATTGGAAGCATACTAGAAGGAAGTAATATAGTCCAAGATACGGCATCCTTTCCAAGCTGGGAAGATACTTCGAGCAGCAAACCTTTATCAGTTGTGAATATAGCTGATGTTTTATCCTCTATATATAATGGGTTGAATGTTAATGCACCGTCTGCAGTACTAATATTTAGAGGAGAGCTTACTTTTCCTATACCAGTTATGGAGTATATAGAGTAATTCGTCTCCACCATTATATACGATGGGAACCCAGAACTTCCTTCTGATGTCACTATTCCATTTATCATCTCGCTAAAGCTATCTATTCTCGTAACAGTACCATTGCTAAGATACACTCCCTCTACGGAGTTCGAGCCGCGAGTTGCGAAAAATATCATGTTGCTCGGAGAGATGGATATCTGATAGTCGAGCGGGATTATCGCCCCAACGTTCGAATTGAAGCTATCTGGGATAGAATTATTCCACCTTATTTTACCCGTAATCATGGAGTAGGATACCATAGTATTATTGGTAATCATAATTATTGACGCTTTCCTGAACTGGGAAGGACTAAAGAAAACGCCATAAAGGATTGGCTTACTCACATACCCATTATTGGGAATAGACAGATGCCAGTTTAAAATGTTAGAATTTAAGAAATAAGATGATACATTTATTGTATTGTTTGGTTCAAGTCCTTCTATTATGACCATTGCTGGCATGAAACCCGAAGACATTGCGGATACGTTATCAAATGGTACCCACGTTGGTGGTGATTGAGACATTGAGAGTGAGTTTATCTCAGCAGGATATATTAAAGGGTATTTCAATGTAAGAGTCTGTACCCTTGTTGCCGTCGGAGTTCCTGAACCCTGGGCTCCGCCTGACCATGTTATTTCCCCTGTTATGATTTTTGACCAGCTACCATTTGTGGCGCTAAGAATAAAATATGAATTGTACTCCAATGAACTATACCCACTTGAAATGAAGTGATTATAGCTGGCAATAGGCACAACAGAAACCGGAAATACCTTGTACCCTTTGCCAAAATCCGGATTTATTATATTTATAAATTTGCCTGCTCCGCTACTGGAAGTAGCACCAAGCCCTATTCCATAAATAGACCCATTTTTAGATGTGGTATAAAGTAAATAACTACCTTGGGAATTGATTGATGTGGTTGATAACAATGAATCGTTCACTGTAAAATTTTGACCGATAGGAGAAGATAGCTCCATCCTTGCTGTATAGGTATCCTCCAGAGGTGCAACAAAATTCATTGGATTATGAAAAGTTAGGACTGGTGCGAGCACTGTAAGTACGACAAAGAAGACTATTATATAAAAACCAGCCTTACCGTATCCTGATTTGTAATACACCTTCCAGTTTCTATAAAATCTCTTTAAAAAGAATTCTATCCTAATCCGTCTCAATCCCTTTGACTCTAAATTAGATTTTTTTTCATTTTCCAATTTGATCACCTCATACACTTATTCTGGGGTCTAACCACGCATGTATATAGTCTATTATCACGTAAGCTATTATGGTCACTAATGATATTAAAAATAATGCCCCTTCTGAGAGAGGATAATCCTCTGTCAGCGTAGCGTAATACAAAATATGACCTATTCCTGGCCAAGAAAACAAAATTTCAACGATTACAGCACCGCCAGTCAGGCCTGCAAATTCAAGCGCCATCCTGGTTGTGACAGGTATCATAGCATTTCTGGCCGCATGATGAAACATAATTGAGCCCTCAGATACCCCCTTTGCACGGGCTGTTAATATGAAGTCTTCACCTAGCGTAGAGACCATTGCCGCTCTCATTGTCAACACATGTGCTGCTGCCTCTATAATAACCAAAGTAATTAATGGAAGGGCCATTTTATAAAGCATATACTCAATATTATGGAGTGATAAATGATAAAGATAATAATTGCTAAAACCCGACGTCACAGGAAATATGTGGTCATATGAAACAAGATAGATATAAAGTATTACCCCCAAGATAAAAAAAGGAATGGAATTCAAAATTAGACTTACAGTTATACTAACAGATTCCGTTTTCCTTCCTCTTACCCATGATGTCAAAATTCCTAGAGGGATACCTATAATAAATGATAATGCTAGTGCTGTTCCCAATAAAATTAATGTGAAAGGCATTGCATAGTCTATTATTTGCCATACCGTTTCTCCCCTTATGTAATCATACCCAAAATTAAAGGTAAACATATCCTTCATATAGATCAGAAAATTCATCAAATTCCATTTTCCCCCACTCAGTCCCAATTCAGTTAATAGAGCTTTTTCTTCTGCCTGAGTTGCACCATTATGTTTCGCCCCAAACAAAAACAACTCTGCTGGATTACCAGGCATTAAACGATATACGATATAAATTATTACTGCAAGAAGAATTGCTAATGTAATTCCTTGAATAACCTTTCTGATCAACAGATAGATATTCATATATCTCCAAGGATTATAACAGTAAATTGTATTTAAATATTTACCGACTTATTGGTGCGTGAATAATATAGTTATTCGACGATTCAATCATTTTTATTTAAGAAAGACTTGTGAATAATAATATTCATGGGTAAATGATTTATTTTATTTATTTACCAAACAATCTGTTAAAAATGCTAATTGAGTTTCTCCTAATATTTGAAATCCATCCATTCGTTGATTATGCCACTATATGGACCCCTACATAATATGATCAATAACATCATTCAGCGGCTGATTAGACAATTTATCTATAATCCTGTCTATCAATGATCCCTAACTTTTTTCAAAAAAGTTTTGATCTAAGACATTGTATTTTCTTTATTCAAATATTATTTATTTTAGAATTTGTTAGAGTTTTATGAGATGTGCCTTTTC
>ERZ1669250.951-NODE-951-length-10585-cov-3.573219_pt1 | contig 10585 bp, 10 predicted proteins | sample MGYA00579295_ERZ1669250 | MGnify/ENA primary metagenome ERZ1669250 (study PRJEB41166, sample SAMN08046056) | hot springs metagenome | biome: hot spring; feature: acid hot spring; material: thermophilic sediment; isolation source: thermophilic sediment from acid...
AAAATAAATATTTATTCAATATACTTATTTTTATTCTAGAGAAAACAATATAAATACCCTTAGGCACAGCATGTTGATCTGCCATGGATATTAACCAATTCCTGTCAGACCGATCAAGATTAATGAAGGCTTCTGAAATTAGGGAGCTACTTAAGTGGATTACGGAAGACGTAATATCACTCGGCGGCGGAATGCCCGATCCATCATCATTCCCCACTAAGGAGATAATAGAGATCACAAGGGATGTATTATCAACTAAGCCAGATAGGGCGCTTCAATATGGCGCAACAGGTGGTGTTGCTGAATTGAAGGAGGAGATAGTGAGGTTTATGGGTAAGGAGGGCATTAAGATTGAGGGCCCTGAGAATATAATAATAACCGTGGGTAGTCAAGAGGCTCTTGATATAATTGGTAGGTTATTCATAAACCCTGGGGACTACATAATTACTGAAAGCCCGACGTACTTAGCCGCAATACAGGCCTTTAGGATTTATGGACCTAAAATAGTGGGTGTTCCAATGGATAATGATGGTATCAGGATTGATGTACTTGAGGATACGATTAAGAAGCTAAGTGGTGATGGTAAGGTTAAGTTCATATATGTAATACCGACAGGGCAAAATCCAACTGGAATAACAATGAGTATGGAGAGAAGGAAGGCCCTCTTAGAGATTGCCAGTAGGTATGACCTATTGGTTATTGAGGACGACCCATATGGTTATATTTATTTTGGTGATGGTACACCACCAGATAGGCTCAAGGCCATGGATACTGAGGGTAGGGTTATTTATTTATCCACATTTAGCAAGATAGCGGCTCCCGGGCTTAGGCTTGGTTGGGTCGCTGCTAGTAAGGAGATTATTAGGTGGTTTGAGCTTGCTAAGCAATCCATTGATTTGCATACGTCGACGCTTAATCAGTACATAGCCGCTGAGTTGTTAAAGAGAGGCGTCATAGAGAGAAATATACCTAAGATCAAGGAGATCTATAGGACCAAGAGGGATTTGATGCTTCAAGCGCTTGGTGAGTACATGCCTGAGGGCGTTACCTGGACTAGGCCGTCAGCGGGTATGTTTATCTGGTTATCTGCGCCCGAGAAAGTAGATACTGGGGAGATGCTGAGTATTGCCATTAAGAAGTACAGGGTTGCCTATGTACCGGGTAAGTCCTTCTATCCAAATGGAGAGAGACATAATGACATGAGGCTTAATTTCACGTATCCAACTCCGCAACAGATATTTGAGGGTATAAGGAGGTTGGCGTTGGCGATTAAGGAATACTTATCATTAGTTTCATAAGTCTTGATTAGTTTTTACTTGTTTCACGGCGAGTTTCTCGTAGTTAACACGTGGAACTCCTCCACGAATCCTTATAAATTACCTTATTGCCTAATCTCTCGAATGCAGAGGCGTAATTTTGAGAATAGCGCCATTAATAGGATTGATACTAATAAGCTGGGTGATGTATTGGGTATTGTCGAGAGGAGTGTTAATGAGAATGATAAGCTAATAATGAATGTAAGTTCGAAATATAGCTATAATGATTTAATCAGTAGGCTTTTCATTGGTTCATACATCGTCGTTATTGATTCATCAACAAATCACGAAGTAATGCTTAGGGTCAATAAGGTTGAGGGTATGATTAATTCCCCACTTTCAATCAGAGGAACTGAGGCAACGTATGTAAGAATTGTTGGTGAATTCGTTCTCACAAGGGCATTAGATAATGGTTCCTATAAATACACGTCATTTCTCATAATACCTACTAACGGTAGTCTCGTTATTTATCCAAACGCTGATACAATACAGGAATTCCTAGGATTAAGGGGTAATTTATTGTTGGGCAAGGCTAGTATTAATGGGCACGATATACCAATACTAATCAAGGATAAGGCATTGGATAAAGGATTCTTAATAATTGGTCAGCCTGGATGCGGTAAATCGCTACTTATTAAGAAAGTAATTAGGGAGCTTTATCCCATGGAGGATTATAAAAACATTATCATATTTGATAGAACGGGTGAGTATGCCAAGCACTTGGTCGAGAATGGCCTTAATGCGTCAATATTAATACCTCTAGATCTAATGAAACTTAATCGCCCAATAGATATCGATGAATTAAGGAAGTATATAATTGATAAGTTACGAATATTGGGTTTCAGGAATAGGGTTAGGATTAAGATGAGTATGTCTAAGAATGATGGGATTGAGTTTAGTGTTGAGTTTTCTAAGCAGGGGTATGGAAAACTAAGTGTTTATCCATTGTCGATTAGATTTAGGTGGTTTATTGAGAGGGCAATTAATTACCTGGATCCAGAGATTAAGTATGTAATAACAACATTCATGCTCGAAAATGATAAGGCATTAAACACAGTGCAAGGTTTCATAAGCGCCATAAAGGATCCAGAGCTACTCAACACTATTGGGCGTTCACCAGTTAATAAGGCCATGGACTTGGCATACTCACTGAAGAGTACGGGTTATTTCGACGCAGTCCTTAATGTTGGTGGTGACAATATAGACCTCTCGGTATTCAGTCCAATAAGGGTGTTGAAGAGTAAGTTGGTGATTTTTGATATTCATGAATTGCCGGAATCAATAATAAATATTTATGAGACGTTGCTCATAGAAGATATCGTTAAGTGGTTCACGGGTTCTCAAGGTGTTAGGGCGGTCATGGTTGTAGATAATGCTGAGGGACTTATGACTAATGATGATTTACTAAATTCGGTGATCAATAGTATTAGGATTGGTAGGATATATGGGGTATCCTTCATAATAGCCGCAAGGTCCTTCTCAAGAAGGCTACATAGGGAATTTGGGAGTACGATTTTCATGAGGATGAGTAATCTATCATCGAAAATAAGAGGTTGTCATGAAAGCACAAACCTACTTAATAATGAGTTTATCCTTGTATCACCATGGCTAAATGTAGGCTGTATAAAGGGATTAATCGCATAATTTTTAATTAAGGGCAACACCAGCATTTGGCGATGGTTGTTATAATAGCGGAATTACCACCATTAAGGAAAATCGATAATACAGACGATTACCTAGGTATGGTTGGCAGTGTTGTTGATTACGTAACGCACATAAACATACCAGACTCGACATTTGCGAATCCCTCGGCTAACTCGATATTAATTGGTTCGTTAATTAGGCGTAAGTTTAATACGGAGATAATAGCTAATGTTAGGGTTGCCGACCACAATAGGGTTGGCCTTACGGCGTTAATAATGGGCGGCCTAATTAATGGTGTTAGGAACTACCTATTGATGAGGGGTGATTTAGGTCCTGGCGTTACTGCTGTTACCGACTTAACACCGACCAGCGCGGTTGAATATTTAAGGAGTGTTAAGCAGTTAGTTGGTGTTAGGTTGGGTGTTTCTATTTCGAGTTTCAATGATGATTACATTAGGGATAGGTTGAGGGTGAAGCCTGATTTTGCAATGCTTCAATACACGTTGTCAATGGATGACCTGATCAGGGTAGCCACTATAAATAGGGATTTCAATGTTGATATTTATCCTTCCTTACTCGTAATAACAAATAAATCAGTAAAGACGATAAGTAAGATACTTAATACAGAGGTTCCGGTGCCGCAGAATCCAATAGATGATGCGGTTGAGAGGGCACGAAAATTACTGCAGTATTTCCCTGGGTTCTACATATCAGCGCCTGGGGATTTTAATGCCATAGTCGAGACTGCTAAGGCGCTACGCAAATACCTATGACTCCTCATTACCCTCTTCCTCCTCACCTGGTAATTTCAATAGGGACTTTATCTGTCTCTTGGCAGGGACTTCAACCTTAGCCTCCAGCTTATCCTTATACATTGCTATTATTGTATCGACAATACTCAGTATAGCCCTCGCGGTATCCGTTGTGGAATACCTCATTAAGAATGGCTCGCCTAAATCGTTTGACTCCCCAATCCTTGGGTCAAGCGGTATCATTCCTAAGTACGGTATTCCATACTTATCGGCCATCTCCTTCCCAATCAGTTTCCCAAATATGTAATACGTCTTGCCTGACTCAGGACAATAAAAGCAGCACATGTTCTCAATAACACCAACAATAGGAACCTTAACCTTCCTTGAGAAATCAATGGCCTTCTGCACTATTCGCTTGGAGACATCACTTGGCGCAGTCACTATTATGCTACCAGTTAACTCATTAGTTAGTGCTTGGGCTATTGTTAATGGAGCATCGCCAGTACCTGGTGGCAGGTCTATGAATAATGCGTCTAGCTCACCCCAAAGCACACTACCCAGGAAATCCTTAATCGCCCTATCGACCAATGCACCTCTCCAGATCACTGCGGTATCCTCACTTGGTAGTAGGAAATCTATTGACACAACCTTTATACCGAAGGGCCCCTCAGCAGGTATTATCTTCTCATCCTCACTAAGATATAGGTTGGCGCCAACTAGACCGAGGAGTTTTGGTATTGTTGGCCCATAAATATCGGCATCAAGTATTCCCACCCTATAGCCTCTCATTGCAAAGCCGAGCGCTAGGCTTGCTGTGACGAAGCTCTTACCCACACCGCCCTTGCCGCTCATTATCGCGAACTTAGTCTTTATGCTCTTCATAGCCTGAGCTATCGCTCCAGTATCAAGAGGACCGGCCTTCTGTACTGAAACCCTTATCTTGCCGCCCTGACTACCTGATGACATGCGTTTTACCTATACAATGGGCGTATTTAAAAAGCAAACTCCTGTGATGAGGTTTACTTATTTGATTAGTACTGTGACACGAAGTCCTCAACCTTCGGAATCTCCTTAGGTAATCCCTTCCTCTCCCTAATCTTCATTATCATGTCTATGAGCATGTTCTCAGGAACAGGAGCCCATCTGGCAAACTGTAGGCTCCAGAACACCTTACCAGCAGTGGCGCTCCTTAACTCATCGCTGAGGGTGAATGACTCGATAACGGGTATCTCACCCTTTATAGTCACCATGCTCTCGCTTTGGACCATATCCAAGACCCTACCCCTATGCCTATTCAGCACGCCAATCACAGAACCAATATTCTCCTGAGTGGTCTTAGCCTCTATTGAGAGCACAGGCTCAAGCAAAGTGGGCTTTGCGGCAAGTATTCCTGCCATTATTGCGTTCTTCGTAGCCGGCATTATCTGAGCCGGTCCTCTATGGGCTGGATCCTCGTGAACAACAGCGTCATGGAGTATTACCTTCAAGCCTCTAACAGGCTCCTGAGCTAGTGGACCAGCCTGTACAGACCATCTAAAGCCCTGAACAATGTAGTCCCTAACCTCCCTTAAGTATTGAATACCTGTTGTCCTATCAACAAACACATTTATGTACTGCTCATCAACTGCCCAAATACCTCTAGCCTCATCAGCATCCCAACCAGCCTTCTCCCTAAGTATCTTAGCCCTCTCCCTTGGATCCTGGTCGTCTGTAACCTCACCAAGTTGTATAAGCCTAATTGTCTCATCATCAAGAGGCTCAACACTTATGTAGAGCTTATTGTGCTTATTCGGCGACTTACCCTCAAAGGTTGGTGATGATGTCCTAACGGCCTCTCTAAACCTAACCAATGGTTGGGAAACTGTGAACTCCAACTTAGTCCTCTCCTTAAGCAACCAGGTGGCAATTTCGAGGTGCAGGGTACCAACACCACTAAGCAGTACCTGCCCGGTCTCTTCATCGATCTTTAGGCTTAGGGTTGGATCCTCTATGGTCAACTCCTTGAGGCCCTCAACAAGCTTAGCAAGGTCGTTCGGGTTCTTAGGTTCTATAGCTACGGTAACCACAGGTTCGCTTATGTACTTCATCCTCTCAAATGGTGCCGCTACATCCTTAATTGACGAGGCGACTATAGTTTCACCTGCTCTAGCATCATCGACGCCCAACAAAGCCACTATATTACCTGCAGGTACCTCGGGTATGACAATCCTATTGGGACCCATGTATAGGTAGGTCTGGAGGACCCTCTTCGTGGTCTTCGCATTTATCAAATACACCTCATCGCCCTCCCTAATAGTTCCGCTAAAGACCCTACCAGTGGCAATCAGGCCTGCATGCGGGTCCTTATTCATCTTGCTAACGGCTATCACGGTTGGTCCATCAGGGTCGGCCTCAAGTAGCGCCTTACCAAGTGGTGAATTTATATCTCCTCTCCAAATCTTCGGTATCCTATACTTCTGGGCGACGTTTGGTGGCGGTACATGCTCAACAATCATGTTGAGTATAGCCTTATACAGTGGAAATTCCTGTGCCAATTCATCCACGTAATTCTTCTCATAGGCATCAACAATATTGCTGAACTTAAGGCCTGCCTTTGCGGCCTGCGGTATTGTAACGCCCCATTTATGTAATGCTGAGCCCAGGGCAACCTGGCCCTTAGCCGGGTCGACCTTCCACTTATCCTTGAAGGCTGGGTCTGCATACATATCGATTAGGTTATTGAAGTCCTTAACGATATCGATTATCCTCTGCTGTATCTCATTTGGACTTAGCCTAAGCTCCTTGATCAACCTATCAATCTTGTTAATGAATAGTACGGGCCTAACCACCGCCTCCATCGCGTGCCTAACCACAGTCTCAGTCTGTGTCATAACACCCTCAACAGCGTCAACTACGACTAAGGCGCCATCCATAACTCTCAAAGACCTGGTCACATGTCCCGTGAAGTCGACGTGGCCTGGCGTATCGACGAAGTTTATTATGTATGGCTTACCCTCGTACTCGAAGTATAGGCTTATGTTTGCAGCCTTAACTGTCATTTGTCTCAACTGTTCAATCTCTACGTAATCCATCGCAAGAGCCTTACCAGCAACTTTAGGACTAAGCAAGCCCGCACCCATTAATAGTGAGTCTGTGGTTGTTGTTTTACCATGATCAACATGAGCTAAAGTACCTGCGTTTCTAACCTGAGCGGGATTTCGCATCATTGATAGTATATCCTCAATCTTCTTCTCGATAATCCTAACTGCCATCGATAATCAAAACCCAGCGTAAAATAGCCCTAATAAACCTTTCTAATAATGATAAAGGATAACCACAATACTCAATGCACGTTCGTGGATCGCCCATAACCATCGCATACCTTAATTATTGAACGTAACCTCCTCGAACAATTCAAGTAATATTCCTCATAAATCATAAAATCACTAACAACCCTACCTAACTCCTTAGTTACGAAATTCATCGAAACCCTGGAATAACCCCTCTTACACCTGCCCAATGAGTAATCAATAAGTAGATAATAAATGGCCGGCCCGGCAACACTGGTGGGCAATGAATCCAGTAATAACGCCTTAGCCACACTTAAATGGACGTTACCGTGCCTAAGGTAATGATTACCACCCACACCAACCAAATGGGCAATCTCATGCGCAATAACTTGCCATCCCCAATACGGAGCGCAATTACCAAAATCTCTCCTAATACGGCCAACACCGATATGGAGACTAACTGAACCATATCTCCTAATGTACATGACGTATCCATAAACATGCCTAAAACTAACCCTACCATGAACCCAAACACTACGTATATTTTTAGGGACTCCAAAGGATTGGGCATCATCGAACATGGCAGTTAATGAATTAACAACACCGGTTTCATCAAGTTCGGCGGTTTTAAGTAGGTTAATTACGGAGCGATTAATGTTATATCTTCTACCACTATTTACTAGTTTAATCCACAGGATGGACTCGATCTATAGTTGCTTTATAAGGAAGACCTTATGATCAGTTCCAGGCTAATTATCTTCATCGATCAGAGGAGGTGCATTACATCACGTATATTGTTTAGAGGCTGGAGTTTATAATCCTTAATAATGGAGAGAAGGTTTCTTAAAAGGGATAGTGTTTGGACGTAATTGTTAAGCATGGTAAGTGAAGATGTTAGGTTTAAGGATATTAGGAGGGTTGGTAGGGACTGGGTGATTAAAGGTGAGGTTAGGAGTAGGACTAGACCAGGTACTTGGCATTCTGTGGAAGTTAGAATTAGAAGATTGAGGAGTGGTGAAATTGCGATTATTGGTAGGTGCGATTGTGAGGCCTTTGTTAAGGGGCATATGGTCTGTTGGCACATACTGCACATGACTAATGTCTTCATTAGGAATAGGCGTAAATTAATCAGTGGGTTTAGGGTTTCCGTGAATTAGTAATAGAAAGGCTTTTTAACAACCAACTAAGGTGATTAGCGCGTGATTGATGCATTATCAATAATCATACTCATATACCTAACAGGAAACAACTCATTAGTCCTCATGAACATAACAATAACGCAACCAACACCACTGATAAACATAACACTACCAACACAGCCCTTAGGACCAATAACAGTCATGAATAGCACAGGACAGTCAATACCATATTACATAAGCAACAATGAGCTATACATACCAATGCCGACACCAGGCAACATAACTATAGAGTACACACCATACATAGCCATACTAAACAATGGAACACTCCAACTAACAATAAACACGCAATACCAAACACAACTATACATATCAAACAACGTACTACCCACAACAATACCAGACAACATGATAAACTTCCAAGAATCAAACAATGGCATGTTAATGACCCTACCACCAGGCAATTACGCAATAAACTTCATAATCACAAACCAACATGCCAACATACCACAAACAAAATCACAAACCACAAATAACGTAGGTAGGCATTCAATGATACCCTGGTCAATATTGAATTATGCGGTGATAATAATCATCGCCGCATTAATAATAGTAATCCTATCATTAATTAGACACAGAAGATAACTTGATCAAAAATTATTAAATACCACATAATCGACAAGAGTAATTGTGAGTATTAAATTACCACCATACACCTTTGATGACTTCCAGGTTGGTATGAAAATAAAGTCGCAAGGATTAACAATCACTGAGACACACATAATACAATTCGCAGAATTAACAGGCGATTACAACCCCCTTCACATTAATGAAATCTTCGCCAAAGACACCATATTTGAAGGTAGAGTGGCACATGGGTTATTAACCTTATCAATAGCCTTTGGTCTCTTCGTACCGTTAGTAGCCGGGACAACAATAGCTCTGCTTGAGGTCAGTTCGAAATTCCTAAAACCCGTGAAGATAGGCGACACGATATACGTAATTACCGAGGTTGTTGATAAAAGACCAAGTAATAAATACAATGGAGGTGTTATAACGTTCAAACACGAGGTCAAAAATCAAAATGAAGAAACAGTGGCAATAATAGAAACAAAACTATTACTAGCAAGAGATTTAGCATTGAAGAAGAATGTACTTAAGCATTAATGCTTAACGATGCGTAGCGCTTTTAAACCAGCCAACTACCTTCATAAACAGCCGGGTCGTCTAGCGGCCAAGGATGGCGGGCTCTGGACCCGTTGACCCCGGTTCGAATCCGGGCCCGGCTACCATCTATTACGTACTATCTCTCTTTATTCATTTCTGGACCATTTTCATGCTAAAGAATCTTAAGTATCGTCCTATCATGTTAAGTCTGATATGTTTATTTAATAAAAATAAAAATAATTATTAAGGCTCTGTAATGCTATGTGTGAGTTTCTAATATTTTGTCGTATTGTGGTTTGTTTATCATTAGTTATGATGGTAAGTTGCGAGCCTTAAAAATGCTAGGGATATAATACAATTATTTTGCTGGGCTTCCCTATTTTTTCGTGCATTACTACCTTAACATATTTGCTTGCCCTATTCATTGTTTCGTTTATCTCTTCCTGTGTTGGTTTTCTCCATGGTGTTCCTGGTATTGGTATTAATGGGTCGATTATTAGTATTGGTTCCTTTACAATGCTCGCCAGGTACTTTGCGATTTCCTCGATGTCGTTAGCATCGTTTAGGCCGGGGATTAGAACGGTTTCGAAGATTACTTTAACTCCGTTCTCCAGTAGTTGTTTTATGTTTCTTAAGACTGATTCAAGAGGTTTGCCTGTGTATTTGATGTGTTTGTTTGGGTCTAGTGTCTTTATTCCAATGACAACTCGGCAGTCGATGCATGACCTTAATTCGTTTAGTAGTTGATTATTTATTTCGTAAGCGTTGGTTAGTAGCTTTATCCTTAGTCTCCTGTTGTTCAATTCCTTGATTATTATGGGCAGGGTTGGGTCAATTGTTGGTTCCTCGCCTCCAAGGACAACCTCCTCTAAGCCGTATTTAGTAATTGCATTGTCAATTATTCCTAGAAATTCATCCATGCTTAGCAATCCTTGGAATCTCAGTTTGGCTAGTTCATTGTTGCTTAGGTGGTGGTCCCATGGTGTTAATTTCCTTATGCACCATGGGCAGTTGAAGTTACATCCTAGGAATTGTATGTAGGCCGAGTGTAGGTCTGTGTAGTATGTTATGTGATTGATTCTTGTGATCACGTGGTTGGTTAGATATCCTATTTTTAAGTATGACTGCTTGAACAAAGGTTAATAATGGTGTTATTAGGGGTTATTTTGATGCTGATGACTTGCCCAGCTGATGCGTGATGTGGCTTTAGGGGCTGGGCTTAGACTAGTAATTCTACCCCTGCACTCTTTAGTACTGAAATCGCTATTTCCTTATCTTCCTGTGGTTTATTACCCGCA
>ERZ1669250.952-NODE-952-length-10558-cov-4.784538_pt1 | contig 10558 bp, 12 predicted proteins | sample MGYA00579295_ERZ1669250 | MGnify/ENA primary metagenome ERZ1669250 (study PRJEB41166, sample SAMN08046056) | hot springs metagenome | biome: hot spring; feature: acid hot spring; material: thermophilic sediment; isolation source: thermophilic sediment from acid...
CTCCCTGAATAACTGAGTTTTACTGCTTCCCCCAAACCCCTAACTTTTCTATAATCATTTTTCACATATTTCCTTAAAAAGATCCTCAAGTTTTATTGGTCCATTCTCTTTCCATAAGGTTCTTTCACCTTTTTCTTCAGAGGGAATGAGTAAAAACCTTTTTCCATCCGATGTGGGTATGATGAAGAATTCCTCCGTTTTTCCATCCTTTTTTCTGAGAACAAGCTTAACTTTTTTTTCGTTTTCCTTTCCGCTGTCTGGATCTATGTAGTTATATTCTATAAAGAATCCGTAATCTATAAAATTTCTAACTTCCTTTTTTCCCTTTTTTGAGGTCGTTATAACAGAATTTGGATACATGAAACATGATCAGAAAATGTATATTTTAAAGTAGTGGAGTGACAGCCAACCACACTTCCCTGGAGCTCGCGCATCCAAGTACCATGTGGTACGGGAATAGTCTTAACGACCGGGTTCGGAATGGGACCGGGTGTTTCCCTATCCCCTATGACCGTCACTCCGTATTTTCACTTTAAAACAAAGATGTATTAAAACATTTTTTTATGGGTAATAAAAATTAAAAAACTTATATTTATTTTGTAACAATGTTAATCAGTTCAACATAAAAATAAAGTGGTTTCCCTGCAAGATAAAAGTTATAATTCAGGGCGATTCTGTTGTTCTGAATAGATGAAACATAAACACCATTTGGAAGAACTGTATTGTTCTGCGTTATAATGTTTAATTTGATATCTGTCTGGTTTGAATATGTGACCCTGTAAGCATATGTGACATTTGTCCCGTAGGGATAGTATATCTGGTTAAGCTGTGCATCATTCATTATCAGAACGGAATTGTTCAAAGAATTAACTGAAATGACAATGTCATTCCACCCGAATTCATTGTCCCTTGCGGTCATTCCGGTAAGGGGAGTTTGCCCTGTCCTGTTCTTGAATTCATTTATGGATATTTCCTGATACCTTGGAATATTTTCGGTTGCATTCAGATAAACTATTTTTGAACTGTTGTATGGGTATCCGAGTGATGGTGGTACGTATATTATACCCTTTTCACCAACTGTCCAGTTCAATATGCCCAAACTCAATCCCTTTATGACCTGGTCTGACCCAACTGTGAAATTGAACGGATAAAACGGTGGATGGTACCGGAATATCGGTGCCTTGATATATGTCTGATTATTCTGAGCAACATATTTTATATTTGTATCAAATATATATTTTGTACCGTTTATTATGATAAATCCATAATAATAAATCGAGACGGTATATCCATTTTTAACATAATCTGAATAATTTGGTTTATAGGACAGTGACTGATAACCAAAGTATGTGCCAACAACTGCAATGATCAAAACCAGTATTATTGTTATAGCATAGTATACTGCCTTCATTGTAAATCCATAAATACAATTTTAATAAATATTTTTCCTAAGGGAAAAAATGTGGGGGATAAATAAATATAAGAAAAAATGGTTTTAGTTCTGATGGAAGATCTGGAAATAAAAATAAGGGATATTGTTCAGAAGCACAGGAAATCAAAATCTCCCCTGAATTTGCCGGAAAACTTTTATTCTTATGCCGAAGAAAACATAAAATTTCTGAGGGATGAGATGACCAGGTACGTTCAGGAAGGAAAAACGGAAGAATACATGGAAATAAAGGAAAAGGTTGAAAGAATAGAGAAACAGATAAAGGAACTGAAAATGATAAGACTTAAAATGATATTTGGCATGGCAATGGACTATGTTTTTCTGAAGAAGAATCCAGATACTACAAATCTGACCTCGGGTGAAATTGAAACATACGAAAATTTCAATGATGTCATTAATGCTTTCATTCAGAGCAGGAAAAATGAGATATCTGAAAGGAATGAAAAAGTTGAAGAAAATGAAACAAAGATTGAGGAAAAGAAGATTTATTATAACATTGTGAGAATTTTAAAAGATTTTCCTCCGGATGAAAAGCTCAGAGTTTATGAGGGTGATATAGTAATAAAAAAGGAGGATGTTTTAACGGTTCCATCGAAGCTTGCTGAAATTTTAAAAAATAACGGGTATGCAGATATTGTGGATACTATAGAAGTGGAAGAGACCCGGTGATCTTATCAAGAATATCCTCCCTTTCGGGACCTGCACCTATCACTGTTATCGTACCGGGTTCAAGCTGAGTCAATCCGGCATCGCTTATCACACAGCTGTTTATTCTTTCATGATCAAACCTTTTTTTGTATTCCATCATTTCATCAAGCGTTTTTACTTTCAGGGCAACCTTTTTCTGACCTTCAGAATACCATACATTGAAAGACCTGAAATCCGTGAGGTAGGATTTCATGGCACATGATACGGCAGCATGTGCGACCTGAACCGCCGTCTTTCCCTTTGACATTTTAATATCCATCCTTACAAGTATCACCATTTTATACATCAAATCTGCATAGTGCAATATATTATAAATAGTTCTATCATAAAATATATATACTAAAAATTATTTTATTTAGATGAAATGAAGAAACCAATTTCTGGATTGCCGAAAGAATTGAGTGGCCTAGATGAGGTTCCTGGACAGCAGGTTTTGAAGGTTTATATTGATCGCAGAAGGTATGGAAAAACAATGACAATCATTGAGGGTTTTGATTCTTCCACGGACCTCAAGGAACTTGCAAAGGAATTGAAACACAGCGTATCTACCGGCGGAACCTTCAAGGATGAGAGAATTGAATTACAGGGAGATCACAGGGAAAAGGTCAAGAGAATTTTAGAGGAAATGGGGTATGTAATAGAGGATAAATAGACAATCGTCTAATATTAAATTAAACAAACGTTAAATATTTATCCCCCTACGGGATATCTTTTTTGGTGTGATCGATGGTAGGTATTGTTAGTTATGGGTCCTATATCCCCAGGTGGAGGATTAAGGTAGAGGAAATAGCGAGGGTATGGGGAGAGGATGCGGAGGATATAAAGAGCGGTCTTTTCATATACAGCAAGAGTGTCCCGGGTCCGGATGAGGATACTGCAACAATTTCCGTTGAGGCTCTCAGAAATGCAATGAACAGGAAATCCGTAAAGGATGTAGGTGCGGTATACGTTGGCTCAGAATCACATCCATATGCTGTTAAACCAACATCAACAATTGTGGCAGAGGCAATGGGTTTTACACCTGAAATTACAGCGGCGGATTATGAATTTGCATGCAAGGCGGGTACGGCTGCAATGCAGAGTGTTATGGGGATGGTTGAATCCGGGATGATAAAAAACGGTATTGCGATTGGAGCGGACACGAGTCAGGGAGCGCCTGGAGATGCCCTGGAATATTCAGCTGCGGCAGGTGGAACCGCTTTCATCATAGGGAATGACAACACAATAGCTGATATCAAAAGAACATATTCTGTGACAACGGACACACCAGATTTCTGGAGAAGGGAAGGGCAGGATTATCCTAGGCACGGCGGAAGGTTTACGGGAGAACCGGCGTATTTCAGGCATGTTACATCCGTTGCAAAGAAAATAATGGAACTCATGGGCACAAAACCTGAGGATTATACTTATGCTGTATTCCATCAGCCAAATGGAAAATTTCCCACAAGGGCTGCAAGGATGCTCGGGTTTAAGGAGAGTCAGATAAAGCAGGGCCTCATAGTACCATACATAGGGAATACGTATTCCGGATCAATGATAACGGGATTATCAGCGATACTCGACATAGCGAAACCAGAGGACAGGATCCTGGCCGTATCATTCGGTTCAGGGGCAGGAAGCGATGGTTTTCACATTGAGATCACCAAAAACATGGAAGATTATCGCAGGGAAAATGCAAAGGCGGTCTGGAAGCAGATAGAAAGTGGGAAATACATTGACTATGCGATATATACAAAATTCAAGAAGAAGATAAAGATGGGTGATTGAAATGAGGGATGTTTACATAATAGGTATTGGGCAGACAAAATACGGTGAACACTGGGAAAAATCATTGAGGGCGCTTGTTGTAGAGGCCGGATTAAAGGCCATAGAGGATGCCAATATATATTCAAAGGAAATACAGGCAATATTTGGCGGAAACATGAGTGCGGGCAGCACAATATACCAGGATAATATAGGATCCTTAATATCCGATTTTTCCGGATTATCCGTAAACAGGATACCTGCAATGAGGATTGAAAACGGCAGTGCAAGCGGAGGTGCGGCCGTGCATGCGGGATTTGTATCCGTTGCATCGGGGTTTTATGATACCGTTCTTGTTGGTGGAGTTGAAAAGTTAACGGATGTGTCAATGGAAGACCAGGCGGAAATCGTTTCGGGAGAGGTCGACCAGGAATGGGAACTATTCAATGGTGGAACGCTGGCAGGGCTGCAGGCTCTCATGGCAAGAAGGTACATGCACGAATATGGCGCAAAGAGGGAAGAGATTGCCATGCTTCCCGTATTATCTCATGAACACGGGTCTGAAAATCCATACGCCCATTTCAGAAACAGGATCAAGGTTGAGGATGTGATCAATGCCACAATGGTTGCAGATCCATTAACGATGCTTGACATGGCGCCTGCATCTGATGGAGCAGCTGTCCTGATACTTGCAAGCGAGGAAAAGGTCAGGCAGATCAAACCTGAAGTGAAAATAAAGATTTCTGGATCTGCCATGTCATCAGATTTCATGAGTCTTCAGTCAAGGGAGAATCTTCTGGAATTAAAGGCAGTTAGGGATTCCACGGAAAAGGCACTGAAAATGTCAAAATCGGACATAAAGAGGGTAAAAATTGTTGAAACTCATGATTCTTCTTCAATCATGGGTCTCCTCATACTTGAGGAGATAGGATTATTCCCCAAGGGAAAGGCAGGAAAGTATCTTGAGGAAGGTTATGGGCATAAGGATAGCAGGGTTGCAATAAACACATCTGGCGGGTTGAAGGCAAAGGGACATCCCATGGGTGCAACCGGCATAGGCCAGATCGTGGAATCGGTGATACAGCTCAGGGGAAAGGCGGAAAAGAGGCAGGTTCATAATGCTGACATGGCCCTGGCAATAAACGTTGCGGGAACAGGTTCAGCATCCATATCCCATGTACTGGAGGTGGTATGAATGACTATACCGAGATACTGGAGGGAGTTTCAGCACAGGTACAGGCTCATAGGAACGAAATGCCCGAAGTGTGGAAGGATATATTTCCCGCCAAGGGAGGTATGCCCGTACTGTCACAGGGAATCCATAGGTAAGATGCAGAAGGTTGAGATCAAGAATACCGGGAAAGTATATTCATATACGGTGATTCATCAGGATGTTCCGGATTTCAAGTTTCTGAAGCCGTATCTTTTCATAATAGCCGAAATGGATTCGGGTGTAAAGGTATCTGGACAGCTTGTTGACGTGTCACCTGAAGATGTCAGAATAGGCATGCCTGTGCGGATATCTTTCAGAAGAATAAGAGAAGAGGACAGGGCAGGAATAATCGAATACGGATATAAATTCATACCGGATGAATAAAATTTTTTAAATTTTATTTTTCGTATTATTATCAAAACAAATTTAAATATACACAAGCCATTTTCCCACTGGTGAGAAAATGGTTGATTTTACGTTTACTGAGGAGCAGGAAATGATCAGGGAAAGCGTGAGAGATTTTGCAAGGAAAAAGATTGAACCCATAGCACTGAAAATGGAAGAAACACATAAGATTCCCGATGACGTCATAGAGGGAATGGCCGAGATGGGGCTCATTGCTCCAACTGTATCATCAAAATACGGTGGTCAGGATTTTGATCCTGTTACTGCCGGTATAATAGCTGAAGAACTTTCAAGGGCTGATCCTACGGGGTCCATACCCGTGTTTTATCTTGTTCAGGCATCATGGGGACACGTGTTCAATAAATATGGAACGGAGGAGGCAAAGAAGGAGATCCTGCCGAATGTGACAAAGGGAAAATGGTTTCTGGGAATTGCAACAACAGAATCGGATGCGGGTTCAGACGTTCTTGGGACAAAGACAACCATACAGAAGGTTGGGGACAAATATGTTGTCAACGGGGAAAAGATGTACATCAGCGGTGTAAGGGAGGCATATACAAGAGGAGGAGGACATGTAACAATAGCAAAGCAGTTCCCCGAGAAGGGAGCAAAGGGAATGACCCTTTTCTATCTTCCACTTCAATCAAAGGGTATAATTCCTCAGTATGTTGATGACCTCGGCAGGGAAGGGATATCCACGGGAGGATTCACAATAGACAATGTTGAAATTCCATCGCATTATATTATAGGTCAGGAAGGGAAAGGGTTCTACATTGTGCATGAAGGGTATGAATATGCAAGGGGACTGATTGCGGTGATATGTGCAGCTGCAGGGCTAAAGTCCCTTGAGAGGGGAGAAAATTATTTAAAACAGAGAAAGGCGTTTGGAATGCCCCTGGCAAAGTTTGAGGGACTGCAGTTCAAGCTTGCAGAACATTATACCAAACTCAGCTATCTGAGATGGGGAGCATACAATGCCCTGTGGACATATCATCAGGAAATTCTTGGAAAAGCATCAAGGTTTGAGGTGAGCAAGGCAATAGCAATGTCAAAGATGTTTGCACAGGAATGGGCTTGCGAGGCAATCGATGATGTGATGCAGTGGCAGGGAGCCTTTGGATATACAAGGGAATGCGTTGACCAGGTAGCATGGAGAGCGGTAAGGTCATTTGGATGGGCGGAGGGAGCAAAGGAAATAATGAAGGTGATAGTATCAAGGGAACTGCTGGGTAAGGATTACACGGCATACAAATAAGGTGGTATGGATGAAAATACTGGTTCTTGTAAAACAGGTCCCCGATACCACCGATGTCAAGTTCAATGAAAACGGTGTCATGATAAGGGAAGGGCTTCAGAGCATACTGAACATGTTTGACCAGTTTGCCCTGGAGGAGGCGTTGAGGATAAGGGAAATGTATGGAGGAGAAGTTTCCGTCATGACTCTTGCACCTGAACAGGCAAAGACGGCAATGCAGAAATGCCTTGCCCTTGGCGCTGACAAAGCCTATCACATATCGGACAGGGCGTTTGGAGGTTCAGATACGCTTGCAACGTCATATGCACTGAGTCTGGCCGTTCAGAAAACCGGACCCTATGACATCATTTTTGCTGGGAACCAGGCAACGGACGGGGATACCGGGCACATCGGTCCGCAGGTGGCGGAATGGATGAAAATCCCCCATACCAGTTATGTTGAAAGGGTTGAGAAGATAGAAAATGGAACCATTACCGTAAAGAGCTTGCTGGAAGACGGTTACAGGATGATTGAGATGAAGCTTCCCGCCCTTGTTGCGTGTATTCCCCCACCAAATTTCGAATATTCAAATCCCAGCATGAGCGGCATAATAAAGGCAAAGAACAAGCCATACATATGGATGAAGGCTGATGACATCGACGGCGATAAGTCGAAGTTCGGGCTGAACGGGTCGCCCACAAGGGTGGTAAAGATGTATCCCCCACCAAAAAGGGAAAGGGGACAGATTTTTACTGGGGATTACAGTGAATCGGTCAGGAAAATTATTGAACATCTGAAGGAAAAGAAGGTGATAGAATGAACATTGATGAGTACAGGGGAATACTGGTAGTTGGAGAGGTATATGACGGCAAGGTAAGGCCGGTCACATACCAGCTGATATCAAAGGCAAGGGAAATGGCCAGTAGCCTGAATACAAAATTATCAGCAGTTCTCATGGGAAACAATATATCCCAGTATGCAAATGATATGATTGCATATGGTGCCGATACTGCATACATAATGGAGGACAAGGTTCTGGAAAGTTATGTTTCCGAATTATATGCATCCGTTCTGGCAAGGTTTATCGAATCAATCAAGCCAGAGATCGTTCTGATACCCGCAACGCACACGGGAAGGGAGTATGGCCCCAGAATAGCGGCATATCTTCAGACGGGAATGACTGCGGACTGCACGGATCTTCAGATAAGGAACGGCAAGTTCATCCAGATAAGGCCTGCATATGGTGGAAACATCATGGGTGAGATCATAACACCAAACCACAGGCCGCAGATTGCCACCGTAAGGCCGAACGTGTTCAAGGTCGGAAATTATGATAAGCAGAGGAAGGGAGAAACGGTAAAGGTCAAACCTGACATGAGCAACATCAATATCAGGACAATGATAAAGGATATTGTCAAGACCACAGTCACGGGAACAAAGAAGGTTGACGAGGCCAGGGTAGTTGTAAGCGGTGGAAGAGGAATAGGGTCCAAGGAAGGGTTTTCGATTCTTCAGGATCTTGCTGATCTTTTGGGAGGCGCCGTTGGGGCTTCCAGGGTTGCAGTGGAACTGGGATGGATGCCAAAATCCGCACAGGTTGGTCAGAGTGGTCTAACGGTTGCACCTGACCTTTACATTGCTGTTGGCATTTCAGGAACAATCCAGCACATCGTGGGAATGAAGGATTCAAAAATAATAATTGCAATAAACAAGGACCCGAATGCGCCAATATTCAACATTGCAGACTTTGGTATAGTTGGTGATTACAGGGAAATAATTCCGATATTCATAGAAGAACTCAAAAAAGAACTGAAGAAATAAATGTTTGAAATCAGACACCGGGATGGAACGGCAAGGATAGGGGTATTTGAGGTCAATGGGAAGAGGGTTGAAACACCCCTTCTCATGCCCGTTATCAATCCAAATATAATTGAGATTTATCCTGAGGAAATAAAGGAGAAGTTTGGAATAAATGCGATCATAACAAATTCATACATCATTTACAAGGACATGGACTTGAGAGAAAAGGCGGTCAGAGATAAGCTTCATGGACTGCTCAATTTTGACGGCATAATAATGACCGATTCCGGGACATTTCAGAGCTATGTTTATGGAGATGTTGATATAGAGAACGAAGAGATAATAAATTTCCAGAGGGAGATCGGCAGCGATATCATCACAATACTGGACATATTTTCCACACCCCAGGATAAATATGAGGATGCATTGATGGGTCTTGAAAAAACGTATGAAAGGGCAAGAAGGGCAAAGGAGATAACAGATGGAATAATTGCCGGGCCGGTACAGGGGTCCATATATATGGACCTGAGGGAAAAGTCCGCAAAGCTCATGAATTCCCTTGACCTGGAGTATTATCCCGTGGGAGGAGTCGTCCCACTTCTTGAATCGTACAGGTATTCCACCGTTTCGGAAATAATCGTGAATTCAAGGCTTAACATAGATTTTTCAAAACCCATGCATTTGTTCGGTGCAGGGCATCCGATGTTCTTTTCCATTGCCATTCTTCTGGGGATAGACTTCTTTGATTCATCATCGTATATAAAATATGCAAGGGATCTCAGAATGATTTTTCCCGACGGAACAAGGTATCTGAAGGACATGGAATATTTTCCCTACACAAGCCCGTATATAGAAAAATATTCACCCAGAGATATTATGGAAATGGAAAGGAGGGATTCGGTGGGAATAATTGCCCGGCATAATCTGTACATGGCTGTGGATGAAATAAGGAGGATAAAATCATTTATAAGGGAAGAGAGTCTCTGGGAATATGTTGAGGAGAGATCAAGAAGCCATCCCGCACTCTACCAGGCCCTGAAAACAGTGGGAAAATATTCGGATCTTCTGGAAGAACATGAACCATTGTACAGAAACCACCCGTTATTCTATACGGGAAACGAAACCCTAGACCGACCAATTTTTTCTCTCATGAAAAAGCGTTTTTACAATAATTATAATTATAAAAGAAAAAGCTGCATCATTGCGGATGAGAATGATTTGGATAAAATAAAAGGTGTTTATGGTGAAATGGATGCGCATTTCATCATAAGGACAATGTTTGGATTTGTTCCATATGAATATTTGTATGTATACCCATACATGCAGGCCCCGAGGATTCAGGACATGAGAAACGATGAAAATCTGAATGATATTTTGGACCATCTTGATTTTGAATACCTGATATCATGGATTGGGGGATTTCCTGAAAATGTTGAAAGTTATTCGAGATATTTATGCAGGGAAAACAGGGATCCAGATATCATTGTGAGATGTGCAATAGCGGATTACCAGTTCGGACATGATGCATGCAGACATCTGTTTGATGGTGATATAAAATTAATAAAGAGCAAGAACACGGGAATGATAAGGAATATCATGAGAGATGGAAAACACATCCTTTCAGTAAGGAACGACGGCCTCTATACGCTCAAGATTGAGGGTGCCAGGATCCTGCATAAAAATTTCGTATATCCCAGGATGAGGGTTGTTGTTTCAGGGGACAGCGAAAAATTCAACAGGATGGGAAAAAACGTATTCGGGAAATTCGTTGTGGATATGGATCACAGTTTAAGGCCCAGGGATGAGGTTTTAATCGTAAATGAAAATGATGAATTGATAGGGGTAGGGCAGACACACTTCAGCTTCAGGGAAATCAGGGGAATGAAGAAGGGAATGGCTGTGGAAATAAGGGAAACTTTATTATTTTGAAGTATAATACAAAAGTATTAAAAGGGCTTGTGGGGTAGATTGGTCTATCCTTTCGGCTTCGGGAGCCGAAGACCCC
>ERZ1669250.955-NODE-955-length-10530-cov-3.020334_pt1 | contig 10530 bp, 13 predicted proteins | sample MGYA00579295_ERZ1669250 | MGnify/ENA primary metagenome ERZ1669250 (study PRJEB41166, sample SAMN08046056) | hot springs metagenome | biome: hot spring; feature: acid hot spring; material: thermophilic sediment; isolation source: thermophilic sediment from acid...
GATGACGACATAAGAGGTGTTAGAGAATTCGAACCTTTAATTAAATCCATAAAAGAGGCAAACACAATTGACAATGTAGCTGCAAGATGGTGCTTATGACCCGAAGAGAACTTCATGTATTGTATAAAAATAACATAAATGCATTCATACCGGTGAGAATCAATTCTATAGGAAAACGCGGCAAACATAGGCGCAAATGCTGTAGAGCAGTTAGGCATAATAAGTAAAAAAAGGCCACATTAGAAATATTATATCCCCAAAGGAGATACGAAGGGTGAGCCAAACAAAGATTATTATAATTAATCTATTCTAATAAAAGATAACTCTAATTGGTGAGCTGATGAAAATAAATGAGCTAAAAGCAGGCGCAACTAACGTCACTATAGAGGCTACAGTTGCAGAAAAACAGGAGCCAAGAGAAGTAGTGACAAAATATGGAAAAAGGCTTAATGTTGCTAATGTAACATTAAAAGATGAAACAGGAAGCATATTGCTTTCTGTCTGGGGAAAGGATATAGATACAATAGAAGTTGGAGATAAAATAAGGATAACCAATGGCTATGTAAGCGAATTCAGAGGCACCCCGCAACTCTCTGCAGGCAAATGGGGAAAAATAGAGGTAATAGAAAAAGGCTCTGGAAAGGAAGAAGAGCTAAAGACAAGCGAGAAGCTTGAAAGCGAAGAAGACAATTTTGATGATTATTCCGAGGAAGATGCAAGCTGACTTTTAGAAATCTATTTTTATTTTATTTCCAACCTTTGGAGCATATGCCTCGAATCCTTCTAGCTTTAATGTTTCAGCAAAAAGCTTAGTATTCTCTTCATCCCCATGTATGCAAATCACTGTTTCTGGATTGCTTTTCCTAACATACTCATATAAATCGCTTTTTCCGGCATGGGCAGAGAAATCAAAGAATTCGTAAGGCACCTCAACCTTGAATCTTCTGCCATTTATCTTTATAGGCTTCCCTTCCATCATAAGCCTGCCGTTAGTGCCCTCCACCTGGTAGCCTGTCAAGAATATTTTAGAATTCTTATTTAGCTTTGTAATATAGTCAAGGGCAGGGCCGCCATTAAGCATGCCTGCTGTTGTTACAATTATGCTTGGCCTCTGCAGAGGCTCAGACCTGCTTGCATGCATGCCTATCCAATGTGCATTCTTCAAAGCGCCTAACAATATATCTTTATTCCTGGTAAACTCTGGGTAGTTTATCACTATTTCAGAAGCAGCTTTGGCCATGCCATCTATATAAGTATAGTCTATAAGCTTGTTCATATACAATATTGCAAGTATCTCTTGCGCCCTTCCTACAGCAAAGCTAGGAACTAGTGCTGTACCATTATTGTCGAGAACCTCTTTTATGCTTGCTATAAATTTCTTTATAAGCTCGCCCCTGTCTGGATGTTCTCTGCTTGCATATGTAGATTCTATCAATAAAACATTCCCTTCAACAATATCTGCGCTTCCTTGCAGTATTTGGGGCTCTATCTTGAAATCTCCGGTATATATCAATCTCTTCCCATTTTTCACCTTTTCTATAAGAGTTATTGCGCTTCCAGAGATATGGCCCGCATCATAAAGGGTTATGTAATAATCCCCATTATCTACAGGCACACCATACTCATACTTTATCGATTTCTTTGCAAAAATCTCCAGCTGCTTCTTGAAGAATGCTTGCTTTAAGTGCTGCCTTCTGCTTATCTTTAAAGAATCTTCTATAAGCAGCTCGCTAAGCTCTATGGTCGGCTTAGTTGCTATTGTAGTGGGGTAATTCCCATAGAAAAGAGAAGGAAAGAAGCCGCTGTGGTCAAGATGGGCATGGCTTAGCACAGCTATGTCTACGCCTGCTGCCTGCATAGGGTACTCTGTTTTGTCATCCACTTTTATTCCATAGTCAAGGAGTATCCTTTTTTCATCTTTAATGAGTATTGCAGACCTTCCAACCTCGCTTGCTCCTCCCAAAAACTGTATTTCCAAAAAAACACTCTCGTATTTAGAATATTATTATCTATAGCTTTATAGATTTTAAGATTTATATATCCATGATCTTTATGGCTAATGATGAAATAAACTTCATGGATCTTGCATGCATTTTAAAGATAACGCCAGATACAGTATTAGAGAAATTCGGAAGCCAGATAAATGCAAGCTTTTTTGATGCTTCTAATATTGCAGGAACATTGAAGCAGAAGGGCCTTATAGATTTTACTGCAAATTACCCAGGGCCAAATGGAATGGTGCTTACCGATGCTGGCAAAAACCTGATAAATGAAGCTAATGCAAAAAGTGCAGAGCCATTTGATGATCTGGACAAAAGCATATTAGTGCAGCTTTCTGGAGGCAAAAGGAACCCGGCTGAGCTTGGAGCAAGCCTGAATATAAGGCCAAAAGACCTTGCGCTAAGGCTATACAAGCTTAGCAAGCAGGAATATATAACATATGAACTTAAGAATGGAAATGTAGAGATCATGCTTACTGAAAAAGGCTTCTTGGCGATGCCAAAAGCACAAGGAGCACAGCAGGCAAATGTACAGGCAAACCCTGGGCAAAATAGGCAAGAGGCAAATGTGCGGCCAGGCCATGGACTGGAGAACCAAGCAATAAAAAGCAAGCCAAAAATGCCTAAAAAAGCAAATTTGATTTTGCTTGCAATTTTGATAATACTTATAATATTCATCTTATACTACAAAAATATAATATGAGAAACATGCTAATGGAATATGAGCAAGCAAAAAGCTTGCTAGAAAAATATGGGATAAAGAGCATAGAAAGCAGATATATTGAGGATATAGAAGAGCTAAAGGATTTCATAAAGAAAACAAATGGAAGAGTTGCATTAAAAGCAATATCGCAAAATGCTCTGCACAAATCAAAAGCAGGGCTTGTTGAGCTCAATGTTACAATTGATGATGCGGAAAAAAGGTATAATGAGCTTATCAAAAAAGCCAAGAAGTATGCACCTTTCAAGATACTTGCGCAGAAGATGGCAGAGCCAGGAATAGAGATAATAATAGGAGGTAGAGAAGACCAGCAATTTGGTAAGCTTATACTCTTGGGCTTAGGAGGCGTTTTTGTAGAAGCATTCAGGGACTTTTCATTGCGCGTTTGCCCAATAACAAAATATGATGCAGAGCAAATGATAAACGAGCTAAAATCAAAGAATGTTATAACATACAATGGCAAAGCAGAAAACATGATAATAAAGCTTCTTTTAAATGTATCCAAGATGCTTGAAGAAAATGAAATAAAAGAGCTTGACTTGAACCCGATAATAGTAAGGGAAAATGGCTATGATGCTGTTGACCTAAGGATTATAGAATGATTTTTATGAGATTTGACCTTAACCCTATGATGAATCCAAAGAGTGTCGCTGTGATAGGCGCCTCTAGAGACCCTAGCAAGGTAGGGCATGTGATATTGCAAAACTATATAGATGCAGGATTTGATGGGGCTTTATACCCTGTAAACAAGAATATATCAAAAGGAGAAAAAATAATCGGGCAAACAGCATACAGAAGCGTAACTGAAATAAAAAAGCCAATAGACCTGGCAGTAATAGCTGTGCCTGCACCTGCCGTGCCTGAGGTTCTTGAAGAATGTGGAAAAGCAAAGGTAAAAACAGCAGTAGTTATAAGCGGAGGCTTTGCAGAGGTAGGCAATGTTGAACTCCAAAACAAGATAGTAGAAATAGCCAAAAAGTACAACATAGCAATGCTAGGCCCCAACTGCCTTGGCATAATGGACCCTGCATCTAAGGTAGACACTCTTTTCTTGCCTACATATAAGCTTAGCAGGCCGAAGATAGGCGATGTCAGCTTTGTTTCGCAAAGCGGAGCGGTAGGGAGCACGATACTAGACCTTATAGCAAAAGAAGGCTTTGGTCTTGCAAAATTTATTTCATATGGAAATGCTGCTTATATAGATGAGACAGATTTGCTCGAATATTTAATGCATGATAAACAGACAAAAGTAATAGTTATGTATATAGAAGGCATAAAAAGAGGAAAAGAATTCATAGAAGTTGCAAAAAAGGTAAGCAAAGTAAAGCCGGTAATAGTGATAAAAGGCGGTATAACAGAGGAAGGTGCGCAAGCTGCTCATTCGCATACGGCATCGCTTGCAGGAAACAGCGAAGCTTATGAAGCTGTATTCAAGCAGTTTGGCTTCATCAGAGCAAAGGATCTTGATGATTTGCTTTATTTTGCAAAAGTGTTTTCAAGTGAGGATTTGCCTAAAGGAGACAGAGTGGCTGTAATAACAAACGGAGGAGGCACAGGTGTTCTTACAACAGATGCAATCTATATAAATGGCTTGAAGCTTGCAGATTTCAGCGAAGAGACAAAGAAAGAGCTTAGGAAGGTTATGCCGAGCATCGTAAATATAAGAAACCCTCTTGACCTTGCAGGAGATGCGGATGAAAAAAGATACAGCGATGCGCTTTCAATTATTTCAAAAGATGAAAATGTTGATATGATTATTGTAATTGTTCTTTTCCAGACGCCTGGAGCAGATTCAAGCGTTGCTGAAAAGTTGATCTATTTCAAAAAGAATATAGACAAGCCAATGGTTGCAATATCTACAGGCGCAGATTATACACAAACCCACAAGCTTATGATGGAGAGCTCTGGCTTGCCAGTTTATGATTCGCCTAATGCTGCAGCCTCGTCATTGGCAGAGCTTTACAAATACTGGAAATACAAAAACAAGATAGTTTAGCTCTGCTTGAATATTGAAGATAATGCCTTATTTATCGCTTTTTCCTTGCTCTTTTCTGAGCTCAGTATATCAAAAAGCTCAGTAGGGCTTACATCAAGCTTGTAGCCCATTTCATTGAGCTCTTCCAAAAATATGCCTGTGCCAAATTCCCTTATTGATATATTTTCTATTGCTTTGTTCCTCAAAGACTCTATCTCGCTTTCTACCTCTTTGTCTTCTATATCTTTGCTTATCTCTATTATGGCCTTGCCTTCATAGCCTTTTGACATTGAGAAAAGCTCAAAATCAGCCTGCTCGAATCCTTTATCAACGCTACCAACAAGCACTATCCTTATTATAGGCTTGTCTTCACCGCTTATTATCCTTTTAATTTCGCTTTCAGCTTCATTTGCAACTTGTATAGGTGTTTTTCCTGTTACATTTATTTTTACAACCTCAAACCTTCTTGAATTTATCTCAACGAAATTGTATTTCTTTGTTTGAGTGTCAAAAATAAAGAAGCCTTTCTTTGCAACCTCGTCATCTTTTAGCTGTGTTAATACTGTGCTTCCTGGTATTAGGAAAGGCTTTGAATGGACTGTTCTTTCAACCCTAGAGTGTATGTGGCCATCTATATAAAGATCAAAGCCATCGGGCAATTCATCAAGGTATATGAAATTTTTGTCAAAAGGCATAAGATCATATACTGATTGATGGAATACAAAAACATTGAACATAGAATCCATTGGCTTTAGATTTTTTCCCTTTAGGAAATCCCTGAACCTCTCTTCAGATATGCCGCCAATACCATATACTGCAATTTTTTCTCCATCTTTCTCTACTATTGCCCAAGCTTCGCTTATATCAACAAGCAATCCTGCCAAATTTAGAAGCTGCACAGCATTTTCTGCCCCTTCAGACCTTCTTTCATGGGTGCCAGATATAGCCAATATGGGCACATTTGTATAGATCTTCTTCTCCCCTTTGTAATCAATAACCTTAGCTTTCCAATTTTTGCTTGACAAGTCTCTAAATATCTTCATGCCTTGTGCAAGAACCTCGGGCTTAGGCGACCTATTGTCAAAAAGGTCGCCAGGCAATATTATCATGTCTGCAAGCTCGCTTGCTTTCTCCAATGCTTCTTTTGCCTGGTAATAGGCATCATCATAAAAGCGTTCATAGCCAAGATGCAAATCTGAAACTATAGCTATTTTCATTATTGACCACTTGCAAATATAGTAAACATTAATATGCTTGACAAAGAAAGGCTATATTTTTTGCGCAAGGCTTTTATATATTAAAAGAGCTTCTCTGATAACCCTGTTATATTACCAAGATGATTATATGGTCAGCATTTTTGGAAAAGATAGTGAGAACAATAAAGGTGCAAAGATAAGCATAACGAGCATAGAGTTGAATTACATGGGCTATGCACACAGGCTGGACGGCTTTGAAACTGAGCAGGAGGTTTTTGAGATAAGACTTCCTTTCAAAAACAAGGAAAGCGTTGCATCTTCTTTTGACAAAGATATAAAGAAGCCGGATATGAGGGTAGATGAAATAAGAGTAGGCAAGCCTTTTGAGCTTGTAGGCGTTACCCCCAGCTTGCCAATTGTTGTGCACTATAAAGAAAGCACAGAGATAAAGCTCAAGATAAAGGCCCCAAAGATATCTTATTCTGGTCCTCTTCTAATAAGCCTTATATCAAATGATTATATGGCACATATAAGCATAAGCGAAATAGTTGCAAAGAAAGGCAGCAAATCTGTTGTTTTAGATTCATCTATACACATGTATGTCCCAAAAGGAGAGATAATAAAGCAAGATATACAAGCATATAAGCTAATGGAGCCTGATGAAAAGGTTTCTAAAATAACAATAGAAAAACCATTCCAAATAGTAAAGACAAACCCAAGCGCACCATTTAAAGTAGAGAAGAAAAATAGCTATGTGATAAGCCTTTACATAAAAATGCCAGAATTCGACTATGCGGGGCCGATGGAGATAATTTTTGAATAATTCATTTCCTTCCCAATGCTTTTCTTATCTCTTCAATAATATAGTTTGCTATCTTTTCTGCATTTTCTTTTTTAGGCCCATATGCCCCAGCAGCACAAGGATGCCCGCCACCGCTTCCATTTATTATCTTTGAAGCATTTTGCATTATGCGGCCTAGGTGGATAGAATATTCTTTATCAAGCGGCGGCCTTAGCCTTGCCGATATTGACACCTCTTTATCCGAAACCATCCAAAATACAGAAGCATCTGCGCCTATCTTTATCGCCATATCTGCCAATATGTTGGCATGCTCATCAGCGCTCCCATAAATAAGCAGGTACTTGCCTATGATCTGAATATTTGAGTTGTATAGGTCTTTTATTGTAGAATACCTGTTTTCTATAGGCACCGATTCATGGAAATATTCCATTATGCCAGAGTAATCCATATTGGCAATTTCAAGAAGCTCGCCTATTTGCATGAATGTATGAGCAAATGCATTCCTGAAATCTGCAGAATCTGAAATTATACCATTTAAAAGAAGGATTGATGCCTCTTTATCGGCTTTGAAGCCAAGCCTTTTCATTAGGTCGTATATTATACTTGCTGTTGAATTATAGGATTCATCTGAAAAGAGGAGGAAATTGTTTCCAAGCTGCTCATTTACCGGCAGATGATGGTCTATGAACAATACTTCTCCTTTGAATGAAAGAAGCTCTAAACCAAATTTATCCAATGCTTCTATGTTATTTGCATCAAAAACGACTACAATCTCAACATTAGAGAGAGATGCAATTTCTATTTTAGATTCATATGAGACTTCTTTGAGCATTCTTCTTGCATTGCTTGTTATAAAATCAGGAGTGCCTAGCCTTGCGTTTTTGAAATACCTTGAGAATGCAGCAGCAGAACCAACTGCATCCCTATCCCCCATAGAATGGAAAGTAAATAAGAAGCTCTTTTCTTTATTTGAGGAGAAAAAAGAAACAAGGTCCTCAAAACTAAGAATCTTCAAAAAAAACACCATTACTTGAAATTGGATAGCTCTTTCTTTATGGATTCTTCTTTTGATTTAAGATTAGAAAGCTGCTTGTTTACCATCTGTATTTTTAGCTCAAGATCTTCGCTTTTTTCCTTTAAGTTTTCAAGCGCTTTTTCTTTAGTAGTCTCAACTATTACGCCGCCTATTGTTATGTATACTTTGCCGCTTGCCTTCTCAACTTCCTTCTTGGCAAAATCTGCTTCATTTTTTTGTATTTGTAGCTCCTGAAGCTGTATTGTATAAGCTCTTATTTGGTCTTCAAGTATCTGATAATCTTTTATCAGCTTCTCTATCCCTTCTCCATCTTTGCCATTTTGGCCAATGTTTTGATCCATTCAACCACTCAATTCTTTTTCCATTTGCTCTTTGCTTATTTCCTCTATTTTTACATCTTCTCCTTCTTGATTCTTTATCTTATTAGCAAGTATATTTTCTATCCCAAATTTCATAAGCTTTGCCTGATACCTTGAAAGGAATACCTTCCTGCCTGTATGGTCCCTCAATATTACTGCACCACTATCATCAATTGTCATGTAAAGGACTTCTTTTCCGTCACTTACTTTGAAGTATCTTACCATTTTCATCACTGCAAACTATCTCATGCTTTACTTCCTTTCTATCGGCAACAGCGCCATCTTCATCATAAATAAGGGCTGTGACTTTTAAATTGAAAGTATCTGGATATATATCGTTGTTTGAAAATATTTTAAACCTCTTTTCTTTATTTGAACTACCATTGAATATGCCAACATTTATTTTTCCTAGCTTAAGCTGCCTGTCAGGGGCCAATGAAAGGGGGTGGTCTACCTCTACTAATGCTTCTACCCAATAATTGCCCTCTGCCTCTGAGATTGAAAATTTTGCAACGCAGTTTATTTCATTCCTCCTAAAAGCAACTAGCTTCTCTGGGCTATTTTCTATTTTTATGTCTAAAATAGGCATAATTTTGAATATTCTATTACAAATATTAAAAAACCTAGCCCTCTTTTGCCAATTTTATCATGCTTCTTGCATTCTCTAGCATGTCATGGTCATTATTGAAAAATATATAAGCCTTTTTAGGATTCTGGGCCTTTATTCCTTTCATTATATCCTCAAGCTCTTTTTTCGAATAATTGTAGCTATACCACTCTTTCCTGCCGTGCATCCTCAAATATATACTGCTTGAGGTTTTCCTTATTATGCTTGCAAAAGGTGCATCTATGCTCACAAAAGTAATTCCAAGTTTAGATATTTCTTCAAAAACTTCATCCTTGAACCAATCATTTGATCTTGGCTCTATTGCAAACTTTTCTTTTATATCAAATTCATCAAGCATGTGCTCCACATTTGACAAAATGCTTGGCTTTATAGAAGGAGGAAGCTGAAACAAATAATATGATATTTTATCTTCTAGCGGCTCAAACAATTCAAGGAACTTTTCCAGAGAAGAATAGCTGCTTTTGCTTAGCTTATATATATGGGTTATAAGCCTATTGACCTTTATTGACCAGGACAAGCTGCTGCCAACTTTAGACCAATGCTTTACTTGATTAGGATATGGGAACCTATAAAAGCTTGCATTAAGCTCTATGGCATTTAAGCCAGAATTGAGAACATACCAATCTAAAGTAGAGCCTTTGTTCCAAGAATAAAGCCATCCGGATGTGCCTACATATAACTCCATCAAATAAGAATAAGCTCAATTAATTTAAATCTGTTCTTATTATCTATATTATTGTTTTGGTGTATTAATGCTGAATGAGGCAAGCTTAATAGAAAATGAAATAAGATTAAGAGACCTTAGGCTTACAAAGGAAGTTCTTGAAACGAGGCGTTCAATTGCCAGATGGCTAGCCCTATCGATAGGAATAATAAACCCAGGGGAATCAAGGCTTAGCGCAATAGCTGTTTTTGATGCTCTTTTGTTCTTCCAGTTTGTCAAAAAAATAGATCCAAATGTAGAGCAGCTTAAAGAATATATTAAAAACAATTGGCAAGAGATAAATGAAAAAACATTAAGATATCATCTGCTAAGGTTCAAAAGAATGGGCCTTGTAGAAAACAGCCAGACAAAATTCTACTTCAAAACGCCAAATATAGGAGACAAATATGATACAGAATTGTGGGCAAACAACCTCTTCAGAGAAGAGTATAATAATATTATAGTCAAAGTAAAAGAAGCATTGAATGAGCTAAAAAACAAGCCAAGCCAATAGGTGTAGAAAAAATGAACAAGATAGATTACCTTATAGCAGCATTTTTCATAATTGTAATAGTTGCTGCATTGTATATTAGATTCACTTATGAGCCTCCAATAAACATAAATGTAAATATAGGCAGCTACAACGGCACAGCATATCCTTTTGAAAAAATATCAATACCAATAGAGGTAAACAATATAGGGAGCAGCAACATAAAGGATATGGGATTTGAAGTATTGGTAAACGGAAATACAACAATGGAATATAGCTTAACCATACCAAGCGGCAAAGAGGCTGTTTTTTATTTTAATTACACTCCAACATCAAGCGGCAATTATAACATAACTGCAATAGCAGACCCTGCTAAGCTATACCCAATAGTCGATAGGCAAAGAGCCATGGCTAGCACAAAAATAGTAGTTGCAGTGCCGCAGGCTTTAGAGCCTTATGCTCAGATCAATCCAAACAATATTGTTTATATTAAAGAGGCAAACCTTACAAATACAGGGGCGCTGCTTAGCATTTACCTATCAAAAAATTATACAATAAATCTTTTCAACTTCACTGACTTAAATATACCGTATAACCTATTCTCTTCACTCATAGGATTG
>ERZ1669250.956-NODE-956-length-10521-cov-3.356105_pt1 | contig 10521 bp, 11 predicted proteins | sample MGYA00579295_ERZ1669250 | MGnify/ENA primary metagenome ERZ1669250 (study PRJEB41166, sample SAMN08046056) | hot springs metagenome | biome: hot spring; feature: acid hot spring; material: thermophilic sediment; isolation source: thermophilic sediment from acid...
CCGTCCGCGAGGAGACTCTAGGGCGCCTCTCACGGGCGTCTGCCTAGGATGGAAAGGGTTAGACTGATAGTACATATTCTGTTTATTGGATAAATACTGGCCTTGAAAACGATCCTCGACCTCGTACAAGCTATTAATGGCTCTCATCTCGCGACAGTCTCAACGCATCGCTCGTTCACATGACGTGCATGTATCCTTAGCGCATTAGATCAATTTCATAGTGCGTTTCCGGGTGAGATGTCGGGATAACCTAATATGTGGGCAGGGAAAGGGTCAAGACGTTGCAGGAGGCGACATACGACGCCGAAGTGATAATTGACGGATGTCCTCCGGCCGAGCTGTCACACGATTTCACGGCCATAATATCCAGATGGGCGGCTAGGGGTGCCTATAGGTTCCTCGTGACGCTGAGGGGTGCCAAGTTCACCGAGTGCCAGGACTTCCTCCGGGAGGCGCTACAGAGCTTCCTGTTCGCATCGTTCACCGTCAGGGAGGGCACCTCCCCGGCCCGCTCGGAGCTGAGGCTCACTTTGAGGGCGAATGGGGATAAGCTGGAGGTGATTGAATGACGGGGAAGTTCGACTTCGTCATAAGCGTTGACCGGACCCTGATGACGACGCATCATGACCGGGAGTTCGTGGGTTTCATGACCACGGGTCCCGCGGTGCTCCTTCCGGAGCGGCTATGGATGTGGCTCTCCGCGCCCAAGGTCAGGAAGGGCCCCGACGGACTTCCCATGTTCGCCCCTTACGGGCTCAGGAAGATAGAGGCCGCGCTGCTGGACGCTGGATACAACGCCGCAATAGTGGATCCCGACGACGTCCCAAGGTATGCCGCCGAGGCCAAGGCGTTCATGATAGGACATCATGACTACTTTGCGTTCAATCCGCCCAGTAGCGAGTGGTGGCTGGTGACCGGTCGCGAGCCCGTGAACAGGAAGAGCCTCCTGAAGTTCATGTCTACGGTCGCCGAAGTCAAGAGGTCGCGCAATCCCGGACTCAAGATAATAGCGGGAGGACCTGCCGCTTGGCAATGGCTCTATGTGCCGCACTACGTCGAGCAGTTCGCGGTCGATACTATAGTCGACGGTGAGGCCGAGAAGGCAGTGGTACAGCTGGCCAAGGCGGTCGTCGATGGCTCCGAGCTTCCGAGATATTTGAGCGTGGCGCCTCGCGACTCGCCCAAGCTTGACGAGATAAATAAGATAAAGGGTGCCAGCGTGAATGGATTGATAGAAATTATGAGAGGATGCCCAAGAGGCTGTAAATTCTGCAACGTAACTCTGAGGCCGCTGAGATACATACCCCTCGAGGATATAGAGGAGGAACTGAAGGTCAACCGGGCCGCCGGCATCCGCGCAGGAATCCTGCACAGTGAGGACGTGTTGCTCTATGGCGCCGATGGCATACATCCGCGCCCCGAGCCCCTGCTGAAGTTACACGAGCTTGCCAAGCGCTACTACGACAAATCGGTCACGTGGAGCCACGCGAGCCTCGCCGCTGTGGTCTCGGCTGAGAGGGAGCACGGCCTGATAAGGAGGCTCTCGGAGCTCCTGCTGAGGGATGAGCAGAGCTTCCTAGGCTTCCAGACCGGGATAGAGACGGGCTCCCCCAGGCTGGCCCGCGTGATAATGCCCGCAAAGGCATCTCCATACCCCGCTGATAAATGGCCCGACGTGGTCGAGGAGGCGTTCTCCATCCTACACGATAATCACATGGTCCCGGCGGCCACGATAATACTCGGGCTGCCGGGCGAGCTTCCCGAGGACCTGACGAAGACCATGGAGCTCATGGACAGGCTGAAGGACTACAGATCCATGATAGTTCCCATGTTCTTCGTGCCCATGGGCGTCCTGAGGAGGGAGGACTGGTTCAGGTCCGTGAGCCTGAACAGGGAGCACGCGGAGCTCATGGTTGCCACGATGCGCCACAGCGTGCGCTGGGCCAAGGACATCGTGAACAAGTTCTACCTTAAGGGAGTCGCGGCGACGCCTATGCGCTCACTGATAATGTACTTCCTGAATCGTGCGGCCAAGTTCTCCGAGGGGTTGACGCCCGAGAAGGTGCTTGACTACATAGAGGATGCCAAGGAGAGGATGTCGTCAGAGCGCTCCGAGGAGCCCGTCCTGAGCCCGCTCAGGAAGAGGCTGGAGGCGGCGCTCGCCTCGTCTTAGAATGCCGATTTCCGGCGCAATCTACGGCTGGGATATCATTAGTCTTTCCTCGTGCATGTATGCGATTCATGGCAGAACTGGATAGTGCTCATCCAGAAGCAGTTTCTTCCGTAGCTACGCCCCTGTGAACACCTCATACCAACAAAATCGCAGCCGCAATCGTCGCAGAGACAGCGGCCGTCACGCCGACCGCCACCATGCGCGCCCTGCCATCCTTAATGAGCGCAGATATCGCGATCTTCTCGACCGCACCTACTAGCATTGATATGGATGCCAGATAGCCAGCACTCGCCGCTGTTATCTGTCCCTTGGCGTAGAGTACTCCGACCGCGTAGACGGAGCTCAGGACGTTCGCCAGCGACGAGGCGGCTATCGTCGCGGGAAGCGCCCGCGGGACTACCGCCCCCACTATCCTAGCCGCCGCGACTATGACGAACAGGAGCGCCGCGAACTCGAATGTCCTCAGTATCGGCAGCGGCGTCTGGGGTGGTTCCACTCCCCTGGGGCTCAGGCGATCCCGACCCACCGCCGCCACTGCGGCGGCCGCCGCCAGCCCCGCCAGTAACGCCGGCAGTGCCGCCAAGAGCGCGGGCCCACCTCCCACAACATAGAGTACCACCGCCACCTGGAAGATCACCATTGGAACGTTGGACATAGCTATGTTGAGCGCGGCCGCTATCCCTAGCTCCCGCCGCCTGTTGGCGAGTTCCACTAGGCTCAGCGCAGCGGTCGTGCTCGATATTATACCTCCTATTATCGTGAACGCGAGAAGACCTCTCTTCGTCGCCCTGAGTACTAGGTACTGCGCGAAGAACACTAGTCCGACTACAACCACCGTGAGCCAGAACTCGTATGGATTGAACGCATCATAGGGTCCCATGTACCTGTCAGGAAGCATGGGCAGTATGACCGCGGATATCACTAGGAGGTTCACGACGGCCAGCAGCTCCTCCCTCCTGATCTTGGAGATCGCGTCCAGCAACTCCGTCTTGTAGAGGCTAAGCGCCGCAAGGAGCACGGCAAGCGCGAACCCGTATTCATACATGCCCATGCCGGCCAGCGTCCCCGCGACGTACAGCAGTATCATCGCCACGTACGTCGTGGCGCCCAGGCTCCGGGTCGCCAGCACCCTGCCCAGGTAGACAGCGCTCGCCACCGCCACTATGGCGGCCATACCCACGGCCAGCACGGATGGACTCGAACTTATCTGGTACAGCAGTGCGGTCGAGTATCCCAGCAGCGAGACGAATATGGACGTCCTGAGTCCCATGAAGACCTTGGCACCGCCTATCTTCCTGTACTCGTTCACGAGCCCCACTATGGCACCTATGGCGGCGGCTATCAACATGTATCCGATCGGCGGCGCCACGCGGGCACTGGGTATATCCCTGGGATATAGATGTAATGGAACGAAGTCCACTCTTCTACGAGGGACATCAGAGCAGGCCGCGAAGCGCGTCCTCGATCTCCGAGGTCACATCGATCACCGACGGGGGGTCCGGATCCTCGCGGAGGACCTCGAGGAGCTCCTCAGCCACCTCGACGCCCCTCGAGCACTGGACCACGCGGTAGCCGCTCCTCCCCTCGAACGCGCGCGAGTTCTCCACATGTTCGAAGTGCCTTCTCACGGGGAGCACGACCGCCGGCTTCTTGATGATTGCCACCTCCACTAGGCTCGAATATCCTGCCAGCGTCACTAGGGCGCTTGAGCGCGATATCAGCGGCCCCGGGTTTCCGGTGAGCTCTCCGCACGCTCCTATAACCAAGTGATCGATGCCCCTCTTGGTTAGATCGGAGCTTATGTTCTTCGCAACGGCGCATCCGGCCGGTGTGCCGCCCATATTTACCACTACTGGACCGCGCTGCGTCGGAGCCGCGACTGCAGCATCCGTTATCAGCTGCCCCGGGTGCCAGAATCCCGCGGCGTCCCCCCACATACCCACATGTATCCTGAGGTCGAACCTCTCGAGCGCCCTAGCGCGTATCGCGTCGCCCAGCCGCGCTATGGCTGGACGGACCGGCGCCCACCAGAGCCTGGGCGACAGATCCACGAAGTCCGTGATGAAAGCGCCCCTCCGCGGCACCCGCTCCGACAACAGCAGCTCCCAGAACTCGTCTGCTATCACCAGGTCGTACGACTCGAGATCCACCGATCCATCGACGATCCTTGCGTTGGACTTCACTGCGGAGTACAGTTCCATCAGGGGCCCCGGGGCGAGCGTGACCGCGCAGTTGCGGATGAGCGATCCGCCTATAATGTCGCCGAGGCACCTCATGCGGCGGGATGCCTCGTGTACGGCCTCACCGTTCTCCTCTAGGAACCTGAGGGCGTTCCCGGATGTGAGCCACTCAACGTCCGCCCAATCCATCATATGCCTCAGGTGCAGATCCCTCGCCACATGACCGAGGCCCACGCTCGAGGAGGCGATGAGCACGCGTGCGCGCCCTTTCTGCACCGCGACCACCATTGTAAAATACTAGCTATATCACCAAGCGCTCCTCGCCCGAGGGCGCCGAGAGCGCCATGGAATCTATGGAGATTCCGCCATAAAGTTCGACGCGCTCCTTTCCCAGCGCGAGGGCCGCGGCTACCCTTCCTATGGCGTCTGCCTTCATGACGCCGGATCCGGACGTGCCGGCCGCCGCCAAGAGTCCATCGGCCAGGCGTTCCACTATTGGGGTTCCGGTGACTATGTTCATATCATAGCGTCCCACCCAGGAGTCGCTCGGTGCAACCCCCTCGAAGGCCGGCAGATAGGAGGAGAGAATCGGGAGGGCGCCCAGCTCCCATGCCTCCGGCTCCGGCTCCTCGGGCCCGTACGGTCTCCTGAGGCCGAACTCCACGTGGAACGCTCCTCCTGGATCCGGTCTCAGGAACACCCCTCCCGGGATCACCAGCGCCGGTATATCCCTGCTCAGGAGCTCCCCGAGCGCGCCGGACATCGCTCTCACGGAGTACGCCATCCTCCTCAGCGGCCTCAGCGGAAGCGGGAAACCCGCGTCGTCCAGTATACTTCCTGTCCACGCGCCCGTCGCCAGCACGACCGCGTCGGCTTTAATCTCCGCATCGCCCACCCTAAATCCCCTCACGCGCACCTCCTGCCAGGGAAACGGCTCCCCGGGTATGCCCAGCTGGCGCACCGGCTCCATGACTATCCTCGCCTCCGCGCCGTACCTGAAGTCGCACCCCATCTCCTCCAGTTTCTCCACGTAATATTCAACTATAAGGTGCGGGTCGAAGATACCAGCATCCCTGTACAGGAAACCTCCCACGAGATCCTCCAAGCCCAGCACCACCGCATCGCTCAGATTCGAGACATGCGTCCTGATCCCCATCTCCTCCAGCTCGCCCTCGTCCACGAAGTCCGCTTCGTCCCCGAGCAGCTTACCCAGCGCATCCACGTTGCTCGCAGTGGCGAGGAACATGTAGCCGATGCGCCTCATTCCCAAGTCATATCCTGCACGCTGAACCTCCTCGTAGAACTCCACGCTGGACCTCGCCAGGACGCGATTCACGCTCGACGTAAATGCAGTCCTGAAGCCTCCGACCGACCTCGAGGTGTCCCCCATACCGGGGCCACCCAGTGCGTCCACTACAGCCACTCGTGATCCCCCGGGGGCGCGCATGACGTGGTAAGCCGTCGCGAGGCCCACCACTCCGGCCCCGACCACCGCCACTTCGTAGTTCATCTCACGTAGGTCCTCGCCTGCTCCTGGAGGAAGTTGAGCAGGTAGTACGGCCCACCGATCCCCCTCCCGGTGGCCCCACTTGCCTTCCACCCCACGAAAGTCTGGGCGCCGGGCCATGCCCCCGTGGTGGCCCCACCCCTCCTGTTAGCGTATAGGACCCCGAACTCCACGCGCTCCATGAACTCCCTCACCTCACCCTCGTCCTCCGAGAATATCCCGGCCGTCAGTCCGTAGTCCGTGTCGTTTACCTTGGATATCGCATCATCCAAGTCCCTGAAGGGCGCGACGACCAGGAGTGGCATGAAGAGCTCGTCCCTGAACAGATAGTGTCCCTCCGGGACGCCGTCCATTATCGTGGGCTCGACGTAGAATCCCCTAGACATCCAGCCGTCCCTGAGCTGCCTTCCACCAGTCACCAATCTTCCACCGGCCGCGATTCCCTCCTGCACGTTGCGGGCGAAGTTCGTGTATGCGCGGGCGTTTATCAGCGGCCCCATGAACACGCCGTCCTTCCTGGGATCCCCCACGGTGAGCGACCGCGTGTAGCTGGCAAGCGCCTCCAGGAACCCATCCTTCACCTCCTCCTGCACGTACAGCCTGGACGTGGCGCTGCACTTCTGTCCTCCGTATCCGAACGCGGCCCTGGCGACGCCCTCCGCGGCCTTCGTCAGGTCAGCCTTCGCCGTGACGACCGTCGGATTCTTGCTCCCGGTCTCGAGGACTACCGGCTTGGGGTAAGGCTGCCGCGCCGCGAACTCCCTGTACAGATGATGCCCTACGTCCTTGGATCCCGTGAACGCGATGCCCGCGACCCTCCTGTCGCCCACTATCACGTCCTCGTAGAGCTCGCCGGGGCCAGTGAGCAGGTTTATCGCCCCTGGCGGCACGCCTCCCTCCACGTACGCCTCGTACATCAGATGTGCCGTGAGCGATGCCTCCTCGGAGGGCTTCCACACGACGGTGTTTCCCGTGATCAGTGCACCTTGGACCATGCCGCTCCCCAGCATGGCGGGGAAGTTGAACGGCGATATCACGAACCATGGCCCTCTGGGCCTCGCCACGCTCCAAGTTTCCTCCCCCGGTGATCCGGGCGCCATCCTCCTCACGTATCCCTCCTCCTTCTCCATGAGAGACGCATAATATCTGATGGCCTCCAGTGCCTCGTTCACCTCGGCCACGGCCTCCACCCGATTCTTCCCCACCTCGTAGGCCATCACTGCCGCTATCAGGAACTTTCTGCGCTCCACGGCTTCCGCTACTCTCCTCATTATTGTCGCCCTCTCCCTCCAGTCCCTCCTGCTCCAGTCGTCGAATGCGCGCACAGCTGAGTTCAGGGCTGCGACCGCCTCGTCCCTCCCACCCCTCTGGAAGCGTCCCACCACGATGTCCATGTCGACCGGGCTCCTGACCTCGTACTCGAGAGCCAGGACATCCCTCCCGCCTATCTTCATGGGATACCCCTTCCCCAGAAGTTCGCGCTCGACGCTGGACAGCGCTTCCTCATACCTCGCGTTGGATTCCTCATCCAGGGATGAACTGGTGTAGGTGATCTTGGTCATAAGTTATCTTAACTCGTCCATCTAATAGATGTTATGCCACTGGCGGGGTGCGCATCGGCGTGTGCCGAATTCCACATACCTCGGCGACCGCTGGGAGTGCTGTCGCCTCGGCGTCGCAATAAATCAAGCTTAGTTTATATATGGCGCTGCGGGTGGATGGCACGTGCGCAGCGCCATAGCTACTGGATTTCTCTCGACGGAGGAGGACGTGGCCGCGGAGCTGGCCGAGAGCGGCGTCAGCGGACTGGGCAATGCGGCGGCGGTTGCCAAGGTGGTCGCGCTCTCCTCCGCCAAGATGGCATGGAGATATCTACCCGCGCTCCCGCGTTCACTCCTCGCATCCACCTACGCCGCGACGAGGTACGAGAAGGACGGAATGAGGATCTGGGTGATGGTGAGGTCTGAGCTGGACGGTGGCGCTGAGGCGTACGCCGCATTCGGCGCGTTCGCAGGGCTCTTGGCTGCCTGGAACACTGTGAAGGGATGCTCTAGGTCCTGTAGGCCGACCGCCAGAAGGCCCTGCACCATAGGGAACGTCCACGGCATCCGCGATCTGCACGTGGTCGACGCGTCATGGGAGGAGTTGGAGGCTATGGATAACTCCGGCGGCCCGCCTGAGGTGGGGTTCTTCGACGTGTCCGAGGAGCCCCTGTACGAGGGATTGGCGCTGGCCAAGGGTTCCGCTAAGGTGGACGGCGACGTGGATCGTCGGGAAATCGAGAGGGTGGCCGTGGAGGTTGCCCCCAGGGCATGGGAAGTGCTTCCGCTCGTGCACATGAATGAGGTGCTATACATCAACGCGAGCGCGTCGGTCGTCGATGGATCGCTGGAGCTGGCGGTGGAGACCGGAAACAGGGGAAGGACGGGATCTGCCATGGAGGCGGTCTTCGGAGTCGGCGCGGCCATGATAAACGCGTCCATCGCGTCGGCGAGGCTGCAAATCTCCAGCATAGATATTGTCAGATCCCTTAAGACGCCCATAGAAAACACGTCTAGTGATCGCTGGCCTTAGTGCTAACCTTGACCTTGGAGACCTTGCCATCGATGGTGAGATCTGCGTCAAGCCTTCTGTCCACCTTCACGAAGAAATCTATCCGCGCGACGCCCATCTCAGCAAGCTCCGCCTCAATGGCTTCCATCAAGGAGGCGAGCTGCCGGTAATTGTCCAGCTCCAGATCCGTGAAGCCCGCGCCGACCCTGTAATGTATTCCCATCTTCTCCACGACGGAGATGGCGCGTGATACATAGTGGGAGACGCTGGTCCCCGAGGTCCCTATCGGCACCACGGAGATGCTCGCCACGATCTTGGACATGTCTTGATACTCATCACATATTCGTTTTAATCTTTGCTCATTTTAGTGCCAGCCATTCTCAAAAATAGATAAAAAAATAAAAAATAAATTATCAGGGAGCTGTGCCGGCAGTTCCCTTCAGGGCCGCTATCCTAGACTTAACCGCTGCGAGCTGCGCCTCGAGCGATGCTGCATATGCCTCTAGGTACGCCAGCTCGACCTGCGGCTGGGCGTAGTAGGACCAGTATGGATAGCCGAGCCCGTAGCCCCACCCCCAGGGATGACGCCAGCCGCGCCAAGGGGGCGGCGCGCCCCACCAGGCAGGCCCGTAGCCCCATCCCCACCATGCCATTTCGGTCACCTCTCACCCTGTTTCCTCAGATCGTCGATCCTCGACTTCACTCTGGAGAGCTCGTCCTCCAGCTGTCTCGCGTAGGACTCTAGGTACGCCAGCTCTGACTGCTGCGATGGATACGGATACGCGTATGGGTTCGGATACGCTGGGCCCCATCCCCAGCCGTATTCCGGGCCCGCTCCGTATCCGTATCCGCAGCCGCCACGCCAGCCGCGGCCCCTGCCGTTGCCGTTCATGGGTCCCCACATGCCATCTCACCTCCGCCATTATGTGCAATAGCACATAAATATAAACCCTTCCACAAAGTCGCGGCCTCCTTCCAACCTCTTAGGATCAGATCCCGGGACGAGCCAGCAGCAACCTCCACCGGAGATCCATCCTCGCTCAGCAGTCACATGATCAGTGGCAATCCTTCATCCCGTCTTTCATATATTCGCTCATTCTATACTGGTTCCTCTCTCACAATGCGCGTACTATCGGCGCGCGTCATGGTGTAATGGAGGATTTCGAATGCGAGTTGGCCGGGCAAATTTCGCTTACGTGTAAAAAGTCCGATAAAGAGCTATAAAGGCACCCCAGGGTCGGGGTTCCATGTGAGTGTGAGTCCTAGGTTAAGGCTCCTGGCGGTGGACGTCGACGGAACTCTCACTGAGGAGAGGGGGTCATACAGGCTGAGCATGAACGCCATCTCCGCCATAAGGGAGCTTGAGTCGCGCGGCATCTCCGTAATCTTGGCGACCGGGAACAGCTATCAGATAGCGAGCGCCCTCACGCGGTATTTGGGCGCGAGCTGGCCCGCCATAGCAGAGAACGGATGTGTTCTAGTAGACAGGGGGAATGTGGAGAGCCTCTGCTCTGGGAGGCCACCCGACGCGTTGGTGGAATCAATAAAGGCGCTGGGGCTCTCGGAGGGATGGCAGAATCCGTGCCGGCTCCACGATCTGGAGTTCGTGTCGGAGGATCGCTCATCACTCGCGAGGGCCGTTCCATACGTGGAGCGGGCGATGGCGGAGGTCGGCTGGAAGGGGAGGATAATCGTGAGCGGATACGCCCTTCACACCCAGCCGCTGGGTGGAGGGAAGGGCGCAGCGCTGAGGAAGGTCGCCCTCAGGATGAGCGTGGGTGTCCAGGAGCTCGGCGCCGTCGGCGACTCCTCTGGCGATGTGGACCTCCTGCTGGCGGCCGGCTTCAGGGCCGCAGTAGGCGACGCGGATCCCGAGCTGAGGAAGATAGCGGACTACGTGGCGTCCGCCAACGCAGGTGAGGGCTTCGCGGAGGTCGCTCGGTACGTCCTGCGTTGAATCAGCAATACATTCGCGGATCAGGTACGTGCTGCTCATGACCCGATAGCCGCTGTAGCCCTTTGATCTGTTATAAGCGGTTAGGGGTTCTGGGGGGGAAGCAGTAAAAACCCGAACCTTCAGGGAGGGGGTGCACGGACTTCCCGATGCT
>ERZ1669250.957-NODE-957-length-10482-cov-3.899588_pt1 | contig 10482 bp, 11 predicted proteins | sample MGYA00579295_ERZ1669250 | MGnify/ENA primary metagenome ERZ1669250 (study PRJEB41166, sample SAMN08046056) | hot springs metagenome | biome: hot spring; feature: acid hot spring; material: thermophilic sediment; isolation source: thermophilic sediment from acid...
CCCACATCGGCCAGGATCTCGGGCACCACGTCCGAGTCGTAGACCCCCTACCTCGGATGCGGCCACCTCTGGCTCCGACGGCCCCTTCCCCTTCTCCTGCACGCTCGCCTCGACGGATAGCAGCTTCCTCCTCACGTCCACAGCTATGCTCACCTCTGATTCACGAACTTCCTCCCCGATCCGCAGTACATCTGGTACCTGTACTCGCCCGCGCTCCCCGCCTTATCCCTGTTCATTGAATCAAGCTCCTCCACCTCCCGTCGCCCGCGGGTCGTTCTGCGCCCCCGAAGAGCTCGAGCAGGAGGAGGAACTCTTCCTCACGAGCAGCCCCTAGTCCTAGGTGGCCCATATCGCGTCGATAATATTATCCGAAACATCGGAAGTGACTCAAGACGGTCTCGACACGTTCGGGTAATCATACTCCCTGTACTTTGTCCTCCCTGCATCCGGGTCCTGGCCTTGATGTCAGGCGAATAGCGCGTGTTCCCTCCTCCTCCATGGCCGAGGCCATCGCATCCGCTACCTTGCGTGATACGGCGTCGTTCGGTGTGACTGCTATCATCGATGGTCCGGCGCCGCTTATGGTCACCCCGAGGGCCCCAGCACTGAGTGCGGCTTCCCTAGCCTTTGCATATCCTGGTATCATCTTGCTGCGCGCCGGCTCCACTATGCGGTCAGCCATTCCGGCGCCCAGAAGCCCGGCATCGCCCATCAATATCCCGCTCACAATCATCGCGACGGATGCCGCGTTCCAGACCGCCAGATCCATGGGCACCTCGTGCGGTACGAGCTCCCTCGCTAGCTTGGTTTTACTGCGCCTCCTAGGGCCCATCGGCACGGCCAGCGCGAAGCTGATCCGAGCTCCCCGGGGAGGCCTGAGGTTCACGACGCTCGGAGGAACCTCCGGCCTCACCACGTTGAACCATCCGAGGAGTGATGCCGTCACGTTGTCGTAATGCGCGGTGCCGGCTGTGGTCCTCTCCCCCCTCCCTGCGAACTCCACGAGAGACCTATTATCCATCCCGAGCCCCAGCATCCTGTTCAGGGCATACACCACTCCAGCGGCGCCGGCGCCGCTGCTGCCCAGCCCAGAGGACGGAGGTATCTCCTTGCGCAAAGATATGTGTACATGCACGTTGACCCCGGCAGCCCGGATGAGCTCCGCGGCCGCTACCCCAGCGCTGTTCCTCTCCGGATCCTCCGGTACGCCCTCCGCGTATCTCCCCCTCACGTCGATCGAGATACCTGATCCTTCCTCCACCTTTACGTCCACTACGTCATATATACCGTCGAGCGCCACCGAGAGCACGTCATATCCAGGTCCTAGATTTGCTGATGATGCCGGCGCTATTATCCTCACGGGCAAACCGTTCCATTTTCCGGTTATAAGATGTTAGGGTTTGAGGGAGAGTAGAACTCCGAATAATGCGGAGAGAGCATGTGCGGGCTTACTCCAAAGCTTTATAAAACATGCAATTCTATAAATATAGATGTAGGAGGTGGAACACGGATTTCGCAGGGGTGCGAGAGAGGGAATGGCGCGGCGCCCGTGATTCCCCTGGAGTCCGTTTCTCATCGATCCACGGAGTTAAGGTGGGAATGAATCGGAAGCTCTGAGGCTTCAGCGGAGGAACCGCTCACGGCGGCGTCATGAACCGGCAGCCCGCCGTGGGAATGCTAATATTTGTACGGCGACGACGGCGACGCGTGTCGTATGTGTCAGATGGAGACAGCGTGCTCATACTTGCCCCGAGGGGTGTCACATGGCTGGTGCACGTGTCCACCGGCTCGGAGCTCCACACGCATCTAGGTATAATTAGACATGACGACATCATAGGACGTCCCTACGGCTCGGCCATGGAGACCCAGTTCGGTCAAAAGGTATACATCCTGAGACCATTTCTCGAGGACTACATAATGTTGGGCGAGAGGCCCACCCAGATAGTCTATCCGAAGGACATGGGTCTCATAGCCGCCAGAATAGGCATCATGCCCGGGTCCAGGGTCCTCGAGGTGGGCACGGGGAGCGGGGCACTCACCATGTTCCTGGCCGGGATAGTCGCGCCCACCGGGCGCGTCCACAGCTATGAGGCTAGGAAGGAGTTCGCGGACGTCGCCAGGGAGAATCTGGCTAGAGCGGGACTCCTGGATTACGTGGACCTGAAGATTGCCGATGCCTCCGTCTCCGTGGACGAGGCGAACGTGGACTCCGCGGTGGTTGACGTCGGCGACCCGATGAAGGTCCTCAGGGTGGTCGGTACTGCCCTAAAGCCCGCCGGCGGTCTCGCAGTGGTGACGCCCACCTTCAACCAGACCGAGCGCGTCATATCCTATCTGCGCTCCGAGGGATATGTCATGGTGGACGCGTTCGAGACCCTGTATCGGAGGATAGAGTCGAAGCCAGGGGCCACGAGGCCTTCCAGCACAATGATATCGCACACGACGTTCATAGTCACCGCGAGGAAAGTGTCTCCAGATCACTAAGGCATTTAAGTATGCCCGCCAACGGTGGCGCGTTGTCGTCCACGGCGCCGGAGGCCCCTCTCCCGGACAAGGAGGCGGATTTAGGGGCATGGTACGATGAGGTCCTCAAGAGGGCCGAGCTCATAGACATCAGATACGGCGTGAAGGGATTCGTGGTGTACAGGCCCAACGCCATGAGGATCGTCAAGCGCATATACGAGATGTTCGAGGACGAGCTGGAGAGCAGAGGGCACCTGCCCATGCTCCTTCCCCTGGTAATACCGATGGCGAACTTCAGGAGGGAGACCGAACACGTCAAGGGCTTCGAGGACCAGGTGTTCTACATAACTGAGGCCGGCGAGAAACCGCTCGACGAGAAGCTGGTCGTGCGGCCCACCTCCGAGACCGCTATATACCCGATGCTGTCGCTCTGGATCCACAGCTACAGCGACCTCCCACTGAGGCTCTACCAGAGCGTCGCCGTCTACAGGCATGAGACCAAGGCAACGCGCCCGCTGCTCAGGGGCAGGGAGTTCCTGTGGATAGAGACTCACGACGCGTTCGCGGACGAGGTCGGAGCTAAGTCCCAGATACTGGACGACCTTCAGGTCGCCAAGAAGGTGTACGACGAGCTCGGGCTCGCGTTCCTGGTCGTGGAGAGGGAGCCATACGACAAGTTCCCGGGGGCGGAGAGCAGCTACGCATACGACGCGCTCCTCCCAAACGGCAACGTGCTGCAGATAGCCACCACGCACTACTTGGGCGATCACTTCACGAAGGCGTTCGACGTCACGTTCGTGGATCGCGACGGGAATCGCAGAAATCCACGCAGCACGTGCTTCGGAATAGGGATCTCCAGGACGCTGGCAGCGCTCATAATGACGCATGGCGACAAGTACGGGCTCGTCCTCCCCTTCGGGCTCTCCGTTCACGATGTGGTGATAGTTCCCATACCCCACAGGGGAATCGTCGACGACGTCATGGCGAAGGCCAGGCGGCTCGAGGAGGATCTGAGGGCTGCGGGCTTTAACGTGTACTTAGATGACTCCGAGGACACGCCGGGCGACAAGTTCTATCACTGGGACATGTTGGGGGTCCCAACTAGGATAGAGATAGGGAGAAAGGAGGTCGAGGGAAAATTCGTCACACTCTACAGGAGGGATGAACGGATCAGGGAGAAGGTGAAGGACGAGGACCTGCAGGATCGCCTCCGTGCACTCTCGAAGGAGATACTCGACAATATCCGTAACCGTGCGTGGGAGAGGCTCAGGAACTCCATATCCGATGCCGCCAGCAGGGACGACATAGAGAGGCTCGCCGGGGAGGGCCGCATAATAAGGGCGAACTTCTGTGGAAGGGATGAGTGCGCTCAGGAGATAAAGGAGAAGACCGGCTACGAGGTCCGGGGCAGGAGGGTCGACGTAGAGGAGAAACCTGATGGGAACTGCGCTTGGTGCGGCCGCCCTGCCTCCAGGGTTGTGTACATGGCCAAGGCCTATTGAACGTCGAGGGCTATTGAGCGCACATTTTTATCTCAGGACCAGGGGAGGATGTGCGTCTTGACTAAGAAGAGGAAGAGCAGGGGGAGATCCAAGGGAGATAGAGGAAGAAGCGATCTGGTGCACTGCAGCAAGTGTGGTGCCCTTGTACCCAGGGACAAGGCGATAAAAGTGACCGCCAGATATTCTCCGGTGGATCCGATGCTGGCCAAGGAGCTCAGGGAGAAGGGTTCCTACGTTCCCAGCACGATGGTGACCAAGTACTACTGCGTCTCGTGCGCAGTCCACTACGGAATAGTTAAGGTGCGGCCTGAGGACGAGAGAAAGGAGCCCGGCAGACTGGCTAGGAGATAGGCAGTTATCCACGACTTTCCCGGCAATATACTCGCGAATTCATAATTCATATTACGGATATCAAGCAGGCTTTCGTCTCCATCAGATATGCCTGGATGGAATTAGCTCGTGGATCGCGTTCAGCCGATCAGCCCCAGCGATCTCAGGCCATCCGCTATGGCAGGCGCCGCGCTGACGCGCGTAGTTGGGTTCGGCACAGTGTCCGAACTGAAGACCTCCTCAACCCCGTCCTCCAAAATCTTGACCAGGGCATTCTCGACCAAGAGCGCATGCGTGGCTCCGACCACTATCTTCCGAGCTCCGAGCTCCGACAGGAGCTTGGCTGCCTCCCTTATCGTGCCCCCGGTGCTTATTATGTCGTCCACCAGCAACACATCCTTGCCGCGCACGTCCACATCCCTCGTGACCTTCACCTTAACCTCCCTATCTCCTAGCCTGTTCTTGACGAGTGATGCATGGTCCACGCCCAGCTCGCGCGCCGCGAGCGCTGCCCACTGCTCCGCCTCCGCGTCCGGGCCTATCACTGCCATATTCCCCTTATCCACAAGCCCCGTGTCCACCGCGTACCTAGCCAGCGACGGCATCGCGCTGGCGTCTACGTATGGGATGCCCACCAGTGAGCGCATGTCCAGTACCCTGTGCCGATGGACGTCCACAGTGAGCAGATGATCCGTTCCAACGCTCCTTATCAGCTTCGATACCGTGACCAAGCTGACGGCCTCCCCTGGCTTGAACCGCTCGTCCTGTCTCGCGTAGGGGAAGTACGATAAAACAACCGTGACGCTCTTGGCGTCCTCCTTCATGGAATCCACCGCCAGCAGCGTCTCCACGAGGTACTCATCTGGGGAAAACACGGCGGATTGCAGAAACACGACGTCCTCACCCTTCACGTCGTCAAGCAAGCGGACGTACTTCTCACCATCTGGAAAACGTCTGTACTCGACCTTGGCTACACGCGATCCGGTGGCGCGCGCCACCCTGTATGCAAGGGGCCCGTTGGAAGAACCCGGGACTACTATCATTCGTTTGCGCGCGTGGGCCTGGGCTCTAATAAAGACTTGTCCTAGATGATTGTTCTCGGTCAACTAAAAGCGCCACTTGTGACTAGCTTGGTTGCCTCATCAGCTTAGATAACTTGTACGCAGACCCAATAATCGAACCCGCGCCCGTCCGGGGGCGGCGGGGCTGCACAGGGGCAGAGCGCGCCTCCTTCCCCTTCCCGGGAGGGGAGGGAGAGGATCCCTGCCTCCAAGGCGGCCTCAATGCACCGGACAGGGACGCGCCGGTCAAACGATGGGGATTTCCGGACCCCTCCGGGGATCTTCCTCGGCGGGGGCCTCTTCCCGGCGGTAAAACGCTGGGGAGGCGCCGCCCAGCCCAGGCGACCCCCCGATGGGCCCTGAATCCCCGGAGTTTGAACCTGCGCCTCCCGGGGCGTTAGCCCAAGCGCGGGTCCTTATATTAATCATCAAATGAAACAAGGAGAGCAGGTGCTGCTCAATTACACGCTAAGCGAATTGAAACATGACGCGAATGCGAAAATACTAATTGAGGAAAGCTCAAACCGCTGTTGTTAATCGTAGATCACAACGGAGTTGTGCCTGCGAACGGCATGGCCTCCACAAAGGGAGGTGACCCAAAACCTCGGTGGTATATCTAAAGGTCCTCACCTCAAAGGTTAGAACAGGGATTATAACCGGGGATCGATCGAGCATCGGCGTGGAGCTGAAGCCGTTCACCTTCGGCTTTTATTCGGGCAGTAGCCCCGCCAGGGGACTGATAGCCTCCGCGTTGCTGGATAAGTCCCTCAAGGACAGATACGGCGGAAGAGTTCCTGTGAGGGGCGTCGCGATTGTGGATCGCGCAGATGCGGACATGGATAAATTGGTCGGCCGCACGCTCGAGGCTCTCTCAAATGCAGGAGTCGACGTCCCACCTGCCAGGGTGATTAATGCAGGTCCCGGGCTCGACGTTGACGCCTATGTGCTGTTCACTAGATATGAGGACGTAAAATCAGCTGGAGGACGTCCCGTATATTTTCTGGAGGATCTTGCTGGACTTCCTGGGCACGAGGTGGACGACACGTTCGGCGATTTCTCCCAGCTGGTGCCCGTCCTGAGCGACATGATAGCACGGGCGCTACCGTCCATGTTGCTAATGTCCAGGTACAAACATATGGGTGACATCACGGTGACGCTGGCCGATCTGGTGGAGCGCTACAGGTCTGCCCATAGCAAAATGTCGAATCAGTCAGAGGACTTCTCGGCCGCCGCGGCCTCCGTCGAGGTGCTGGAGAACCTGATATTCGGCCTCGCGGCCCCGGATGGCCCCATAAGGAAGTACGCGGAGGCGTACGGAAACGTGTGCATGTGCGGCGGAACCATGCAGCTGGTCAGTGAGAGATACCGCGACGGAATCTACGAACTCACATTCACGTGCAATCGCTGCGGCAGGAAGGTGACTAGATATCACTGACTTCACAGGTTCGTAACGGAAAAATTCCGGCGTGCTCCCCTGCGCGCGTGCTAGTGATCGCGGTGGTTGGAAGGAAGAAGAGCGGTAAGACCACGATCGTGGAGGGAGTCACGGGTGCGCTGACCAAGCTGGGTTGCAGGGTCGCTGTGCTGAAGCACATACATCACGATGATTTTGACGTGGACGTGCCCGGCAAGGACACGTGGAGGGCGTCCAGGGCCGGCGCCGTGGCAGTGGTGGGAACCTCGCGCGCAAAGACCTTCTTGGAGCTCCACGAACCCCTGGATCTGCGTTCGCTCCTCGGAATGATCGATGAGATTGTCTCTCCTGATGTCGTGTTGTTGGAGGGATTCAGCGGGGAGATAGGCGCCATAGAGGGCGCCTATGTGATATCGCTGGGCGGGAGGGACTTCGGGGGCAATCTGCTCTGTGAGTGCGGCGGCCCCGGTGACTTGGAACGCGCGATAGAATCCGTGGAGGAAATCCTTCGGAGGACCGATGCCTCGCGCAGCTGTCGGCAGCTCCGAGGGGAACTTCATTGAAGTCTGACGATAGTTTAATTTTCAAGCCCGTCACTGATGAATGCACGGCATGCTTCGACCCTGCAGGAGACGGAGTCCTAGGCGAGCTTCATCAAGAGTACCGTGTAACCCGATGCATCTGTACGTTTTACTAATAACCTTCAATTTGACGGTTCCATGAGTTAGATTTATAACATGAGTCATAATAGCGAAAGAGGGTTCACGGTGGGATTAGTACCCTGGTATATGCGCGCGGTACAATTGATGCCGCCAGACGTCGCGCATGCGCTCGCCCGTTACGCCCTGTCCCTGCCGTCCACTGGTCCCTTGGCCGACGAGCGGTTGGGGACAGTGCTCGGCAACGTCAGGCTACCCAACCCTATAGGACTGGCCGCCGGCTACGACAAGGACGGGCTTCTCTACGACCAATTTTCGCGCTGGGGGATGGGATTTTACGTCGTGGGATCGATAACAGCGCGCAGGAGGCGGCCGCTTCCAAGGCCGAGGCTCTACAGACCTAGGGATGGCCTGTGGATGCTTAACGCCTTCGGGCTGCCGTCCGAGGGCGTGATACCGGTGTCCCGCAGAATAAACGGCGTGCGCGTGAGGGTACCTATAATCTCCAACGTAGCCGGATTCTCGCTGTCGGAGTTCTCCGTGCTCATAAAGGCTATGGACTCGTTGCCGCAGGTCTCGGCGATAGAGCTCAATATAAGCTGTCCACTTTTCGACGATCCGGCCGGAATGGACGAGCTAGCGATGCTCTCCTCTAGATTGACGCGGAAACCCTCAATGATAAAACTGAGTCCCAGGCATTCCGGAATACTGGAGGATGCGGCGCACATAGCGGATGAGAACGGGCTCGGTATATCGGTCTACAACACGATACCGGTCACCACGGATCTCTTGGGCGCCGGGAGGGGTGGGATGAGCGGTCTCCCGCTGTACAGGAGGACGCTGTCAGCCCTCGCGAGGATCAGGGAAGTCTCGGACAGGATTCCACTGATGGCGATAGGTGGCATAATGACAGGCGTGCAGGTCCTGGAGGCGCTCGAGGCCGGGGCCGACGCAGTGCAGGCGCTGACCGCAGTGGCCTTCAGGGGACCCGTCGCGTTTCGCCGCATGTCGGAGGAGCTGCTGGAGGCGATGGAGGCCAAGGGCTACAGGAGCGTCTCCGAGGCCAAGGGCTACAGGAGCCGCGCCCTCGTCAGTGCAGACTGAGGTCCACGTAGCTCCATCCGGATCCGAGCAATGACCTGAGGTCAACGCCGGGGCGCAGGCGCAGCAGGGGCGATGGACCACCGGTATCCGTGTTGCCGAATCTCTCGGCGCCTTCCGGGAGGACGCTGGCCAGCTTCTCCGCCAGCCCCCTCTCCGCCTTCACGCCGCTGACGCCCTCGAGCACGTACACACCCTCGAGCATCCCAGCGCCCAGCACCTGGTCGATGTGCCATCTGCGCACCTTTCCGGTGTATCTCAGATGTCTGCACACACGCCCCCTCAATCCACCAGGCCCGCCCGCGCTCCCGATGTATAGATAGACTCCGGGCCCCAGCGCGACGCGCTCGGTCCTCAGCTCCGCTTCCAAGCGTATTACGAGCACATACAGGCCTCCGGAGGGGCTCAGCGAGCTGCAGCTCAACGGCGGATCCTGCAGCCTAACGGTAATAAGGTAGATGGCCATCGGCGGCGCGTGCTGAACTGGCTGCGCGGCCGGATATCCGGGCTCCAGGGATCCCTGGGCCGGGCTGCATCCTCCCTGATGCCCAATCCATCCGCGTGGACTGCCGTTGGCTTCCTCCTCTCCACGTTCGCCGGCGTCGCGTACTGGGCGGGTCCTCCTTGGACCGGGGGCATTCTGCTGCTCGCCTCGGGCTTCATCGATATAGTCGACGGCGCAGTGGCTAGGGCCACGGGTAGGGTCAGCAGCGCCGGCGCATTCTTGGATTCCACGTTGGACAGGTTCGCTGAGGTGGCCGCCTACACGGGGATCGCCGCCAGTTTCCGCGTGCCATCAGTAATAGTCCTCCTTGCGCTCTCGCTCTCGCTCACAGTGAGTTATCTAAGGGCGAGGTTCGAGTCTCTGTCCAATGAGAGACCCAGGGGGCTGGAGCTTGGCGAGAGGGCGGAGCGGCTCCTGGCGCTGGGGATACTGAGCTTGCTCGGATTTCTGGAGGTGGGGGTGCTACTAGTCTTGGCGCTAGCGCTCGAGACGAACATAGAGAGGTTCGTGCTCTACAGGCGCGTCCTGAGCGGCAGGACCGGCTCGATGGTCGGGAACAGTTAGGGCTTCGCGGGATCCGGCAGACGATCAACATGCTACGGGTCCGTCACACCCTTTCCTTTTCTAGGACTTCTACCCTGATCTTACCCTTCAATAGATCTCTGAATTTCTCCGCGTTCTTTCTATCGCCTACTATTGCACCCCAGTGCATCGGGATCGCTATCTCGGGCGAGATATCCATAGCCGCCTCAGCCGCCTCTTCGGGGGTCATGACGTAAGTTCCGCTGACGGGGAGCAGCGCTATCGTCACCTTACCCCTTAGATCCTTCATCTCCGGTATATGATCGGTGTCCCCTGCATGGTACACAGTTGTACTGCCCAGCTTCAGGAGAAAGCCAACACCCTGATAGTTCTTGGGATGGAAGGGCTCACCCGGTGCCCTGAATTTATTGATGTTGTAGGCAGGCACGGCCATCACGTCAATTCCCCTCACGGACGTCGACGATCCGGGTGACAGGAACGTCACCTTGCCCATGGGTACCTTACCTTGGCAGTTGGCTGATGCCACAATATCCGTTCCGGGTCCCGCGACCTTCCTGAGGTCGTCAGGGCTCAGGTGATCGTAGTGCTCATGGCTTATCGTCACGAGGTCGCCCAACTTGTATCTGGGCTGCGGCAGCTTGAACGGATCTGTGTAAATCCTGAGCCCCTTGTACTCTATGAGAAAAGAATCGTGCTCCAGGTACGTTATTCTTATATCTCCATAGTCCAGCGGCATCGAGTGGGATTTGGCACAGGACGGCAATAAGCGTTGCTGCCGCTTCACGAGAGACCATCAACTGCCGGTAACGGTATAATTTAGTCATCACATGACAGAGGCAGCGAGCTCGCCGCGTAGAAGGACGCCAGGACATCGGGCCTTCCTCTGAGTCATGTTCCTAGTGGC
>ERZ1669250.959-NODE-959-length-10474-cov-6.042902_pt1 | contig 10474 bp, 12 predicted proteins | sample MGYA00579295_ERZ1669250 | MGnify/ENA primary metagenome ERZ1669250 (study PRJEB41166, sample SAMN08046056) | hot springs metagenome | biome: hot spring; feature: acid hot spring; material: thermophilic sediment; isolation source: thermophilic sediment from acid...
CCACCTCCTCACCCCTGATACAAGGGCCCCTTATGGGGCCCTGCCGTTTAGACGATCCAGTCCTTGAGGCCCGAAAGCCGACGTTCTTCCTGGATCTTTGCTCCATGCTTCCACAACCAATAGATCAGGAGCACTCCCATGGGCACCAGTAGCGAAAAGATGAACGCCAGGTAGAGCGCCACCATCTTCAATCGGCCGCCCAATGGCGTTCGCGCCGTGCCGATGGTGCGAAGGATTTCCTTCAGTTCCAGACCGTCCGAATTTTTGATCATGGGTATTCCCCGATGCGCGCACTTGACCCGTCTTGCGTGATTTCCTTGGCAGATTTGCGCAAAGCATGTATCTTGACAAGAGTTGACCGTGTTTGCGGCAGCACCATCCTCAAGGCTCCCCCACCCCAGCGCTTTCCAGCAGACGACGTATACGCGCGAGCGCGTCGTCGGCAAGGGAATCGACCCTGGCCTGCAGCACCTCGCCGCGCAGCCAGGTCTCCTGGCGTTTGGCCAGTTGGCGGGTTGCCGCAAGTGCCTGCTGTTTTGCTTCATCCAGCCGGATGTCACCGCGCTGCCAGGCAAAGAATTGCCGGTAGCCCACGGCGCGCATCGCCGGCAGATCCTGTGGGCCATAGCGGCGATGGAGCATTTCCACTTCCTCCAGAAAACCGGTGGATATCATGGCCTCGAGGCGCGATGCGATGCGTTGGTGCAGTACCGCTCGCGGCGGGCACAGCGCCACCTTGAGGATAGGTCCCTCCAGTCCCTGCGCCCAACGGCGCTCGGTCGGGCCACCAAAGCGATGGATCTCCAGAGCGCGCTGAATGCGCTGGCGGTCCCTGGGGTCTATGGCCTGCGCCCGCGCCGGATCCAGCGCTGCCAATTCGGCGTGCAATGCCGGCCATCCCTCCCGCTCGGCTCGCGCCGCCAGCGCTGCGCGATATTCGGAGGAGGCTGCGGGAAGCTCCGCAATGCCCCGCTCCAGCGCCCGGAAATAGAGGCCCGTCCCCCCCACGAGCAGCGGTATCCGCCCTCCCCTTCGGGCCTCTTCGATGGCGATCCGGGCATCGCGGCAGAAATCCCCCGCGGAATACACGGCCTCGGGTTCGCGGATGTCGATGAGGGCGTGGGGATAGCGCGCGCGCAATTCCCGCGAGGGCTTGGCGCTGCCGCGATCAAAGTGGCGGTAGACCAGCAGGGAATCCACACTGATGATGCTGACCGGCAGGGTATCCGCCAGGGCCAACGCCAGATCGGTCTTGCCGCTGGCAGTGGGACCCATGAGAAAGAGGGCGGGGATCATCGGCCGCGCAGAAAAAGCCGATCCAGCTCCGCCAACCGCAATTCCACGACGGTGGGGCGTCCGTGGTTGCACTGGCTGTATCGCGGGCAGGCCTCCAGCTCGCGCAGGAGCGCATTCATCTGCGCAAGGCTCAGTTCGTGATTGGTTTTGATCGCTGCCTTGCAGGCCCGTTCGGCAAGAAAGGCGTCACTATCGCCGAGCTGCGCAAAGCTCGTCGTCAGGTAATCCTGAAACAAAGCCGGATATTGCGCGCTGGGGATATCGGCAGGACCAGCCTGGATGTGGATGTGCTGCGGTCCCGTCACCGTCCACCGAAAACCCGCGGCTGTCAGGAGCTCCGTCCGCTCGTCCAGGCGGGCAAAATCCGCCGCGGTCAAGGACAGCACCTGGGGCAGCAGCAGTGTCTGGCTACGCTCACCAGTACGCCGGGCCTTGAGGCGCTCGTAGAGGATGCGCTCGTGGGCGGCGTGCTGGTCCACCAGGATCAAGCCCTGCGCATTGACGGCAACCACAAAGCGCTGATGCACCTGACCGATGGCGTAGCCCAAAGGCGGTGCATCGGCCCCCAACTTTTCCTGGATAGCCGACGCTGCGGTCACATCGACCGCATCTTCCTGCGCTCTGTATACCGGGGCGACCAACTGCTCCCAGTAATGCGCGCCCGGCTCCGCCACCATCATGGCAGGGGGCTGGATGGGAGAACGGGATGGTGTGGGGCTGATCCCCCGGACAGGCCCAGCGCCCGCATGAGCGCCCCGACCGCGGTCCCCCGCGACGGCACTCGGAGCGGACGCGGTTCGGGCCAGAGGACGGCTGGGTCGCGTCTCGTGGGCGATGACTTCGCGGATGGCATGGCGTAAAAAATCGTGGATCCGGCGACTGTCGGCAAAGCGCAGCTCGGTCTTGGCCGGGTGGACATTGACGTCCACCCAGTGCGGCGGCATGGTCAGGTGCAGGACCGCCACCGGATGCCGATCCTGATAGAGCACATCGGCATAGGCAGCGCGCAGCGCGTGACTCAGACCAGAATCACGCACCGGGCGACCGTTCACGAAAAAGTGCTGCTCATCGGCGCGGGCGCGGCTGTGGGTCGGTAAACCAAGCCAACCCCATACCTGCAACTCGCCATCTTCTTGGGTAAAACGCAGGGAGTTGGCGAGAAAATCCAGACCCAGGATCTCCCCGACCCGCGCATCCTGCGCCGGTTCCTCAGCGGCAGGAGCGAAGTGCGCCAGAACCCGGCTCCCCTGCAGCAACTCGAAACCGACGGCAAAATGTACCAAGGCCGTCTGGCGCAGCACCCTCTGTATCCGCCCCAGCTCCGTCGCCGCACTGCGCAGAAATTTGCGCCGTGCCGGAACGTTGAAAAAGAGGTCCCGCACCTCCACCGTCGTCCCCGGCGCTCGCGGACCATACCGAGGCGTCCCCAGACGTCCCCCCTCGACCTCGATCTGCAGGGCAGCCGCCGCCTCCGCTGGCCGCGACTGGATGCGTAGACGGGCCACCGAAGCTATAGCTGGCAAGGCCTCGCCGCGAAAGCCGAAACTCTGGATCCGCTGCAGGTCTTCTGCCCGGCGGAGCTTGCTGGTGGCGTGGCGCTGCAGCGCCAAGGGCAGTTCCTCGGCGGGAATGCCGATGCCATCGTCCTCCACCGCCAGCAGACTCATGCCTCCGTCCTCCAGACGAATGCGCAGATGCTGAGCGCCAGCGTCCAGACTGTTTTCCAGAAGTTCCTTGAGCACCGAGGCCGGTCGTTCCACCACCTCACCGGCGGCGATTTGATCGGCCACCGTTGCATCGAGGATACGGATGGGGTTTCGCGTCATGATTCCTCCTCCAGACCCGCCGGTACTGCCTCCACCAAGGCATCCAGCAGACGCTGCCCCACAAGGCCCACGGCGTGAGCCGACAGGGTATGACTCGCGTCGGGCTCGAGGCTCAGAAAACACTCGAGATCCGGTTCCGGCAGTGTCGCCGTCCCACGACGCGGCCATTCGATCAGCCACAGCGCTGGTTGATCCAGGTAATCGCGCAGGCCCAGGAACTCGAGCTCGTCGTCGCTGCCGAGGCGGTAGAGGTCGAGGTGCACGATGCTGCCCAGCGCCGTCGCGTAGACCTCGAGGAGGGTGTAGGTAGGACTCTTCACGAGGCCGCGGTAGCCCGCCGCGTGGACGATCTCCTGGGCCAGGGTCGTCTTGCCGGCGCCGAGGTCACCGTGCAGGTACACGACCGCCGGCAGGGGTTTGGCGGCCACCAGAGCCGTGGCAAAGGCGCGGGTATCCTCGCGACGGCACCAACGCCAGCGCTTCATGATTCCTGGATGAGCGCCCTCAGGATATCGGAGCGGCTGACGACGCCGAGAAGACGACCGTCGACGTCCACCACAGGGAGGGTGTGGATGTTCCGCTTGAGGATCCGATCCGCAAGGTCCTCGACGCCATCCTCGAGCCGCGCCACATCGGGCTTGGGCGTGGCGAGCTGCAGCGCCGTCACCGCCGTCGCCTTGCGCAGTTCCTCCTCGTACTCGCGCCAGCCGGAAATGGGAATGACGCTGTCCAGCAAGGACAGTACCGTGGGCAGGTGGATCTGGCGGTTCGCATCGATCAGGTCGCGTTCGCCGATCATGCCCACCACCTTGCCGTCCTTGTCCACAACCGGCAAGTTGTGATGCCCCGATTCCAGCAAGCGCTTCGCGACCGTTTGGACGTCATCGTCTTGCGCAACGCTGACGACTTCGCGGGTCATGATATCGGCAGCAGTTCTTCCGGTAGCGGTCATCGGGCGCATTCCTCAGCCATGGCTTGATCTAATACCCTCAGGATAGTGCCAATCTCCTCCGCTGTCACCGACAACGGTGGCACGATGACGATGCTGTCGCCCAGGGGCCGAAGGTAGACACCCAGATCCCGAGCTCTCCGGCACACCGCATATTCGCGCCGATCACCATAGGGGAAAGCCGCACCGCTGTGTGGATCGCGCAGGGGGACAGCCGCCATGAGCCCAAATTGGCGGGCCGGTGCGGAATAGGGGCGCTCGGCGAAGCGCTTCAGGCCCCGGGACAGCAACGCGATGTTCGCCCGCACCTCGGTGAGCAGGCCCGGCTCGGCAAAAAGCTCGAGGCTGGCGAGTGCGACGGCGCAGGCCAGCGGGTTTGCGGTGTAGGTGTGGCCATAGTAAAACTGCTTGGCTTCAGCAAAGGGCGCGAGAAAGGCCTGGTAGATATCCTCACTGGCCAAGGTGGCTGCCAGAGGCAGGTACCCGCCGCTGATGCCCTTGCCAAGGGCCAGAAGATCCGGTTCCACTCCCTCCTGCTCACAGGCGAAGAGGGTGCCGCTGCGACCAAAGCCCGTGGCCACCTCATCGACGATGAGCAGAACCTCGTGTGCACGACAGCGCTGTGCCGCCGCGGCCAGCAGACCCGGCGGATAGGGGAGGATGCCCGCCGCTCCCTGCACTCCTCCCTCCAGAATGAGTGCGGCGGTGCGCTCGCCTTCGCTGGCGAGGAGCGCGTCCAGAGCCTGTAACCAGATCGCGAGCCCGCGCACCGCATCGCCCTGCGTTTCGGCAAGCACATAGGGGCTGGGCAGCCGGCGGGATGGAAAATGCAGACGGCCATAGACCTGGTGGAATAGTGGAAAACCACCCAGCGAACTCGCCCCCACGGTGTCGCCGTGATAGGCATTGTCCAGGGTCAGAAAGAGCGTTTTTTCCGGACGTCCGCGATTGATCCAGTACTGCGCCGCGATCTTGATGGCGATCTCCACCGCCTCAGCACCGTCCTCTGAGAAGAAGACGTGCTGTAGGGAGTCTGGCGTAAGCTCCACCAATGCCCGCGCCAGACGGATGCCGCCGGGGTGACTGGCGCCCAATACCGTGCTGTGGGCAATGCGGCCAAGCTGCTCCACGAGGGCGGCGTCCAGGTGCGGATGCCGGTGCCCGTGGACATTGCACCAGAGGCTCGCGATGGCATCCAAGGCGCATCTGCCCTGGGCGTCATAGACATAGTTGCCGCGACCCTCGACGATGATCCAGGGATCATCGTCCCCCCAACAGGCCATCTGAGTGAAAGGGTGCCAGAAATAGCGGCGATCCCACTGGCGCAAGGTCTCGATGTCCGTCGTCATGCCATGAGCTCGCGCAGGGCCTGGGGGACGTATGCCAGGATATCCGTGGCGATGACGCTCGCCTCGCCCTGGGCACGGGCGGCGAGGTCGCCGGCGCGGGCGTGGACACAGACGGCCAGCTGGGCCGCCTGCGCTGCGTTCAGCCCCTGGGCCATCAGGCCCGCGCACAGCCCGGTCAGTACGTCCCCGCTGCCACCCGTCGCCATGCCGGGATTCCCCAGGGGACAGCGCCACAGACCCATGGCCCCGAGGATCAGAGTCCCCTCACCTTTGAGAATCCAGGTACCGCCGTAGCGAGCCGCCAAGGCGCGGATGGCACCGACTCGATCTTTCTGGACCTCTACCGTGGTGCTCTGCAGCAGCCGCGCCGCCTCCCCCGGATGGGGTGTCGCCAGACGCTCTGCCGGCTGTGACCAGAGCTGGGGGCCAAGACGCGCGAGGATATTGAGGGCATCGGCATCCCAGACCGCTGGCACCGACAAGGTGCCGATTTCCCGCACCAGGTCGTGACTGGCGAGCCCCTGACCTAGACCAGGCCCTACCGCCAGCACCGCGTTGGCCGGCAGGCGGCGGAAGTGGGCAGGCCATTCCCACCAGGTGGCCTCTGGTAGTTGCGCGGCCAGGTAGATCTGGCTCTGCGCCTGCCCCACGGCGGTGACCAGACCGGCGCCGGCGCGATAGGCGGCGAGACTTGCCAAGGCCAAGGCACCGCCCATGCTGCGCTGGCCGCCTACCACGAAGACGTGGCCGAAATCGCCTTTGTGGGCTGCCGATGGACGTCGCGGCGGCCGCTCCAGATCTGGCCAATGCAGCGTAGATACCATCGCTTCACGCACCTCAAGCCCTCTCGATGTCCGCCTCAGGGTAGGCACCAACGTGGTGGATAGCCAGGTCGGGGCCCATGAACTCTGCCTCCGGATCCAGGCGAATGCCGATGAAGCGGCGGATCGCACCATAGACCACCGCACTGCCGGCCAGGGCGATGACGACCCCCAGCAAGGTTCCGGCGCACTGGGCACCCAGACTCACGCCTCCTGCTCCACCCAGAGCGCGCAGACCGAAAATCCCCACGGCGACCCCTCCCCAGACCCCACAGACACCGTGCAAAGGCCAAACGCCCAGGACATCGTCCAGGCGCATGCGGTGCTGCACCAGGGTGAAGAGGTAGACGAAAATCGCGCCGGCAATGCTACCGATGACCAGCGCTCCAATGGGCTGCACCAGATCCGAGCCGGCACAGATGGCCACCAGGCCTGCCAGAGCGCCGTTATGGGCGAAGCCCGGATCCCCCCGACCCAGAGCAAGAGCGGTGAGCATCCCCCCTACCAAGGCCATAAGGGAGTTGAGCGCAACCAGGCCCTGAACCGCCTCCAGGCGTTGCGCGCTCATGACGTTGAAGCCGAACCAGCCGATGATGAGGATCCAGGAACCCAGAGCGAGAAAGGGGATGTTGGACGGCGGCATGGGATGGATGCTGCCGTCCTTGCCATAACGTCCCCGCCGCGGTCCCAGCAGCCAGACTGCCATGAGTGCCATCCAGCCACCCATGGCGTGCACCACCACAGACCCCGCAAAATCGTGGAAGGGCGCGCCGAAGATCTGGGTGAACCAAGCCTGGATCCCGAGGTTACCGTTCCAGACGATGCCCTCATAGAAAGGGTATACGAGCCCTACCAGAAAAGCCGTCGCCAAGAGCTGTGGAACGAAACGGGCGCGCTCGGCAATGCCGCCGGAAATGATAGCCGGCACCGCCGCCGCAAAGGTCAGCAAAAAGAAGAATCGCACCATCTCGTAGCCGTGTTGATGATCGGTGAGACTGGCGACATTGCCAAAAAAACTGATACCGTAGGCGATGTGGAAGCCGACAAAGAAATAGACGATGGTAGAGACGCCAAAGTCGCTCAGTATCTTCACCAGTGCATTGACCTGACTGCGTCGCCGGACGGTGCCGAGCTCCAGAAAGGCAAAGCCTGCGTGCATGGCCAGCACCAGAATGGCGCCCATGAGCAGAAAGAAAACGTTGGCACCTGGTACGCTCGAGGCGGCGTGGGTCATGGCAGAAAGCTCCGGATATTCTAGGATTATTCTTCGAGATCGCGGCGCCCCAACAAGGCCCGGCCCAGGGTACCGCGATCGACGTATTCCAGTTCGCCGCCCATGGGAATCCCGCGGGCAATGCGACTGGTGCGCACCCCCTCCGGAACGTAGCCGGCCAGAAACTGGGCGGTGGCTTCTCCCTCGAGGGTGGAATTGGTGGCAAATATGACTTCGCGCAGGCCGGGCTCGGCAAGGCGCGCCGCAAAGCGGTCCAAATGGAGATCTTCCGGACCGACCCCGTCCAGGGGCGAAAGATGCCCCATGAGCACGAAATAATCGCCGAGATAGGCCCCTGAATCCTCGATGGCTGCCAGATCCACAGGCGACTCCACGACACAGAGCAGCTCGCGCTGCCGTTGGCTATCGCGACAGATGGCGCAGACCTCGGCCTCGCAGAGATTGTTGCAGCGACTGCAGGCACGAATCTGTTCGTGCGCCGCCTGAAGGGCCAAGGCCAGGGCCGGCATGAGTTCGCGCTTGCGCATCAGCAGGTCATAGGCGATGCGTTGGGAGGAACGCGGCCCGACCCCAGGCAGTCGACGCAGCAGTCGGGTCAGGGCGGCAAGGCTCGGGGTCTCGGACATGCCGGCTTAGAAAGGCAGGTTCAAGCCCGGAATATTCATCCCGCCGGTGAGAGCCGACATCCGCTCGGCACTGGTCTTTTCCGCATTGCGCAGCGCATCGTTCATCGCTGCCGCGATGAGATCTTCCAACATTTCCGGATCGTTTTCGGCGAGGAGGCTGGGGTCGATACGCACCCGTCGCACGTCGTTGCGGCAGGTGACCGTCACTTCCACCAGGTTGCCGCCGGCGTGTCCCTGCACCTCCACCTGAGCCAACTCTTCCTGTGCCTTCTGCAGACGTTCCTGCAGTTGCTGCGCCTGCTTCATGATATTGCCGAGACCACCCTTCATCTCACCCCTCCGATCCAGTGACTCACGATGTTCTACCCGCGCCCATCTAGGCCGCGCCCCCCGTCCTGCGAACGGCCACCACCCGGGCGCCAAAAATCTCCTGATATTCCACTACCCGAGGATCCTGCCGTACCCGCTCCTGCAAACGCTGCCGCTCCGCTGCCTCGGCGCGCTCGCGAGCGCCCACCACGGTGTCCCCGGCACCCGCATCCGTCATCAGGTCCAGGCTCAGCTGCGGTCTTTGCCCCCAGAGACCTTCCAGAGCCGTGGCCAGAGTATCCAACTCGGCACGCAAAAATTCCAGGTGACCGGCCTCGGCCCAGAGTTCCACACGTTCCTTGTCGCAGCGCGTCGCCCGGCTATGCCCGAAAGACGCCCGGAGCATAGGCCCGAGCGCCAGTTGAGACAAGATCTCGGCCCAGCGGGCCGCTGCATCCTCCCCTGCGGCATCTAGCTGCGCGGCCGGTTCGAACAGGGGCTGCCGCGGTTTTGGTACGGGTCCGGTTGGCGTGGACACCGGCGGCGCGTGAAGCACGGGCCCAGAGGGAACCGTGTCCACCGTCCTGTCCGTGACGGCGGGATGCTCCGGGTCAAACCCCCGGGGGGCTGCGGATTCGGGGGCCGAAGCCTGCGCCGCATCCTTTCCTGCGGCCACCGCGCCAGTACCGCGGCTTGCGCCCGGTGTGGCATCTGGCTGCCCCCGCCTCCTTCCGCCTCGCGAAAGGCCAGCACCCGCAGCACGGCCATCTCCAGCGCCATGCGGCTGTCCGGATAGAGGTAGAAATCGCGGCGCGCCGATAGCAGTATCGCGTGAAAGGCCTGCAGACTCAGGGCATCGGGCAGAGGCTCCCGATCCCAGGGCGAGGGCAAGGCACGTCGTACTCCCTCGATGTAGCGGGCGAGGCTCAGACGATGCAGAGCCTCGATGAGGGCATCCAGAAGACCGGCGGGATCCTGCCCGAGATCCATCTGCTCACGCAGGATGCGCAGTACCGCTGCGGCGTCGTCGCGCAGGAGTGCCGTCACCAGACTCCAGACCACATCCTCTGCGGCCATCCCCAGCATGTCCTGGACGGCTTTGGCTGCCACACGACCGGCGCCATGGACGATGGCCTGATCCAGGAGACTCAGGGCATCCCGCAAGCTGCCATCGGCAGCACGGGCGAGTATCTCCAGGGCCGCATCCTCCGCCGGGACCCCCTCGGCATCGACGATCCGGCGCAGACGTTCGCCTATGCGCTGGGGATCCAAGCGCCGCAATTGGAGTTGCAGACAGCGGGACAGAATGGTCACGGGAAGTTTTTGCGGGTCCGTGGTGGCCAGCAGAAATTTGACGTGATCCGGCGGCTCCTCCAGGGTTTTCAACAAGGCGTTGAAGCTGTGACTGGAGAGCATGTGTACCTCGTCGATGAGGTAGACCTTGTAGCGCCCTGCCGTCGGGGCGTACTGAACGTTGTCCAGTAGTTCCCGTGTTTCATCCACACGCGTACGGCTGGCGGCGTCCACCTCGAGGAGGTCCACGAAGTTGCCGGCGCTGATGCTGCGACAGGCGCTGCATTCTCCGCAAGGCCTGCTGCTGACCCCCTTTTCACAGTTCAGGGACTTGGCGAGCAGGCGTGCCAGAGTGGTTTTGCCAACGCCGCGTGTACCGGTAAAAAGGAAGGCGTGGTGGACACGGCCCGAGTCCAGCGCGTGTCGCAGCGCCGATACCACCGCCTCCTGTCCGACGAAGTCGTCAAAGCTTTGCGGGCGCCAGCGGCGCGCAAGTGCCTGGTAAGGAAGGGTCGTCACGGACGCAAATGGGTGGCGACGCCGACCAGCCACACCCCGGCACCTGGATCGGCGGCTGCCGCTGCTCCCTTCCGGGCCTGACGGGGTTCACCACGTACCACTGCGAGGGGACCGATCTTTGTCGCCATAGATATCATGACTCTAACTGGTTGAGACCTGTGCTCGGCGAAAACGCGAAGCGCAGCGCGCAGGAATCGGGGAGCATTTGGTGGGCGGTGCAGGGTTCGAACCTGCGACCCCTGCCGTGTGAAG
>ERZ1669250.960-NODE-960-length-10473-cov-4.481474_pt1 | contig 10473 bp, 8 predicted proteins | sample MGYA00579295_ERZ1669250 | MGnify/ENA primary metagenome ERZ1669250 (study PRJEB41166, sample SAMN08046056) | hot springs metagenome | biome: hot spring; feature: acid hot spring; material: thermophilic sediment; isolation source: thermophilic sediment from acid hot...
AGATGTTGAGGATTTAAGAAAGGTCTATTCTGGTAATATTGAGGCTTTAAAGGGCATAAATTTAAAAATAAGAAAGGGTGAAATATATGGTTTTCTTGGTCCGAATGGTGCCGGAAAGACAACAACAGTTAAAATATTGACAACAATTATAAAACCAACATCCGGAACAGCATACATTTCAGGTTATCATATAATAAAGAATCAGAAAGAGGTAAGAAAAATAATTGGACTTGTCCCCCAGGACCTTACAGTGGATGATGACCTTACAGGTATGGAAAATCTCGTTCTTCAGTCAAGTTTTTACAATATTAAAAGGGAAGAGGCAAGGAAAAAGGCCATAGATCTTCTTGAACTTGTTGATCTGAAGGATGCAGCTGACAGGCTCGTATCTACATATTCAGGGGGAATGAGAAAAAGACTTGATCTTATAGTTGGTCTGATTCATGATCCCGATATCCTGTTTCTTGATGAACCTACCCTTGGTCTGGATGTTCAGACAAGGACAAGAATGTGGGAATACATAGAACTTCTAAGGAAGGAATTCGATAAAACGATTTTCATAACAACACATTATCTTGAGGAAGCCGAAAAACTCTGTGATAGGATTGGGATAATCGACCATGGAAAGATTGTTGTGGAAGGCAGTCCTGATGAATTAAAATCCTCGGTAGACTTTGATCTGGTAGAACTGGATGTTGATAATCTGCAGGAAGCAATGAAAATACTTGTCAATTTTGATGCGGAAACAAGGGAAAACAAGATAATAATAAAAATCAGGGATTCTGAAAAGAATGTACTGCCAATTTTAAAAACACTTACAGATAAAAGTATTAATATAAAGAGAATCCATATTGAAAAACCCAGCCTGAATTCGGTTTTCCTGAAATACACAGGCCGGGAGATGAGGGAAGGTGAGAGTGAGGAGGACATCATGAAAACCATGAGGGCAATAAGGAGGGCGAGATGATGGATGCTAGATTATCCCTCACAGCCAGGGAACTTAAGAAATGGGTCAGGAACCCTCTCCAGATGATCATAATGATAATTCAGCCTCTGTTCTGGATTTTTCTTTTTGGAAGTGCATTCAACATTACAAATCTTGTTCCTTCGAACCTTCCATCCATGAAAAATTATATTCTGAATACCTATTTTATGGGTGCAAAAAATTACATTTCATTTTTAACACCCGGAATGCTTGCAATCATGGCCCTTTTTACCGCCATGTTCAGCGGAGTCTCTCTCATATGGGACAGGAGGTTCGGTTATCTGACAAGGCTGTTGTCTTCACCCATTCCAAGAGATTCCATAGTATTTTCAAAAGTTTTTTCCGCAACTGTGAAAGGGACTTTCCAGTCAACAATACTGCTGGTAATTGCAATAGTTGTCCCCGGAGGATTGTATTTAACATCAAATTTCACAGCTCTTAATTTAGTAATGGTATACATGACACTTATCATGCTTTCATTTGGCTTTTCAGGTTTATTCTCACTGCTTTCAGTGAGAATCAAAACAATAGAAACGCTGATGGCAATAGTTAATCTGCTCAATCTGCCACTTATGTTCACATCCTCTGCCATGTTTGCACAGAATATGATGCCGGACTGGCTTAAGGATATATCATCCTACAATCCAGTTACATGGGCAGCGAATACCATGAGGTATGAAATGATTGGAGGAATAGCATTAAATTCGACGATAATCACCAACATTTTATATCTCCTGCTTTTTGATATCGCAGTCCTGATACTTATATTCGCAGTATCAAGATACGGATTCAGTGAATGATGTTTTCAAAAATTATTTCGGAAATATCCCTTATTTTACCATATTTCTCAAGGTTTGACAGACATACAGGACATGATGTTACAATTTCATCTGTTTCAAGATCTCTGAGCTGACCGTACCTTATTTCTGAAATTCTTTCGGATTTAGATGGAAACAGCATTTCTATAGGCCCACCGCAGCAGTATGTTGTCCTTCCGTTTCTTGCGGGCAAACTAACATCTCCAATCGATTTCAATATATTCAGGGGTGAATCTACCCTTAGATGGGTTGAGAAATGGCACGGTTCATGGTAAGCATATTTTCTTCCATTGTTTTTTAAATCAGCCCTGAATGAATCAAGGTAAAATTCCGATTCAAAATTGAATCCCTGAATATTTTCCGGATAAATCTTTTTCATCATTTCATGAGTGTGCGGATCCGAGGTAATAATTTTTTTAATTTTCAGTGAATTGAAAAAATCCCTCAGGAAATTTCCGTATTCAATCATTTCATCGTAATAACCGAATTCATATAGGAGCGCACCTGAATATGGTTCCATATATCCCAGATAATTTACATCTTTATATACTGTTTTTATAATATAAAATATTTTATATAGAATTGTATCCATCCTTTTCATGAGTCCTTTATCCTCAAAATTTGAAAATAGAAATATTATATCAGGATTTTTTTTCAGAATCCTTTCTGCAATTTCTTTCATTTTTCTGTTTCTTATTATGTTCGATAGCATTTTTGCATGTGCCATCAGTGAATATATCCCCCCACTATAAAAGAGAATGTCTGAACCATTTTTCATTGAAATGTCATACCATGAAGGGCCATCCATTTTTCCAACCGGGGATCTGTTTTCCATTATCATTTTTACAAGTGCATTTACGATATAATCCATTTCATTTTCAGAAGAAATTATTCTTTTCACCATCAAACTTGCCTTTCCTGCACTTATACCCGCAGGACAGACTGATTCACATACATTGCAGTTCAGGCATGAATAAAAAAAATCCCTTACATTATTTATGATGTTTTTATTTACCGATATTTCCCTTGCAAGAAATATCCTTCCCCTTGCACCGTATGAGGATGAATATTCAAATGCCTGGAATGTGGGACAAACGGCTTCGCAAAAAGAACAGTTTATGCATTTTCCTGTATATTCCCTCAAAGTATCAATCAGATTCATATCAATTTACCCCTGTTCATTATGTCGGCAGGGTCCAGAATTCCCTTTACATTTTTCATTATTTCAATGTTCTTCATTGAATTTTTGAATTTCATCTCCTCCATTATCAGATCCTTTTTTTCAAGCCCTATTCCATGTTCGGATGATACCGATCCACCGTGTTTCAGTGCTATCAGACCGAGATCAAAGAGCAATCTGAAAACATTTTCCATCATTGTTCTGTCCTTTGGGTTCACAAAAATATTTGCATGTATATTTCCATCTCCTATATGTCCGAACAGTGTTGCCCTGAAACCTGAAGACCGGATCTTTTCATCCATTTCCTTCAGTGCCGAAGGCAATTCCGAAGCCGGAACAATGACATCTCCTATTATAATATATTCTTCCGGGCTCTTTCTTTCTAGCAGCTGGGAGGAATAAAGACCTTTTCTTGCCTGGTACATCTCATCCATTTCCACCGGATCAATTGTTTTTTTAATTGTCAACGGAGATGTTTCCTTTATTACATTTTCAAATTCATCCATCATCCTCTTCAATGATTCTTTTGTTGAAGCAACATCAACAAGGATGAGATATCTTGCCTTTTCAGGGAATTTTATTCCCCTGACCTTTGTGATTGAATCCATGGCAATCCTGTCCATGAATTCTGCTATGTAGGGTGTATATCCCTTCCTTTTCAGAAGCGATACAGCTCTACCTGCATTTTCAATGTCCTCATAGTATGACAGAATCCTCCCTGTAGATTCAGGAAGGGGTGCAATTTTCAATATCGCCTCTGTTATTATCCCCAGGGTTCCCTCGCTTCCGATGAACAGGGAGGTAAGATCATATCCCAAAGCCCTCTTAAGCACTTTTCCACCCAGCTGGATAATCTCACCTGTCGGCAGCACGACCTCCATACCCAGAACCCATTCCTTCGTTGCTCCGTACATCACAGTCCTCAGACCTCCCGCATTGGTATTTATGGAACCTCCAACGGTTGCGGTGATTGAACTTGCAGGATCGGGTGGATAAAAATGATTGTATTTTTTCAGGTTATCATTCAGAAAATCCAGCTTGACGCCTGCTTCGGCTACAACATACCTGTTTTCAATATTTATTTCGAGTATTCTGTCGAATCTGGCCATGCTTATTATTATTCCATCCTCAAGGAGAACAGATCCACCTACAAGCGACGATCCTCCGCCTCTGACAGTGACAGGTATTTTATTTTCAGTGGCAAATCTTAAAATTTTTGATATTTCCTGGGATGTTCTTGGCAGAACTACTGCCCTGGGAAGCTTTCCCTCAAAGATTGAAGCATCCCTTGAATAGGGAAGAATTTCCTCATATTTATCCAGAACATATTCCTTTCCTACGATTTCTCTTAATGCATAAACCAAATCCATGATTAATGGAATATATTCATAAATAAAAATTCAGTGGAATGATTCCGGTATGTCCTTGATTAAATCATACCTGAAAACAGGGCCGTCTCTGCAGACGTAAAACCTGCCTATGTTGCAGTGACCGCATATTCCGTATCCACATTTCATCTTCCTTTCCATGGAAAGATAGATTTTACCTTCATCAATACCCATTTTCAGTAATTCTTTCACCGCAAATTTCATCATGACTTCAGGACCAATTATATAGAACCTTGCATCCTTCCATTCTATTCTGTTGAATATGGTGGTTACAACACCTACATTTCCATCCCACGTTTCATCTCCCCTGTCCACCGTAACATCAACCCTGAACAAATCCTTCCATTTTTTCAGTTTTTCTTTATAAACAATATCACCGGGTGTTCTTGCACCGTATAAGAGGTGAATATCTTTCCTGTTCATTTTAATCATTCTTTCAATATATGATGATAACGGTGGGAGACCTATCCCACCACCTATCAGAACTGTCCTGCCATCATGTATTTCCCATCCATTCCCATATGGTCCTCTTATGCCTACTTTATCTCCAGACCTCAATCTGTGAAAATATGAAGTTACATAGCCGACATTTTTAATGCTGAATAGAAGTTTTCCATCATAATAATTTCCATATGATATGGGGATCTCACCCCTTCCGAAAATCCTCAATTCATAAAACTGGCCTGGATTTGGCAGCACTCCTATAACATCATTAACAAGAAACGATTTTATGTCAGGTGTTTCATCCCATACATCTATGATTACGGTCTCCATGGAATTGAGTGTGTTCATGGATTGTACCTCCTTATAACATCCCTTATGTCTATTTTCACAGGGCATGTTTCATAGCATCTGCCGCACCCTGAACACAGGTGTATACCATAGGTGAGATAATGATAGGATAATTTATGCATGAATCTCTGTCTGAGCCTAGAAGATAAATCTGGTCTTGAATTAGCTCCACCGGCCATTCTTGTAAAACCTTCCATTATGCATGAATCCCATTCCATTATTCTTTCATTTTCTCCTTCATTTATATCAAAGCAGAAACATGTCGGACATGAATAATTGCATGCACCGCATGAAATGCATTTTTTTGCCAGTTCATTCCAGAGATCATCATTCCATGACATCTTTTTCTCTATATCCTCTGTGTTTAATGGAGCCATCAATTCTGAAAAATGTTCATTGTAACCCTCAAGGTATTTTACCATTTCTTCACTGGCATTTGTCATTAAATTGCTTTGAAAAACGTTATCCCTGATTTCAACAATATACCCATCTCTGTATCTCAGGAACTGGGCCCCTGAATCATTCAGTTTTGGCCCACCAAACGTTGTGCAAAAACCATATATGCATGGTTCACTGCATATGAAGTTTGCAAAATGCATTAGGGACCTTTTCATATTGTATTCTATGTCAAGTTTTAAAACACTTTCCATTATCTGAAAACCAAGCAAATCACATGACCTGATACCAAATATTATCGTTTCCTTTTCATTATCATGTTCGTTTAAGTTTTTCCAGGATGGAATGATCATGTTTTTTGGTGAGAGTATTGACCTTCCATCATAAAATTCGTTTCCATTATCTAAATAATCAAATATAACATCATTACCAATCCTCTTTGTTCCGTAAACCCTGTATTTTTTCAACAGATTATTTATGTAATCCGGAAGATTTTTTTCATTCAGGAAATATATCATTACTGACACCTGCCTATCCTGGCACCGGTAACCTTTAATTCAGGTATTTTTGCCCTCGGATCAAGGTTTGAATTTGTTACAGCATTTGCAGGTGATTCTATATAATGAAATGGCATGAACAGTATTCCTCTGGGTACCATGTCTGTGATCCTTGCCTTAACGCATAATTCGCCATGTCTGGTTTCAATCCTTATATTTTCATTGTTTTTTATTCCCATATTTTTTGCATCTTCTGGATTTATTTCAACATAAGGTTCAGGAGCCTCCCTTTCAAGCAGATATACCTTCCTTGTCATTACCCCTGTGTGAAACTGATAGTATACCCTCCCAGTTGTAAGAATAAATGGATATTCTTGATCCCAGAATTCAATCGGTTTCTTCCATTCTGATGGATTGAAACGTCCAGAGCCTCTCGTAAATCTCTCAGCATGAAGTATCTCTGTCCCATGACATTCCCTGACCGGCCACTGAAGACCACCCGTCATTTCCAGGCATTTATAATTTACTGATGAATACTGTGGTACCAGTCTGGATATTTCATCCATGATCTGTGATGCGTCATTGTAATTCCATGAATACCCCGCTGAATTGGCAATCATTTGTATTATCTCCCAGTCACTTTTTGCTTCACCTGGAGGATTCAGAAACGGTTTTATCAGCTGAATCCTCCTTTCAGTATTAGTGAATGTTCCTAACTTTTCAGCAAAACTCTGTGATGGAAAAATAACATCTGCATATTCTGCTGTTTCGGTCATAAATATATCCTGCACCGCAAGGAATTCCAAATTTTCAAGGGACTTTATGATTTTTTCACTTTCAGGTTCTGAAAGAACAGGATTTTCACCCATAATGTACATCGCCTTTATTTTTCCTTCAAGTGCATATTCAAACATCTCTGTCAATGACAATCCTGGTTTTGCCGGAAGTTCACAGTTCCATGCCTCTTCAAATATTTTCCTCCCATTTTCATCATATACCCTCCTGTAACCTGGGAGAAAATCACAGAGGGCACCCATATCACTTGATCCCTGAACGTTATTATGCCCTCTCAGGGGAGCAACGCCGGTTCCGGATCGTCCCACATTACCCGTCAGTAATGCAAGATTTGCTATGGCCTGTACATTCTCCGTTCCCTGCGTATGCTGGGTTATACCCATTGCATAGAATGTTATGGATTTCTTTGTTGCGTACAGAACCGCTGCCCTTTCTATATATTCAGGTTCTACACCGGTTATCCTGGATGCAACATCTGGATCATAATTCTCAATAATTCTGCTGAATTCTTCGAAATTTTCAGTTCTCTTTTCAATGAATTCTCTGTCATAAAGCTTTTTATCAATGATCACATAGGCCATGGAATTCAAAAGCGCGAGATCAGTTCCGGGATAATGCCTGAGATAAATATCAGCCATTTCTGCAAGTTTTATTTTTCTGGGATCAGCAACAATGAGCGTTTTACCTTTCATTCTGTTATTGATGATCCTTGATCCGATTACCGGATGCTGTTCTGTAGTGTTTGATCCTATAACAAAATAAAGTTCAGCGTTGTCTATGTCCCTAATAGACGTTGTCATGGCTCCGGATCCAAAACTCGTTATCAGGCCTTCAATGGTGGATGCATGGCACGATCTGGCACAGTGATCAACATTGTTTGTATGAAAAACCTGCCTGGCGAGTTTCTGCATAAGATAATTTTCTTCATTGGTACATTTTGCGCTTGCCTGAAAGGCCAGAGAATCAGGACCATATTTTCCCAATATTTCCATCAGGGACGATATCGCTGTGTATACGGCCGTGTCCCAGTCCGCTTCTTTAAAATTGCCTTTTTCATCCTTTATGAGAGGTCTCTTTAAACGGGAATTATGTTTTACATACCTTAATCCTTTCCAACCTTTTATGCATAGAGTACCGTAATTAATATCCTCTCTCTTTGAAGGAATAAAATTGTATATCCTCTTGAAATCTGTTTCCACTATAATATTACAACCAACACCACAGTATGGACATACTGTTTTTACTGTTGCAATAAACCGACCCTCCCGTAGTAGTCCACCGTGATTTTCATTCCATATTCCAATTCGGTCTTAGCCCTGAATCCCAATACCTTTTCTGATTTTGATGTATCTGCCTGTGTCATATATACATAATTTTTTACAGGATTTTCTATGTATTTAGGTTTAATGTCGGTGTTCATAAGTTTCATCAGTATTTTTACCATTTCATTTAATGAATAGGATTTGCCTGTTCCAACATTGAAAATTCCATTTATGTTTGATTTCATGGCCATTATAAGTGCGTCAACTACATCATCCACAAATATAAAATCCCTCTTCTGAGAACCATCACCATAAATAATGGGCTGCTCATTTTTCATGTATGACCATGTGAACTGAGAAATCAAATTTGCATAATTTTTCTTGTACTGTTCCCTGGGACCATAAACGGAAAAGAATCTCATGGCGTTCCATCTAAGCCCATAAAAATCCTCATAAACCTTTGACAACCTTTCCTCAACCAGTCTGGCTTCAGTATAAAAGTCTGTGGGTTTTATGATCATGTTTTCATTGTGTGGAGGTTCAAGACCATTGTATAATGAACTCGATGATGCATTTACGACTTTTGCATTGTTTTTTACAGCCAGCTCCAGAACTGATACAATACCGGATACACTTTCAGTGAATTTCTCTCGATTATTTTTATACATCGGTGTAGAGGATGCTTTACCTAAATGGAAAATGCCATCGACATTCTTTGGATTTATATTTTTATAAAATTCATCCACTTTCATCTTATAAAATTCCACATTGAATTCCTTTATCAGATTTTCCGAGCCGGTGTGAAGGCTATCAACTACAATGACTTCATTGTTATCCCTAACAAGTCTAGAAACGAGATTTGAACCTATAAAACCAGCACCACCAGTAACCAAATACCTTGCCATGCATTTAGCTAAAGATTTAACATATAAAAACTTTTAACAATACTGAAAACAATCATGAATGTCTGACAATCAGTGTTACTGTATCCCCATCTTCCAGAACGTGATCAAGTCCAACTCTATGATTGGGATATTTTGCACTCGGACCGTTTACAATACCGTATTTGAATTTTTCAACAAAATCTTTGTGTATATTTCTGCAGACCATCTCAACAGTGGAATACCTTTTTATGACCATGGGTTCCTTTTCACCATCTGGAGGTTTTACATATATGGTGATTAGATCGAGAGTATCATAGATTGTATCCTTCAATGTATCAATGTTGGTTTTATATTTTGCCGATACAGGTATCATGCCATATTTTTCCATTAAATTTTTAATTATATCAGAATTTATAATCTCAGGATTTTCATCAATCTTGTTTAATACAAAAATGCCCGGAATGTATACCCTGTTTCCAATCAAGAAATCGATGAGATCATCTGTGCTGATATTTTCCCTTATCACCAGATCTGCATTTACAATTTTAAATTCTCTTAGAATATCCTTCACCATTTCTTCTTCAAGATCCGATTTCATTGTTGCATAAACATTTATACCTCCCCTGTCCTTCTTCACCAGAAATATGTTTGGTCTCCTTCGATTCAATCTGATTCCCATAGAATGAAGCATCCTTATTATTGGTGCAGGATCTGGGTTATGTATATCTGTTACAACAATTATTGCATCACTTGACCTTGCTATGCTTAGTACCTTCTTACCCATTCCCTTTCCCTTTTCTGCTCCTTCAATAATACCAGGCAGATCCAGAAGCTGAATATTTGCACCACGATATTTCATCATGCCGGGAATAACATCTACAGTAGTAAAATCAAAATCGCCGGTTTCGCTCTGTAAATCTGTCAGAGAATTGAACAGGGTACTCTTCCCTACGCTTGGAAAACCGACTAGGGAAACCATTCCATTCCCAGATTTCTTTATACCTATCTGATGCCCTCCTCCACCTCTTGAGGATTCTTTGGTCTGCTTTAATTTGGCCAGCTTGGCTTTCAGCCTACCTATATGGTGCTCAGTTGCTTTATTGTACTGTGTTTTTCGAATTTCTTCCTCGATTCTCTTTATCTCCTCATCTATATTTGACATTTTTTCTTCATTCATATGAACAAATTTTATTTTTTATATTTTTTTACACAAAAAACTTAAAAATAAAATTGAACGGTAGTATATTCTCTCAAGATCAGAATAAATTTCAATATACATACATTTTAGTTATAGAAAAGTTAGGGGTTTGGGGGAAGCAGTAAAACTCCGACCTTCAGGGAGGAGATACACGGACTTCCCTCAAAGGAAAGATTTGTTAATATGTTTTCTATCATATTAAGTAATGTTCAGGACTATTAAACTGAAGCTTCCGTATGACAGATCGTTCTTTGAAAAGGCAAAGCAATTCAGGGAAG
>ERZ1669250.962-NODE-962-length-10465-cov-4.872911_pt1 | contig 10465 bp, 7 predicted proteins | sample MGYA00579295_ERZ1669250 | MGnify/ENA primary metagenome ERZ1669250 (study PRJEB41166, sample SAMN08046056) | hot springs metagenome | biome: hot spring; feature: acid hot spring; material: thermophilic sediment; isolation source: thermophilic sediment from acid hot...
ATAATAATTAAAAAGGATAATGTGTGATCCAAAATATTTAATTGAAAGTCAATAAAAAATATTGTAAATAATTCAAAATAAACAATTTTTAAATAACCTATTAGCATAAAAAATTTGAATGAAGAAAATTGTGGATATGCCATATCTTCAGAGATGGTTCATAGTAGCCACAATAATAGGAATTATTGCCGGTTTTGGATCACTGTTGTTCTATTACACGATTCTATTTTTTTCATATCTTTTCATGAATTTGTTTTTAAATATATCCCTTCCAAGCCCGATTGGTGAAGGAGGACAGGTCTATTTTAAAATGGATACATGGAGATATTTTTTAATACCCGTTTCAACAATGATAGGTGGTTTATTTTCTGGATTATTGGTTTTTAAACTGGCCCCTGAAGCAGAGGGACATGGTACAGATGCCGCAATAGATACATACCATAACAGACAGGGAAAAGTGAGGAAGATTGTAATTCCAGTAAAGACAGTTGCATCAGCGATTACAATAGGTTCAGGAGGAAGTGCAGGAAGAGAAGGGCCAACAGCACAGATATCCTCTGGACTCGGGTCTATAGTTTCAGATATATTGCATCTAAGCCCCGAAGATAGAAGGAGGGCAGTTGCCGTTGGTATAGGGGCGGGCATAGGTACAATATTCAAGGCACCCATAGGAGGCGCAATTTTGGGTGCCGAAATCCTATATAAGAGGGATATTGAACCAGAGATCATATATCCAAGTTTAATAGCTTCGGCCATAGGATATTCAATATTCGGGTTGTTTGTTGGCTTTACCCCAATCTTCGGATATTATACGGGATCATTCAATCCATTCAGACTTCCATTATATTTTATACTGGGCATCATAACAGGATTATCGGCAATTTTTTACGTCAAATCATTCTACAAAATTCATGATTTTTTTAAAAAATTAAGAATGAACAGATACCTCAAACCTGCATTGGGGGGATTGATAACAGGAATAATTGCACTGTTATTTCCTGAAGTTCTTGGGGTTGGATATGGATGGGTTCAGATATTCATGTCCAATAATATTGATATGATACCGACATTTGGTCTTCCCCTCATCATTATACTTATATTTTTACCACTGATGAAAATATTGGCCACATCATTTTCAATTGGATCAGGGGGAAGTGGTGGGGTCTTTGCTCCTGGAATGGTGATTGGTGCATCGATAGGTTTGTTGTTCAGCATTTTCTTTCGTTATTTTTTTCCATTTCTGGTTGTTTCATATGTACCTTTTGTTATAATTGGTATGCTTTCATTTTTTGGTGCAGCAGGCAAGGTTCCTATTTCAGTTATGATAATGGTAATAGAAATGACAGGAAGCATGCAGCTACTTCCAGCAGCCATGATAGCAGTAGCAGCTTCATATTTCATTTCCGGTGATTATTCCATTTACAGATCTCAGGTGCCAACAAGAAAGGATTCCCCAGCACACAGGGGAGAATTCAATACACCAATTTTGGCAGATATAAAGGTTAAAGAAATACCCCTAAGGGATATAAAAATAAACATAAATGAAGATGGCAGGAAGGCACGAACCATTATGAACATTCATGGCATTCTTTCCCTTCCCGTGGTTGATGATAATAATAGTTTTATTGGAATAGTATATCTTGCAGATATCACAAACGATAAAATTTCTGTAAAAAATTTTTTAAAAACGGGTATAACATATGTGCATGTGGATTCATCAGCCGAAGATGTCTGGAATGTAATGTCATCCATAAAGGCTACATGGGCTCCCGTGATCGAAAAAGGCAGATTTCTTGGTATAATAACTATGGGGGACATACTAAAAATTTATAAACAGAGGGCAGCCCAGATATCTTCAAAATAATTGGAATAAGGCGCCGCCGGTCGGGTTCGAACCGACGACCTCCCGGTTAACAGCCGGGCGCTCCACCGGCTAAGCTACGGCGGCTTTATTTTATTATATCTTTATAGAAATTCTATATTTATAGATTTTGAATTTTTTAAAAATTTATTCTTTTCACTTTTCAACTTTATTTTCAATCTTCCTTGAATAGAATGTTAATTTGGCCACAAGGGCATCCATATTTATTCTTTCATCAGCACCCTCGGAAATCATGAAATTTATTTCTGCAAGTTTATCTATTATTTCTATAAGAATTTCCTCGGGTATGTTCATTCTGAATAATTCTGAATGTATCTGTTTGATTATGTCATCTGCGGAAAAACCATTTTCTGTCAACATTTTTGTAAGAAAATCCCTGGCACCAAGAAAATCACCATCAATCAAAGATTTTTCAAGGAGATTTTTTATCATTTCACGGCTTGGCAATCCCGAAGCACGGTATATCGTATCTGCATTTATTTCTCTCCCCATTGAAGCTGCTGCCTGAAGTAAATTTATTGCCTTCCTCATATCTCCATTTGTAATTGCATATATGGCCTTGAATGCATCCTCATCAACATCAATTTTCTCATTCTGTGAAATGTATTTTAATCTCTCTATAACGTCATCTTCCGTCAGTGACCTGAATCTGAACACGCTGGTCCTGGACTGTATGGGTTCTATTATTTTTGATGAATAATTGCATGATAAAATGAATCTGCATGTCTTTGAAAATTTTTCCATTGTTCTCCTTAGAGCTGCCTGTGCATCGGCTGTGAGATGATCGGCTTCATCAAGAAAAATAATTTTGAATGGGACATCTCCTGAGGGGGCTGTCCGTGCAAAATCCTTTATCTGATTCCTGACTATATCTATTCCCCTTTCATCACTCGCATTAAGTTCGTGAAACTTATTTTTCCAGTTTTCACCATACAGGGCTATTGCAAGGGCAATGGCACTGGTGGTTTTTCCTGTACCCGGTGGACCTGCAAAAAGTAAATGTGGCATGTTTTTATTTTTGGCATATGCTTTTAATCTTTCAACAATGAAATTCTGACCTTTAATGTCTTCAAGTTTAACAGGCCTGTATTTTTCAACCCATATATCTTCCATTTCAATCGAAATTTAAAATTAAAATTGTCATTATAGATTTTTTCATTTTTAAATTACATCATTATAAAAATATTGGATTTACTATTAAAAGAATAGAATTATATTATCTTAAATCCTTTCTTAATTTAAAATAGAAATACCAAAAAGTATTTAATAATGGTTAATTTATCCAGTTTAATTCCCTTATATAAAGTGGAGGGATGATATTTGAAATCATTAATTATTGAGAAAACGATAGTGTTAGCAGTGATCGTCACGTTACTGGCGGGCAGTATGATAATTGTCTCCGGTAATGGTATGGCAGATGTAGAGATGGGTACGCTTAATGTTGCTGTAGTTTATCATGATCTGGTTACTGGAGGAAGTGGTTATGTTAATGGATTGAATGTTGAACTTATGGATTATTCGGGTAATATTATTAATAAACAGAATTCCAATCCTGTGGTTTCATTTTCGGGCATACCTCTTGGAAATTATATACTCAGAATTGACAGTCAGATGCTTGGAAATTACATTTATACTACCTCCAGCGTTCCCGTAACCTTAACAAGCTCAGGTGCGAATATCTCCAGCATAAATGTCAACAGATATCCGTTGAATCAGAAGGTTGAGTTAAACATATTAAACAATGGCCAGCCATTGAACCACACAATGGTGTCAGCCTATTATGGAAGTTCCCTTATATTTTATTCTGGTTACACAGGAACAGCAGGAAATATTTCATTCAGCGCACCTCCCACCGAGACTGTAATCAAGATAACGAATAACAGTGGTGGGGCAATAAATGACTATTATATGGTAATTACACCACCATATTCATCAAACATTGATCTTTCAGGATTTACCCATTATTTCGGTATCGTTGAAAATTCATCCAGTGGAAATTTAATTTCCCAGAATACATATGTTGATCTTGTATCAAATAACAGTATAGTATTTGTTATAAAATACAATTCAGGAATTTACAACTTTTACGTGAATGGAAATTACCAGATGTATGTAACATCCGATGGATATTCAGTTTCTCAAATCACAAATCCCGGATATTCAAGTATTCAGCTGAATCCTGTTAAAACATACTGGAACTATTATTATACTTTTTCAAATGACTTCAAGTATATATATTACAATGAAACAATAACGATAAATAACAAAACAATATTCACAGCCCTTCCATATTCAGATTCTGATATACTCTATTATCAGATAATGGAAAATAATCTGAATTCAGTTAGCTTTCAGCAATTCTTCCAGAATTCCATCAATTATTATACAAATAATATGATGGAAGTTAACAGTTATGTTTACAATAAAATATCCTCCTCAGTCTCACCATTTGTAATAAATTATCAGGGATTTACCGTAACACTAAGTGCAGTTTATTATAATGCATCCATCAATGCCGGAATGCTGAACAGATCATCTTCGGGAATACAGATTACAATGAACACAACAGTTAACAATTATCTTGGTGGATATAATATATATAATTATTATGTGAATATTCCTGCGGAGTATGAGCTTTCAAATAACATCACCAATGCGCAGTCTTCTGGATATATTAACACCATACATGTTTATAATCCAAATACTCCATATGTAACCATGATACTGAAACAGAGAAAATCACCACAGATTGTTTTAAGTGCATCAACAGTTAATTTATACTGGAACAATATTATTACTTCAAGAAATTACATACTGAATTCTTCATCATCCAATTTTACCATAATTGTTCCTGCAGGAAAAACCGTTTCAATTAATGCAAGCAGTGTTCCCATAGATATGGTTAGACAGTGGTACACATGGAAACAGATGACATTCAACTGGAGTGTTGATGGATCTACATACCTTAATGGTGTAGGAGATAGTAATCTTACATATACATTCTCAGCGGGAATACATAAGGTTATGCTTTCGATTACTGATGTTGGAAATAATACAAATTCAACATACTTGTATGTTTATGCCGATGGTGCTTATCCGACATCCTATTCACAGATATCTGTACTTTCAAACAGTACGTCGGTAATTTCATGGAATGTTTATTATTCAAATTCTAGCGTATTTTATAAATATAAAAATACATCAAGTTCAGTCTCAGTTTCCAACTATAAAGTATCACTTCCAGAAATCACCGTAAATGAAGAGGTTCAGCTTAATCTAAAGGTAACCGATATACAGGATACGCTGAATGGTCAGACCAAATCATATTCACAGATATATGTTATATGGAATATTGATGGAACAAAATATACAGGAAAATCAATAACATATACATTTGGTTACCCTACAAGGAATAAGCTTGACTGGATAAATGTGACATATTCTGATCAGGTAAATAATTCTGTAACGGTTTCAATACCGGTATTCGTAAAAGATACACTTAAACCAGTACCTGTAATAACATTCTTAAATTCAACAGGTAAATCCGTTACACAGATTCTCCAGGGAAACAATGTAACGTTAAGCTCAAATGGAACATATGATCCTCAGAATGGTACGGTAGTAATGTATAACTGGACAGTAAAATCCGGAAACAAGATCCTGTCTCCAAATTCAAACTATACAATTATTTCAGGTAATATGACATCTCCTAGCGTTACACTGAAATTTTCACAGTATGGAACATATGAGATAATGCTTAATATCAGCGACAGGTCAGGAAACTACAATGTAACAGTAAGGAATCTGACGGTAGTGCCAGTTGCTCCTGATCTCATAATAAATAACGTAACATGGCATGGGAATTTCACTGAGGGATCCACAGGAACATTTTATGTGAATGTTACGAATACAGGCAATGCACCTGCAACAACATATACCGTGGCACTCTATGTTAACAATAAAGTTGTTTTAAACAAAACATACACAAACTTGCTTGAAAACAAGACTCAAATGGTAAAAATATCATGGACACCTCCATCCGCAGGAAACTTCACGTTGAAATTTGTGGCATATACACCCGCAGAACCAAAAATGTATCTCGGAGATAATGTACAGACAAAGGTAATACCGGTTTCAGAGGCAGCATGGAAACTTCCAGCCATAATAGCTTCTATAATAATTATCATAATAGTAGTGGCCATAGTAGCATGGAAATTCACTGCAGGCAAAAAAACAAATAAAAACGTAAAACAGCAAAATAAAAAATAAATAATTTTAAAATTTTAATTTTTATTTTCTTCTACATTTTCTCTATTATTCTTCTCTTCAGGGTTTTCATTTCTGTTTTCTTTTTCCATCGGTTTGGCTTTTTCAGGAGGATTATAAATTTCTGTAATATTTATTGGTTTATCGAAGAAATCCCTTATGAAGCCAATAATATAGAATTTGGCCACGGTCCAGTCCCCTCCATATTTGCATGAATCAGGCACAATTATTTCCATCCTGTCATCATATATTTTTATTGAAAATTTATCGAGATCTTTGTTGTATCCCAGCTCTATCATTGCCTTTGTTTTATTTTCGAGGCCATCGACAATTTCCTTTACTGTATACCTGTAATGAACCTTCTTGCCTGCAAGGGGATGATTGTAATCAACCAGAATTCTACCCGGACTGACAGAAATAACCTTACCCTTGTTACCATTCAATGTTATGTATTTTCCAGGTTCCGGTACGATTTTATTTCTATCAAATTCTTTCCAGGAATGAATTTTTAATAGATCAGAATTCCTTTCGCCATAAGCCTGGGTGGGTTCAAGATAAACATCATATTCCTTTCCTATTTCAGATTCCCTGATTTTCTTTTCCAATTCTTCAAGAATCATGCCCTTACCCAAGATTATGACCTCAGAAGCATATCTTTTATTTGGATCATGTATCCCATTATCCTTAGCCACCTGTTCAATCGTTGTATCGTATATTTCTTCTTTATCGTTCTCAACATACCATAATGTATAATCAAGCCTTATTATATCTCCATCTTTCATTTTAATCAACTCCTTAGCATTTTTTAAACTATATTGTTATATACATTATTAATTTTATTTTTTTCAATTCATTCTTTACCATAGAAGTTTTATTATCAAAGAAAAGAGTACTATGAACGGTATAGGTATATCAAACATGAATAAATAATTCACATCCTTTATGTTGATGTATTTTATTCTGTAGAAATAAAGGAAACCTATTAATATTGCAAAAACATTATAAAATATGTTTATAAATGAATAAAAAACAATGAGGAAAAACAGTGAAATGAAATAAAAAATGAACATATAATTTTTAACTCTGTCCGGATATAAAACTGGAATCGATTTTATTCCATGATCGATATCAAAATCCCTGTCCTGATTCTGATAAATTATATCAAATGCTGCAATCCAGAAAGAGACGGATGTCATCAATAACCATATGGGAATTGATAGTGGGAAAATTCCACTTGAGCCAATGTATCCACCTACCACAATTAAACCTATTGAAAATCCCAAAAATAAATGGGATATTATTTTAATTCTCTTTGTAAATGGATATAGATAGAAAAGAAATATTAGAACGGGGGCAAAAATCAATGCCATTAAATTTAATAGATATGATGAAAATATGAATAAAACGGATGATAAGAGGAATATCATCCATGCACCTTTAAGGGAGATTTCTCCCGTGACAAGTTCTCTCCTCTGTGTCCTCGGATTCAGTTTGTCCAGAGGTAGATCCACTATTCTGTTTATAACCATGCCGGCTACTCTGGCCGATGTTGCTGCCACAGTCAGAAGTAAAAAAATTCTTAAATTTAGATTACCATATAAAAGCATACCGACATAGGCAAATGGAAGATCGAATATCGTATGTTCTATTTTTATGAAATGAAGATATTTTCTTATTTTCATTTTGTTAAACCATATTTCTTCATGATATTAATAATATTTTCATTTTCTGTATATTCTATTTTTTCAGGCCAATGCCTGCTGTACCCTTCCTTTTCGTATTTTTTAGTGGCATCAATTAACATTTTTCCCCCAGAATCTTCGAACATAGATGCATGATCCAGAGTATCACTTGGACCAATTTTTATTATTTCTATATCCCTGTAGGGATCTGTCCTGGTTGAAATCGCCCAGAGAAGTTCTTTCCTGTCTCTTATGTTTACGTCGCTGTCAACAACAATAACATATTTGGTAAACATCATCTGCCCAAGTGAGAGTATTCCCAGGCCTACCTTTCTTCCCTGACCGGGATAGGTTTTATTGATTGAAACCACTGCAATAAAATTGAACAAGCCTTCCTCAGGAAGATACACATCTACAATTTCAGGAAAGAAGAGTTTAATTAAGGGTTTGAACATTTCAGTAATTATATTTCCCAGAATAACATCCTCATTCCAGAGCTTCCCCACAACAGTCGAATTATAGATAAAGTCTTTTCTGTGAAATATCTTTTTTATGTGAAATACTGGAAATTTTTCTACAGGAGTGTAATATCCTGTATGATCACCGAAAGGGCCCTCATCCCTCAGTTCTTCAGGATCTACATATCCTTCAAGCACAATCTCTGCATTTGAGGGGTAATATAAATCAACGGTCTCCCCCCTGACAACCTGAACACTTTCATCCATCAGCAGACCGGCAAAATTGAGTTCATATATATTCTCAGGTAAAGGCGCTATGGAAGAAAATAGAATTGAAGGATGAACACCAATGGCCACCGCAACATCTAGATTCGTTTTAAGTTTCTTTGCCTTGAGCATGTGCATCATTCCTGTTTTCTGAGTCTGCCAGTGCATCCCTGTAGTTTCTTCATCAAAAACCTGCATTCTGTATACTCCAGCATTGTATTTCCCAGTCTCAGGATCCTTGGTAATTACCACAGGAAATGTGATATATCTTCCAGCATCCCCGGGCCATGTTCTTAATATGGGTATGTCATTAAGATTGATATCACCTGAAAAATTTTTTACAGGTCCATTAGATTTTACATCCAGTTCCATATTTTTAAATTTTTTAAATGTCTCCAGGCTTTTGAATAAACCCGGTTTTTCATAAAATATATCAGTAATCTGACCGAATAGATTCAGTATCTCGTTCATGGGTTTTCCAATCGAAATTTCAAATAATTCTCTTGTCCCGAAAATATTCATCAGAACCGGGTTGCTGAACCCTTTTGGATTCCAAAACATCAAAGCGGGTCCACCTATTCTCTGCACCTCATTTGTTAAACTTGCTATCTCCAGATCCGTTGATAATTCCTCTTTAATTTCTATCAGTTTCTGATAATTTTTTAAACTTTTTATCGTGTCTCTTAGGTCAGGCATCAATAAATGATATCAAACGTTATATTTATTATTTTTATAATGGTGTTCTTTCCACCTCCAAACGATCATATGTGGGATATTCTTCAACCTCATATTTTCTGCATCCTGGCATGTCAATTTTTTCAAGGATCCATGGAGCTATCTTGATTCTGTGTTTTTCTTCATCATATTCAAATAAATCATTAGGAATATCCATACTTTCAAGATTTTCCATTGCACTTTCCAGATCATTGCATTCTATAATTCCGAAAAGCAATGTACCATCTTTTGTTATAACTTCATATTTCTTTGCAACATTTCTTGCCCTCCTTTTTATTCTGTTTCTCAATTGAACAGCGTCTTTGAAGGCTGCAGAACAGTAATGAACGGTGACAGAAAAATCATTATCCAAGATTATTTTTCGTGCAAGAGACTGGCTCCCGAAAACTCCGCTGCTTATATATGATTTTGTCCTGTAATGATGCAATCTCAGGCTTTCATAATTTGTTTCTGAAAATTCAAGTTCATTCAGATTTATAAAATCTATCCCAATGCCCTGTGCATCATCTATAAGCTTGATCAGATTTTCCTTCTGATCAGGCAATACAGGAATTTCGATACCCGTCTTCATCAAATTTTTAGAAAATTTCAACACTTCTTCATATTTTGATCCCTTCAATCTGCCCCACAGTCTAACAGGTACATGAAACCTGATCTCATCCAGACCCGCATCTGAAAGCAATTTTACCCTGTCTGTACTGGGAGTTGCAGTGTAAAGATGTATGTGATATCTATCGCCAAAATATTCTTTCAGAAATTTAATATAATGTACAGTTCTATCTATAACGTTAAGTGGATCTCCCCCGGTTATTCCTGCACCCTTTGAATCTATTAAAATGGCCTCTTCCAGTATATCCATATCATTAAATATGGGGCGTTCATCTGCATATATCACGTCCCTGTTTTTCTTACCTGCACTGAGGGGGCAGTAGAAGCACTTGAAATTACATAGACCAGTGGCAAATAATACAAGTTTTGCGCCTTCCCTGCAGAGCTTACATCCATCGGGAAGATCCCTATTTGATAATGAACCCTTCTCCAATTCTATCATTCATCTTTTTCAAAATGTATTAAAATATAAAATTTTCCTTAAAAATATGGAAAATAGAGAAATAATTTCGTCAGCTACTCCTCGCTAAAGCTTAGGAGCCTGTTGCTGGCCTCCTGCTCCACCC
>ERZ1669250.963-NODE-963-length-10462-cov-4.133852_pt1 | contig 10462 bp, 12 predicted proteins | sample MGYA00579295_ERZ1669250 | MGnify/ENA primary metagenome ERZ1669250 (study PRJEB41166, sample SAMN08046056) | hot springs metagenome | biome: hot spring; feature: acid hot spring; material: thermophilic sediment; isolation source: thermophilic sediment from acid...
GTATGCTCAGCGCCGATATCAGTGGAACCGCCATTGAAATCATCATGTGCGACTGCTCAGCGATATTTCTGTGTCCAAGAACGGCATTTAAATTGTAAAGTGTTTTCCTTGATGATACATCCAAATTTTTTTCATATTTTTCGAAGAGCAGATTGACGCTTATCGTGTCGTCAATATTAAAGCTTCCGTTATAGGATGGGGTCGCCTTTTCAATCAACGTCTTCGATTTGGATATCAATCTATCCAAAACATTTTCATTAGCTCCTGGGGACAGTCTGCTTGCGATCGAAACATCAATCGAAGCGAGTGTTTCTGTTGAAGGAAAGGTCCTATAGAAAATAGAACCGATTTGGCCATCCAGGCGATATATCCTTAAAAAGCCTGAATCCTCCCTCCTTATCAGCATTATCGCTAGATGTTATATGAGGATAAATATTTTATTGTCATTTAGTGCTATGAAAAACATTTATAAAGGGTAAGCATAATAGTAAATCATAAAAACTTAAGGAGGCGGATATGAGTGAAGCTGAAGGTAAGGGAATGGAGGATTTGGTTTATTCTGTACTTGAGAAGATAAGATCTAAAGGCGGGATAATAAAGAAAGGGGTCAATGAGGTCACAAAGACACTGGAACGTTCTCAGGCAAAGCTGGTTGTTTACGCTGAGGACACATCTCCAAAAGAGATAGTAATGCATCTACCGCTTCTGTCCAAAGACAAGAATGTTCCTTGCATCGCTGTGAAGAGCAGAACAGAGCTAGGAAAAGCAGTTGGCCTGCCTGTTCCTACCGCTGCTGTGGCTATAGTTGATGCAGGAGAGGAAGCGCATAGTCTTGAGGAGTTAATAAACAAGATAGGAAAGTGAAATTATGAAGCAGCAGCACGTTCGTCCACAGAAAGAGGAGCAGACCGAGCAGAAAGGTGGTTACCCGGCCGAGGTTGTAGAAATAGTGGGCCGATTCGGGGCGGCCGGAGAGGTTACACAGGTCAGATGCAAAGTCCTCGACGGGGTCGATAAAGGGAAGATAATAAGACGCAATGTTCGTGGTCCGGTTGTGGTTGGAAGCATACTTATGTTGAGGGAAACAGAGATGGAGGCGAGCCCCCTTAGGTAAAAATATGGAGTGCAGCTTTTGTGGTCATGAGATTAAGCCAGGTCATGGGTTGATGTATGTCAAGACGGACGGGACCGTTCTGAATTTTTGCAGCAGGAAGTGCATGTCTTTTTATCTGATGAAGCGCGATCCAAGGAAATTTAAATGGACTATCCACAGCGAAGAGATAAATAGATGAATCTGTTATAACCAAGTGTGGATAAGAAGGGGGATATATTTGACTTTATAATCGCTCTTGTAGTTGTGATTATCATCATCCCTATAGCCGCATATATCTTTTTCTATGGAATTAATTCTATAAGCACTCAGATAGAGTCGATACAGGCATATGTCACGCAGACGGAGCTGGCGCTTGATCTTGGCTCCTCAGTTGTCGTTGGTTCCCTCGCCCCTTCATTCAATTCCAATCAATTTATGGTTCAGTTCTATGGAACGCCCCAGTGCATATCCCTTTTGGATGACTTGTCAAGGGATGCGGTCCTGACGGCGCCTAACAACCCGGCTTCTTTGGAAGGTCAATATTTTATCTGTTCCGGGGCTTATAAGAATTTCACATTTCAGCCGCCTCCAAGATACTTGTTATCTAAGCAACAATCATTGTGGATTGCAACACCTATGAGTCAAAGTACGATAGAGCTTGAACAGGATGCGCTTCCAAACTGGGTTATTCTTTCCACGACTAGTATGGATTATAATATGTGGGAGATCAATGGAAGTCAGGGGACGATGTACTATGAAAATTATTCAACCTCCCAAGATCTGCAGGCTGTGGAGGAACAACTGGGTGAAGATTGTGTTAAATTTTTGAATGCAAGCGTGGTCCCATATGGCCCCGGAAATCCAGCGGCATACATAACAGGAATGACCTGCGTTCCACTTGGCACAAAGAACGGGTATCCGATTTTTATAAGTTTGAACACTCAGTCTTGCTCTTCTGTTGCGAATGGCTGTAATTATGATCCTATTGTCTTTTTTCACGGGTCCCCGGCAAAGATACTTACCCAGTTTTGCAGCTATAACAAAGGACCTTCAATTGTCTGTTCAATTACGATAAAGTGAGGCAGAAGAAATGGAAGTGCTTTCGTATATTTTGATGGTTGTGATGATGGCCATAATCTTTATTTTTATCTTGAATGTTTTTTCCTCCTTTATCAAGTCTCTTTCATCCGAAAACTATTATTCGCAGCTTATGTCGATGATAAGCGAGGCGTGCGTTTCTCCCCAAACTTCGACAAGTCTTCAGTTTCAATCACCGGAAGCAGTGATCTATCAGGTGTACGACGACAGTCGATGTAATAGTACTGTCTTAAACCCAGCTCAAGCGGAAGGATTTTTCAATTCTCAGACTCCATACAACAGTACAATTATGGCGGGGAAATACCTTCTATGCTACGGACGAGCAAAATCGGGCACGAACTATGCTTCATATACAAGTCAGACGTTCACAACTCCGCCGTCCTACGCTTTTGATCCGGAAAATTCAGTGGTAGATACAAACGATCAGCCAGGCACATATTATTTTGAATCTTTTAATCCGCTATCAGGTTCCCCGCTGATGACAATATCCTCTCTTCCGATAGAGCAGTTTTCTCTCAGTGGCAGCGTGACTGGGTCGGCTCAGTTGCAATTGTCATTCTATAATGGGGGATCGGTCCCCTGTTATGTTTATCCTCCTGGCGGTGGGGTATACAGCGTCGGTGCAGGGAGATTTGAACTCACTGGATTTATCAATATGAGCAAGTATTGTGGTTATATTTCCAGTGCTCAGTTGAGAGTAACCGTTGGACAGACGACTAACAACTGGTTTAATATGACCTTTTCGGACTTGGTTTTCACGCCCAGTGGCTGGCAGGAAGCAGGCTTGGGAGGTCTTGGTGAATGCGCTCTTTTAGGCAATTCAATTTCCGGTGAAGCTGGCTATCCGCCTATAGAGAAAGGAACTTTGACATGCGAGCCTATAATGTGTGGAAATAGTAATTATTTCTTAACAGACGAGCTAGGGAACGTTTTGGATTCCATTTTCTTTGAGAAATACGACTTCTTTGAGATTGAGTCAGGCTCGGCAGGGGCACTTCAGATCATCAATCCAAATACAGAAAACATAGAAAAAAGTCCATGATCAACTTTTCTTTTTATGGTTTTGCCCATAATATAGAAGGAGAACACTGTTTATGAATATAGTTGTGAATATAATAGCGAAGGTTATGTTTATCAAATTTTGAGCGTGTGCGATCCCATATTCGAGAGGAAGTGTTGAAAGCACGGCCGCCCCTAATCCACGGGAAACCATTGATTGGATATCATGTATGTCAGACGATGCGATCCTTGATTTTATGAAGGTCAATCTGGTTCCTAAAAGTCTGATGAGCGCCAAAGCCACGCCGATCCCCATACCTATGATAAAATCATACCAATCTGAGAGAACTATCAATCCTCCAAGGTAAACAAAGAAGAAGGAGCTAACGATGAATGTGATCAGATAGTTGAAATCTTTGGATTCCTGGCTGAGTGTGAAAGAGCGATGGTGTCTATATCTCAGGGTCTTATAGATCATTTCTCCATTCGCTATTATCACTCCAAACGTAAGGGCAGAGAGAGGTCCACTTCCACCGAAGTATTGGACTAGAATATAAATTATAAAAACGAGTGATAGGGACGCGACATATGAGAACTCATATTGCTTGTCCTGAAGATAACTCATGACAGGTATCCATGCCAAACCAAGGACGGCCCCAAGAACGATTCCTATGGAAAAGGATGACAATATCGTTGAAACAGCAGAAACCACGGAAAAATAGGAGAGGGTTATTATGCTTATGATCGCAAGTGTCAGGACTATCCCAAGCGGGTCTGTTAATGTAGCCTCGAGGGTGACTATCATCCTCGTCTTCTGTTTCATTTTTATCTGTCTTGATATCACAGGTATGACTGCAACACTGGTGCCACCAATTATGAAACCGAACAGAAGTGAAACAATGAATGAATAGCCTAAAAACATCATTATCACGGTGGTGATCGCTGCTGATAAGACAAAGTTTACTATAGCGAGAAGCGTAGATATAGGAAGAAGCCTGAGGGATTTGAATATATCCAGTCTTAACCCAGCATCGAAAAGCACCACTGTAAGCACAACCGTGCTGACCAGTGGACTGAGGTTGAGCAGCAGCTCTCTTGGGACAAGGTCCAATACCGGACCGAGTATTATTCCAAAGGTAACAAGCCAGATTATCGAAGGTACTCTTGTTTTCTTAGCGAGGGTGTTTCCGATGAAGCCTATCAACAATATTCCTGCGCTTCCAAGGATCATCAGGATAACCGATGCTTCACTTAGCATATCTAATAATCAAAAATTGTGTGAATATAACCTTTTTTATAACTATATTTGTTTTTCTTTTTTCTTGTTTCATTTCATCCTGTGGTCTAAAGTGGTAGATTTTTTCCACTTATGCTTTTATAAATAGAAGGCCTGATTAATTTTAGTAAATGAAGAGGTGAAAAGTATGGCGAAGGTAACGGTGACCATCTGCGATGTTTGCAAGCAAAGGATCGCTACAAGGGTTTGCCCCGTATGCGGAAGAGATCTATGTGAGGCCGATACAAAGGTGTTTTCGGTTGACATAGGACTGAGGTTTGGTCCGAGATTCGAGATATACACAGGATACATGTGCGAGGATGACTACAGAAAGCTTGAGGCAAACCTTGGAAAGGTTCTTTCTGGTATCAGCGAGGTCATAAAACCGCAGATAGAAGACGTGATAAAGAAAAGCACACAAGAATCGCAGCAGTGAAATCCCTGCGTAGCTCAATGGTAGAGCGACCGGCTGTAGATAACAAAGTGCTCATTTGAGTGCAATGATGGATATCAGCGGTCACCGGTAGGTTGCGGGTTCGACTCCGGCCGCAGGGAACTTTTTTTCAGTCCGTTATAAAGATAAAGGAGGCTTTTTCCTTGTCGTCAAGTATACAGAAGCCGAATCTTTCGAACTGTATTATTTCCCCCTGCTTTAGGTCTTTAACGTTTATCTCTGCAAGCCCATGTATCGTCGATAAACTGTCTGGATTGAATTCATTTCCTATCATCAAGCTTCCGACCTTTGTTATCGATACTTCCATGCTTTCCCTCTGGGGGATCCATTGGATGATCTTTTCGTCCCCTCTTTTCTGCTGAGAAAACATCGACGCGTAAATGCTATCATCGTACTTTTTGTCTATTCTAATGGTGTATAGATCCTTCAATCTAACGAAACTCCCCTCTTTCATAATGTCCGCATCCCTTTTAGGGATGAAAAAGTTACCGTCCACTTCCAGCGTCCTTTCGCCAAGATCTTCAGACGGGTGATTTTTCAGCTTCACAATCATCGTCGGGCTTCCCGTTACAACCAATCTAACCGGAGATTCAACGAAAAAGAGTCTTTTGGATGTCGGATCTATAATTCTCCTGTTCATCGTCATGAGGAAATCCCAGGAATAAACATGTTCTGCTGAGGAGTATCTTGCCCTTCTTGCGAACTCATATATCGCCTGCGGCTGTATTCCTCTGCGTCTTATCGCCGTGATCGTAGGCAACCTTATGTCGTTCCAGTCCTTTATATATCCTTTTTCAATCAATTCCCTTATCTTTCTTTTGGAGAATGGAGTTCCCTCAAAATTGTAACGTGAAAACTGTACTATCGTTGGTTTTCTGAAGCCCATGATCTTTCTCAGAGCTTCCTGGAGACTCGTTCTGAACTCATTACTTCTCAGTATGTGCGTTACATCACAGATCTCGTCCTCTATGACACTTGCAAAGTCATATAGAGGCCAGAGTTTATAGGGCTTGTATTTTGTGTCGATTATCCTGAGCAGGGATGGATCCCTGAGCGAAAAATCTATGCTTTTCATGTCCCCTTTTAATCTTATCACAGCCTTTCCTGGAGCTATCTTCCCCTCCTTTGCCTCCTCAAAGCGCCTCAGGTTGTATTCAAGTGAATTTCCTCTACACTTGCATTCTATCCCCTTGGACCTGTTTGTCTTTATTGTTTCAGGATCACACTCACAGACGTACGCATTCCCCTGTCTGATCAGTTTTTCAGCGTAATCATAGATCTTCTCCATGTCATCGCTGACCTTCTTTTCCTCATCCCATTTTATGCCGAGCCACGAATAACCTGAACGGAAGCTATCAAAGAATTCCTCTTTGACTCTGTTTGGATTTGTGTCCTCAAACCTCAGCCAGAGCTTTCCATTGTATTTCTGTTTATACAGGTAATTTATCATCCCAGCTATTGCGTGTCCGAGGTGCATGTATCCTGATGGTTCGGGAGGGAGGCGAAGAACGACTTTCTTTTCTGTATTTGGTAGGGGCCTCAGGTCCGTGTCCTCCTTCTTTTCAGTTATCTTGACGTCCTTAATGAGCTCGTCTATTTCCTGCTTGCTCATTGAGTTTATCTTCTTGACGGCCCTAAGCACCAATTCCTTGGTCTTTGTCATGTCTTGAAGCGAGGATTTGTCCTCCCCTATCACTTTGGAGAGCACCGCCCCGAAGTCGGCTTTATATCCATGTTTGGCTGCATTCAAAGCCGCTATCTCTTCTATCTTTTTTTCTTCCATTCAAACACCGTTTTTTGGACAGACGTCCTTGATCAGGCACTCTTCACATAAAGGCCGTGTGGAGTGGCATACTGTATGTCCATGATTCTTCAGTACGTAAGCTATGTTTGACCAATACTTTTTGTCGACGAGCCTCATCAGATCCTTTTCTATATCGTCCTGCTTTTTCTTGTCACTAAGGCCAATTCTGTAGGATAATTTGATAACCCACGTGTCCACAGGTATTCCTTCTACAATGTTGAAGGCATTTATGAGGATCGTGTTGGCGGTCTTCCTTCCAACGCCAGGAAGAGATAGTAGATCTTCCATTCTATTTGGTACCTTCCCTCCATACTTTTCTTCGATGATCTTGCATGCCTTTATGATATTCTTCGCTTTATTCTCAGCGAAGGTTACCGAATTAATGTAGTTTAAAAGTTCCTTCTCGTCAGCATCTGCAAAGTCCTTGCAACTTTTGTATTTTGAGAAGAGCTTTGGCGTCAGAGAATTTACAACCACGTCCCTTGTTTGTGCGGATAGTATGGCAGCGACGAGCAATTCGACAGGCGTTGAAAAGTTTAGGTAGTAATGTGAATCTTTATATTTATTTTCCAACCTTTCTATCACCATTTTGGCGTCCTTTTCACTCAAAAGCCTGAATTTTCCCATGCGATGAGAAAGGAATTCGCAGAATTTATTCCTTTTTACGCGATACTTTCAATAAGGTATCATTTCCCTGTATGCATCTAGGATGAACCGGTTGTTTTTGTCAACAGGAAATGAATCGGTTATGCCCTTGACAATCCTCTCTTTATCCAATTTCTTTGAGCAGACAATTATGTTATTACCGATCAAATGAGTACTAACTAGCTTATATACACCAAAGTATTTCCTGAGCTTCGATATATAGTTATTCAGTCTTATCAAGTCCCTTATTCCAAGGGCATAGTTGACGGCCAGGATCCCCTCTTCCTTAAGTGCAGAGTGCGAATCTTGGATGAAGGACTCATCCAAAAACTCTTTTGGTATAGTATCTTTTATATAAGCATCAAGCACGATCACATCAAATTTATTGTGGCTTTCATGGACAAATTTAATCCCGTCGGCATTGATTATATCGAATTTTATACTTGGAAGGAATTTTCTTGCAAGCTCTATCGTGTACTTATCTATTTCAACGACACTGATCTTCGCCTTGTTTTTGTATATCTCCTGCATCTGAAAAGGTATCGTTCCCCCTCCTAGACCTATTATGAGTACTGAGGGGTTTTCATACAGGCTTGGCAGGGGAAGAAAGAAATCCCAGTAGGAGCCGGTGTATAAACCTTCTTTGTATATTCTTGAATAAACTATCGATCCGTACCTGAACTCCTTTTGTTTTTCATAGTCAATGATCTCGGGTTTTTTGTTTTTTGCACCAAAAAGGTTAAATAGCATTTATTTATGAATTCAGCAAAAGTATTTATATCAAGTTAATTCATAGTATTGACTGAAGTAAAGTGGTTAAATAAGAGGTGTAGGGGATGCCATTAGCATTTAGCGAGGATTATATAGCCAAATTGAGGCGGCTTTTCGGTCTCAACATGTACGAGACTAAGCTTTGGCTAGCTTTACTGACCCAGGGAAGTAGCTCAACAGCGAGGATCAGCGAGATAGCTGACATTCCGAAGTCCCGTGCTTACGATACTTTAACATCACTTGAGAATGCCGGTTTTGTCGTGAGGCAATTAGGCAAGCCGATAACGTACAAATGCGTTCCACCAACAGAATTGATCGATAAATTGATTCAGAAGGCTGAGCAAGATCTTGTCATGAAGAAAGAGAAATATGAGAAGCTGAGGAATAGCGAGGTCATTGAGGATCTAAATAAGCTCTACGTTAAGGGGATACCTTATGTGAAGGAGGATGAGATAGCGACCTCCTATCAGGGAAGTGAACCTGCTTTCTTTAGGATAAAGAATGAGATAAAGTCTGCTAAGGACGAAATAGTTATCGTCAGCACACAATCGGCCTTGATGCATACCTTGAGGGAACTGGAGAGAGCTCTGAAGGAGGCGAAGAGCAGCGGGGTAAATGTGAAGATACATGCTCCACTTCAGGAGTTGAAGCAGGAGCTGATGGACGAGATCTCAAAATTGGGTAAATTCACGAACCTAGATTTGGAGTTAGGAAGGTTCATAATCATCGACAACAACACCGTCTTTCTTTTCACTCAAAACGACAAGGAAATACATCCGAGCAATGAGATCGTTATCCACCTCAGAGGGAAGTACATAGCAGACAGGTTCAAGCAGATGGTCAGTGCGCATTCTAAGCAGTGAACCTTTGAATCTGTTTCAGTTCATTTATTCTCGTCTTAGCCGATCCTCTCACAGGAAAGTGCATGACGAAGACTTTGGATGACATGATGTTTTTCTGCCATCCATAATGCACCTTTTTCTCTCCAGTGTATGTCCGAAAAGTCACCTTTCCGACGAAGCAAACAACCTTAGGGTGATATTTTATGATAACCTCGTTAAGTCTCCTCACCCCTTTCCTTATCTCCTCTTCATCCAGGTTGACTGCCTGTCTTGTCGGTGTATCGACGATGTTTATTATATTCAAATTGTATTTCTGCATGAACCTTTCATCGTAGAATCTTCTTAGTTCATTATCATCTCTTAAGGTTTCCATTTTTTCATCAATCAACCCCGCTCTGCTAAGAAGATACCAAAACATTTTGTTGTTTGAAAAAGGGACACCTCGTCGATACGACCCAAAGTGCGGATTTATTCCGACGAATAAGATCCTCGCGCCATCCGATAGCTTATAATTTATCATAGTTCAGAGTTGCCTCCTTTGATAGGTAATATCCTCCTTCTTGTAAATTTGTTCTTGTCTATTTTTAAGGTAAAAATTCGCCACATTTATCAAGTGTGAGCTGGAAAACCCACGCTCTTTAGAGGTGGGATGAAAGCGAACCTAAAAGCATAAATAATAAAGGAGATAAAATAATGATAGAAGCGCGACTAAACGTCATGAGGAATATTAGCCTTCCAATAGGGGCCGGAAGCCCATGAATTCATTCAGGGGAGGATGTCACTTGCCTACTTTGCATAAAGTATTTATATTATAATAAATCATTACTTTTCCATGGTTATAAATAAAAGCGGAGATGGCTATTCAGAATTAGAGGCTATAATAAATAAGCTTGAAGGACATGCGTTGTTTTTGGATGGAGGTCTCGATTTTTATTTAACTAGATCAAGGCTTTATCCCACAAAGGACCGTCTTCTTTCCGATCCAGATCGTAAAATCACAGGGCGGGAAATATGGCCGATACGAGTCATCACATCAACAAGCTGGCTTCCCAGGTCAATAAATGATGCTATTAAAACGCTTTATGATAATGGCCCCAAGATTTTTAATGATAGGAATGAAATCCTTTATGTTTTTAATGCGGAGAATCTTAAGGAAAACAACCCAAGGAATAGTGTCGTTCTTATACCTCCAAAAATTACATACTTCCTGACGAATGGAAAGGGCAACTATCTCTTAGATTCGGTCACCATCGATCTTTTGAATGATCAACAGCATCTTAATGCCTTAAGTTATCTTTTCGATTTGATGCGCTATCTGAACAGTTTAAATGATACTTATCCCACGCTGGCATTCAATCGAATGAATAAAAAAGATCTGAATTTTCCTCCTCCTTCTGAGAGAGAACCGTACCCTGGGATGATAAATACACCTCTTGCTCTTTTCGTCTAAAAGTATAAAAATAAAGACTTTGAATTAGAG
>ERZ1669250.964-NODE-964-length-10449-cov-4.144218_pt1 | contig 10449 bp, 10 predicted proteins | sample MGYA00579295_ERZ1669250 | MGnify/ENA primary metagenome ERZ1669250 (study PRJEB41166, sample SAMN08046056) | hot springs metagenome | biome: hot spring; feature: acid hot spring; material: thermophilic sediment; isolation source: thermophilic sediment from acid...
ATTGGCGTTGCCGTTCAGCGGCCACCAGCCCACAAGGTGCTGCAGATCAATAGGCGCACCACCTATGTTCAGACCTATCTTGTACTTTCTCAAATCAACCTCGAAAAATTCTATTTCCTCTTCTACTTTGAACTCTGCTCCTTCAAACCTCTTTACACCTTCCTTGTTTGATCTCTTAAATGGGTCCAGTAAAAAATCTTTCTGGAGCTTGATATCAATATGACCAATTATCACAGAAGGCTGGGAATATCACAAATCATAATCTCTGGAGTTTTGAGATCCAATTTATATCTTAGTTTCTCAAGATCTTATTCTAGGCGAACTTCGGTCAACTTGGCAGTTATGTCAAGCATGCGGCTATTTTTAACCTCTATCATGAAGGATAGAGATTTGTAATTGTCAATAACTTTTGAAATAGTTTCTTCCACCTCTTTATAATCGATAGGATTTTCAGCATTGAATTGTTGCATCTACTGGTAATATAAAATGACTCCGTTACCGACTAAAAGGTCACAGTATCCATCAGACTAAGCAAGACTTAGACTCTTCTGGGACACCCTATCTTCTGATGTAGTTTTGCTGCGTATTTTCATCTCTCTGCAATGCAATTCATCCATGACTTGAAAGTCGTTATACCCTTGCCTTACGAATAAATATTTATAAATATTCCGTTTTATAGTATCTGCGATTATCGTGGAGATAAAAATTGGAAATACATTAGAGGCCAGAGATATAGAGGTGGTAGAAAGGAAGGGAGCTGGTCATCCAGATACTTTATCTGATGCTTTGGCTGAGGAATTATCTAGGGTTTATGCGAATTACACTCTAAAAGAGTTTGGTTATATCCTACACAATGACTTTGATAAGGTCGGAATAATAGGTGGTAAATCTAGGGTTAAATTCGGTGAGGGTAGTATAATAAAACCAATCACCTTATTATTAAATTATAGGGCTTCTTATTCTTTTGGCGGGTCTACCATACCTGTTGAGGACCTTATAGCAGATGCAGCAAAAAATTTTCTACTAAAAAGGTATCCACAACTAAACGATACTGATTTAAAGATAATGCAGAATTGGAACACAAGTAGCAGTCCGGGTAATGTAGATTCAAAGAAAGAGGGACCTAGGAAGTATTGGTTTAATCCAAGGAGTAAAGAGGATTTACCAGAGTTGGTATCTCTAAGAGCAAACGATAGCGTAGTCGCATGCAGTTATGCACCGTATAGCATAGCAGACAGAATATGCCTTGAAACCGAAAATTATCTAAACTCTCCAGAATATAAGGCAAAACATAAATGGTCTGGAAGTGATATTAAATTACAAGTGATAACTCATGGGGAAGATTCTGCAGAAGTAACAATATGCGTGCCGCAAATAGCAAAATACGTCGATAGCTTGGAAGATTATAAGGAAAATCTTGAGGTAGTAAAACAGGACATAGAAAATTATGTTAGAGAGAATATTTCAGACAAGATAATGCTAAAGGTTTATCTTAACACTCGCGATAACTTTGATTTGCCAGAACTATATTTAACTGCTATAGGATCCTCTATAGAAAGCGGAGACATCGGTCTAGTGGGTAGAGGCAATAGGATTAATGGCCTAATATCTTCAAATCATCCAATTAGTATAGAAGCACCATACGGTAAAAACCCCGTTTATCATGTAGGTAAAATATACTCTATACTTTCTAACAAACTTGCTAAAAGTATCTTTGAACTTACAAATGCTTATACAGAGGTCTATCTAATGAGTCAATCTGGGAGACCAATAAAGGATCCATGGGAGGTTGTGATTAATAATAACAAGCTAAAAAATAACTCCGAGCGAAGAGATATAGTTGAAATAAATAGGATGATAAAATATGCATTGGAGGGTGTAGAAGAGATCACAAGAGGTTTGGTTAGCGGCGAATTAGATATAATAAATAATATAGGATACTGACATTTACATATTATTACCTCTTCAAACCTAAAAGCCGCAGCGTATACTTTATCATGTATGCAATAAGGCATAAAAGCGCAAAGATTGCCACCTTTGCAATGCCTACGAACCTGTTTCTTGCAAGGCTGATACTTCCTTAAGCCTTGAAAAATCATCTCCATTTCCCATCTTTTCCCATAGTCAGGGTCTTTTAGAGGTTTTGATTTGTAAAAGCCTCTTCCATTTTTTGCAATAACCGGCTTTATGTCATCGTGCCTCAATATTTCATATATGTCTGTTGAGTCAAATGCCGCATCTGCAAGTAATTTGCATAAGCTCTGCCAATTTCTCATCAGTGAAATTGCATATGTGCCTTATTGCAAATGCAACCATGTGCTTTGCAAATTTCTTTCTATGTCAATATCTCTGCACATTTATGCGTGCAACAGCATGAACCTTTCAATTTATTCTTTATGGTCGCGATATTCATATTTTTCACTTATCCCTACTCTCGGCAGGGGTTTGCCATCGAAAGAGAGAAAGTAACCCCTGCTGCAGGTATTGATTTAACGGCGCAGAAAAGATTTATAATTTGTCAGGATCCTAGTGATTCTGAAGCAGATCGGAAAGCTAGTGAAAGATTAGAAGGTAAGATTCATAGAAATTGAAACCATAATAGGGAATGTTGAATCAAAGGTCTATAAAATAAAAACAGCACAGAGTAAAATATTACTCTGACAGGATAAAAGGGTTATTAAAAGTCTTATATATTTGTATAGAGATGTCCTTCTAATAGTTTTCATACCTTGAAAACATATTTGCAATAGCTAGTGTAGTGCAATTCTCTATTAATTACTTCAGATTCAAAAAGGAATCTTCAGAGATTGAATTTTTTCAAAAGCTATTATACTGCTTATCTCCCCCATTTGTTACTGTTACATTATTAAAGATTATGTCTGGTATACACTAAAGAGAGAGCTATTGATATAATGCATGTATTAAGTATCATTTTAGGATTAGACTTCTTTAATAATAAAATATAACTCTTCCCGAGAAATTTTTTTGCCGTACTTGCCAATAATGCAATTTTCTACGAATTCGTAAGGAGGAATAGCCAATTCTTGATTTGACATATTTAAGCCAAGTTTATTAGCTAAAATTTTATTCCTTTGTATATAGTATTCTTGGGTAAGTAAGCTTCTTATCTTTGCTGGGCTTACTACTAATGTTGATGCAGTAAAGTCGCTCCAAAAAGTATAGAAGTATGGCACAAGTTCATACCATATATAATCTTCGCCGCATGTAGCTAAATCATTAACTAAGTGTCTTACTTTTAGGCCAGCAGCAGTGTTATCAGGTAATACGTTTGATCCAATTAAAAGAGTTAGTGTTCGTATCCTATCTATGCTCTTAAAATTTTTATTATAAAAATAGGTAGGGCTTATTATCTCAAGATCTGTTATACCTTTATATATACTTAATGCAAGGCGTTCTAAACCAAATCCTGAATCTAAAAAGGCCACTTTAATTCCGTCTGATCTATGGAATTCATAGTGGAATGTGCTTTCTCCGATCTCCAAATTATTGCAATAATAATATATTTGAAATGCTTTAGAGGGCCTACCAGACCAAACAATATTCGTATCGAATATCCTAATTGATATCTCCCTTGGGTCTATATGGGTGGTTAGAAATTTTAGCCACAAATTTACATCATTTATATAATCCTCTAGTGTAGGATTTATTATTTCACTCGAGACATTAATAAACGAACTAAAGTAGCCTTTCTCTAATCCTACTTTGTTTAACGATGACATTCTTATAGAGGGTTGTGCCACAAAGAATTTTTCTGTATCAAAAGTCGGTAACTTAGTCCCGAACAGTATATCATCTAATATTTGAACTCCTGCTATGGTAAAAATTGTGTCTTCTATGTTAGCCTCTTTTTTCGTATTCTTATGAAGTATGCTGATTGGTTTACATATTTTGTAGCCGTTGCTACTAAACATAGTAGTAAGCAACTTATTAAGCTTATCCAAAGAAATTATGTTATAATTTGTTCTAAAATCTTCTTTAGCAGAAGTTTTCTGTATATAATTGTTATAGAAAGAAGAAGCACGGTTTTCATCAAATACATATAATATTTCGCCTTTTTCTCTATCATGTGACTCTAATATTCCAACCTCATTAAACCAAGAAATTACTTTTTCACGTAGGTCTGTAGCGTTATAATTATTCATATTAATCGCCAATTAACAACACCTATATTTATTAAGTTGAATTCAGACCTCTTACTTCTTGGGCTTTATCTCTTCTATGCCACTTATATCGGCAAGCACTTTAGGTACGCGTATAGTGCCATCTTCTTCAAGACCATTTTCCAGAATGCATGCAAGAGTTCTCTCTATAGGTACCATTGTGCCATATATTGTATTAACATATGCTTCTTCAGAGATGCCGGTTTTCTGGTACTTTATGTTCAACCTATGTGCCTGCCACGTACCCACATTTGCGTGACTTCCAAGTTCTCCATACTTGTTTTGACCAGGGAACCATCCCTCAACATCAACATGAAATATTGCTTTCAAATCCATATCCCACGCAGGTATTAGTATAACTCTAAATGGTATGTTCAAATCCTTAAGAAGCTCACACTGGTTCTTTATTGTGCCATTCAATTCGTCTTCTATTTGATCTTTTTTGCATATTATATACTGTTCCACCTTGTTGAAATGATGATTCCTATATATGCCTTTGGTATCCTTACCGTGTGCTCCTGCTTCCTTCCTAAATGCAGCACTAAAACCTACATATCTTATAGGTAGGTCTTTTTCTTCTAATGTTGAATCAGAATGGTACGCCGCAATCGGATGCTCTGCCGTTGGTATTAGGTATGCATCCTCACCTTCTATTTTATACAACATTTCCTCAAATGCACCCAGCGTAGTTGCACCAACCTCAACAAACTTCTTAACCATATAAGGGGGTATTATAGGTTTGAATCCTTTGTTATACAATTTACGCATTGCATATAGAGTTAAGGCAGAATCAAGCAAGACCAGTTCATTTTTCATATAATAGAACCTCTGTCCTGCTAGCTTGCCTCCTTTGTCTTCATCAGCCAAATCATATTCTTTAAGTATGTCATATTGGCTCTTTACAGATTTTACCGGTATATAATTATCACCCTCCTGTTCCTCGAAATCTGCAATCTTGGTCAGCAGAACCTTCGGCTTTCCATATTTGAAAATAGTTACCTGATTCTCAAGCGGTACCAAAGGATCAACAAGATTTGGTAATGATAGTAACACTTCTTCACGTTTTTTTGCAATAACTCTCAAGTTTTCTTCAGCTGTTGCCATTTTTGCGTTAATCTTAGCCGCCTCCTCTATCAATTCTTTTCGAGCCACTTCAGAATTTGTCTTACTAATCTTGATTGATAATTTATTTTTTTCTGCATTATAAGCACTGACCTGTTGCAATACACTTCTCCATTCTTCATCAAGCCTATAAAACTCTTTAATTGGTGCATCGTCAAGTTTTCTTTTCTTGAAAACATCTTCCAAAATCGATGGATCTTTCCTCAGTGCACGCACGTCCATTGTACTTCCAACATTTAAATCTGAGATTTTAATTCTTGGTAGAGAAAATTCTGCATTATTTGCCCTCTTCCATTCCCTCAAAACATCGTCATTACGATTAATATCTTTATTTGCCATTTAAAAACCAGATTATAGAAGTTATTTTAAATATTTATACTTTTCGGTGCGTTGTCCAATAATTAACTCAAAAGAGCAATAGTCTGTGCTGTTTTGTTGACCGTTTACACTTTCAAATATATAAATCTTTCGGTCCCTTCTTTGTAACAAACAAAGAAAGGTATAAATGTGTCCTGATATTTCTGATATTTAAACCTTTCTGCCCGTATTGCATAGAAAAGTATTTAAGTCTTTAGGTGAGAGAACTGCACATGCCTTCCTCGAAAGGCAGAAATGCTCCCACCGGGATTTGAACCCGGGTCTCGGGCTCGAAGGGCCCGCATCCTTGACCACTAGACGATAGGAGCTATAAATAGTTATTATTATAATTAAACCTTAAAATATTTTATTTTATTGTCTTGTATAGGAGATAAGAAAAGATGAATAAAAGAATCAAAACTACTAGAAATGAGGCATATTTATAAGATTGAATCTTTTGATATGCATTATCTGCACTAGCTTTTGCTTCGTTTGCTAAATCAATCGCTACTGATGGAGATTGATTTACTATTTCTTTTGCTTTATTTAATAAGCTATAAGATTGTGATAAATTTGGATAGAATATTAGGTAACCACTTTCATTTATAGTCTCAATATAAAGATAGGTATTATTTATTATATTTAGAGCATAAGAAGAATTAACACTACCTAAATTTGAATTAAAAAGAAGAAAAAGAAGTAAATGGATCACAGATTCACATCTATATTTAGCTCCTTCTTTAGCTCACGATATCTATTTCTAATTGTAACTTCTGTTACTCCCGCTACATCAGCTACTTCTTTTTGAGTTCTATGCTCATTTACTAATGCAGCTGCTATATAGACCGCTGCTGCAGCCACACCAGTAGGGCTTCTACCACTTATTAGTCCTTTCTTCATTGCTTGTTTTAATATTTCTAATGCCTTTTCTTGTGCTTCTCCGCTAAGCTTTAGAGCTGCTACATATCTAGGCACATACATTGTTGGATCTGTTAAAGGTACTTTGAGATCTAAGGCATGTGCTATTATTCTATAAGTTCTACCGATCTCTTTTTTCTGTACTCCAGCTACTTCAGCTATTTCATCTAAAGTTCTTGGCATACCTGCAGTTCTGCAAACAGCATACAATACAGCAGTAACTACAGTTTCTATTGGCCTACCTCTTATAAGATTGTTCTTAACACATTCTCTATAAAGCAAAGCTGCTTGCTCTCTTATGTTATCTGGTAGACTTAAATAACTTGCTATTCTTTGCAACTCTGGTAATGCTACTAGATAGTTTCTTTCGCTAGATGAGCCTATGCTAGCTCTTTTATGCCACTTTCTTAACCTATATAACTGGGCTTGTCTTTTTGTTGGTATCTTATTTCCTTTGCTATCTCTATCATACATATCTATCTCTGTAGATAAACCCATATTTGGCTTTATGAATTTTATTGGGGCTCCTGTTCTAGCTCTATCGTTCCTTTGCTCTGCATCAAAAGCCCTCCACTCAGCACCTTGATCTGCTACATCTTCTTCTATTACTAGACCGCATGAATTGCAGACATATTCCCCTCTATCGCTATCAAATATTATATCAGTACTCCCACAAGCGGGGCAAACAAGAGGAGCACTAGCCTTCTTTTCTTTATTTTCATCCTTCTTCATAGAAACCACTATATTTTTAAACTTTTTCATAAAAGTAAATAATAATTTAATGAGTAAAATATTTAAATCTTTCTACTAATAAAAGAGCTAAATCAAATGATAAGATGGTTTTTAACCAAATAAAAAGACAAATATAAGGCTATAAAAAATTGGGGTTAAAAAGCTTTATTAAGTTATAATTTTAAATAAATAATATGGACTTTACATTTAAAGACCCTTATAAAAAACAGGATCTTGTATTCAAAATTGTAAATATAGAAAATCTCGAAGTTATAGATATACAAAGAAAGCCAAGCAAACCACATGTAGAGGCATTAATAAATTCTATTTTGCGAGTAGGTTTTATAACACCTCTAATTGTAATAGAAAGCAATGAAAGTAAAGACAAATATTTGGTAGTAGATGGCCAGCATAGACTATTAGCAGCAAAATCTCTTGGTATAAACGAATTGCCTGTAATTGTAGTTCCACAGGCACTAAGAGACCTAATGATGAATTTCAACATAGAAAAAGAATTGAATATAAGAGAAAAGGCATATGTAGCATTGAATGTTTATAGAGAATATATGAAAGAAAACATCAATGAAAGCAATCCTATAATAATAGATTCTATAGAAGCACCTTATTTGATAACATTAGGTATAGCATATGAAAAAGAAGAGAGGCTAGCAGGTAGTTCATTAGCAACAATACTAAAAAAATGCGATGGCCTTATAAATGATACATTAAAAGAGGCATATAAAGAAAGGGAGAGAAGAGCAAATATAGTAATAAGTGCAAACGCAAAGATAAGAAGTATAGTAGAAAAATTAAAGGAAAATAATCTATGGAATCCTTTTGTTTATAGCGAGATTGTATCATATGCAAATCCTTATAAGAGAAAGAGAAAGGTAAGTGTAGAATTTGATGAAGCAATGAACCAGTTTATGAACAAATTAGATGAGCTAGAAAAGAATCCTAGCTTATTAATAAATGAAAACTAAAAATCAATATTAATATTGCAATTATCTTTATTATTTTCAATATAGAAAACAAACTTATCATCTTTTTCCTCTTTTATAAAATGCTCTTTTTCAAATAAAGAAATAGAGGCAATATTTTCTTTATCTATTAATGCATATACTTTATTAACATTCAATTTATTAAACGCAAAACAGAGCATAAGCTCTATAGCTTCATGTGCATATCCTCTTCTTCTGTATTCTTTTCCTATCCAAAGGCCTATCTCAGCACTTCTATCATTGTTAATAACTAAGCCTATAGCTCCAACTAACTTATTTTCTTTATTTCTAATAGCTAAATGAAATTCTTTTTCTCTTTCAAGCATATCTCTTGCATATATAATAAATTTAATTGCATCATCTATTGAGAAGCTATCTCTATTCATAGATTTTAATATATCCTCTTCATTTGCTATTTTATAAAGTTCTAAATAATCACTTTGTATATAATTGCTAAGAAATACATCAAAGCCATTTTTTTCTATAATTATATTCAATATAATCGCCTTTGGCCTAATTCTAATTCTCTGTTTAGCTCATTTATTAATCTAAGCATTCTCTTTTCTCTATTCAATGAAACAAAAAAGTATATCTCATCTTTAGTATCTTTTGTAATTAATATGTAGATAAAACCTGCTCTAAATCTGCCTGTCCTTCCTTTCCTTTGTATATTTCTAATCTCACTAGGTATAGGTTCATAGAATATAACTAAATCGACACTTGGTATATCTAAGCCTTCTTCTCCTATAGAGGTAGCTAATAAGATATTAAACTTACCTAATCTAAAATCATTTATCGTCTCTTTCTGGGCTTCTTGTGTTATTCCCTCTCTTTTACCAACAAAAGGTCTTGCCAAAAAGTTATTGTTTGATAAATACTCATTTATCATCTTTATAGTTGATCTATATTGAGCAAATACAATTGACTTGCTATCTCTATAGTCTTTCAATATATCTATTAATGCATGCACCTTTGGATGTTCTTCCCCTCTTTCTTTAGCTTCTTTTGCCTTTCTTCTAGCAAAGATAAATCTAGGGTCCTTTAATAAGCTGTATAAGCCTCTGCTTTTGTTTTCTCTAGACTCCAAGCTATCTATATAATCTAGAAAAGGACTTATACCTTCTGTAGTTAACAAATCATGCATATGCACTATATTAAGCAATTTAGAATATTCTTGAAAGGCTTTGAACTTTATATTTCCTTCTATCTTGCTAATTTCATCGCCAATCTCTAATAATTCTTTTTTAGGTATATTTTCAAACTTCTTGTAGTTTATAATACCCATATCATTCAATTCCTTAAGGCTTTCTTGTCCAATAGGCTTTATTAGATTATCAACCTCTCTTATTGTAGGAGTCAATTCAATAATAATAGTCTTCATTGTCTTTGGTTTTATATAGGGTAATACATCATCGCTTATAGATGTTCTTGCTTCTATATGCTTTATTCCTAATAAATCTATTATCTCTCTTATCCTTTCTTTCTTGCTACCAGGAGAAGCGGTAAGACCCACTATAAGTATATCTTTTAGCTTAGCTTCATTTGCAACATAAGTATATGCATACTTGCCAACAGCTCTGTGACATTCATCAAATATTATAGCACCAAAACCATCTAGGGATATTTTATTATTCTTTAGATCATTCATTATAGTTTGTGGGGTAGCAACCACTATACTTGCTATATTCTCTAGTTCCCTTAATTTTTTACTTGTACTTCCAGTTAATAATAAAACTTTACTAGGATCTATTTTCATTAAATCTATTATTGATTGATAATGTTGTTCAGCAAGAGGCTTTGTAGGTGCTAGAAATAGAGCTTTTTTATTATTATATAGAGAATAAGCAATTACACATAAACCAATTATTGTTTTACCAAGTCCTGTTGGTAATACAACTAAAGTATTTCCATGCTCTATAATAGATTTGACAATATTCAATTGATATTCTCTAAACTCAATCTTTTCTAACTTTAAATATTCTCTAGCAAAATCTAATGAATACCAATCTTCCATAAACTCTTATAATAGTTTTGTTTTATAAATATTAAATTGTTTGCCGCAGTAGCTCAGCCAGGGAGAGCGCCCGGCTGAAGACCGGGAAGTCGTCGGTTCAAATCCGACCTGCGGCATATATACT
>ERZ1669250.965-NODE-965-length-10431-cov-3.524865_pt1 | contig 10431 bp, 11 predicted proteins | sample MGYA00579295_ERZ1669250 | MGnify/ENA primary metagenome ERZ1669250 (study PRJEB41166, sample SAMN08046056) | hot springs metagenome | biome: hot spring; feature: acid hot spring; material: thermophilic sediment; isolation source: thermophilic sediment from acid...
TACGGTTTGTTCAATGCCGACTTTCAAACTCGTGCTTAGTGATCCAATGAGTGGAAGGGCTAAGCAGTTTGAGGTTAAGGATCCAATTGCCCAGAGGTTTGTGGGTTTGAGAATTGGCGATGAGGTTGATGGTGGGGTGATTAAGGAGGTCTTTGAATTACCACCTGGCTTTAAGATTAGGATCACAGGTGGTAGTGGCGTTGATGGTGCTCCAATGCTACCAAACATTGAGGGTGCCGTTAAGAAGTACCTACTAATGACTGAGGGTATTGGTTATCACCCTGAGAAGCATGGTATGAGGAAGAGAAAGCTGGTTAGGGGTAATACAATAAGTGATCAGATAGTTCAGGTGAACGCAATCCTTGTCTATCCGAAGGATTGGAAGGAGGGTCCAATAATTCCACTTGGTGATAAGGAAGTTCAAAAACTTAGTGGCGGAGCTGAGCAGAAGGCTGAGGAGAAGCAGTAAGGTTTTCTACTATTCAATTTCCCTTCTTAATACTGATCTTAGTCGTTAAGGAAAAATAGAAATAATACTCAAGACCTTATTATTGTCAATAACTTTATAGATAAAATATACCTTTTTGTATTTGTAATATTTCTTGTTTTTGTTTTTCATTTCTTTTTCATTTTATTTTTATGGCTTTTTCTGAAGCGATATATTTATAAATCTGCGTTACAGAAAAGACAATGTATGGTGAAGTTAGAGGATCTCGCAAAGAAGGAATACGAGATTGAGTATGAAGGAAGCAAGTACAGACTCAAGCCCACTAAGGTTTGGAAGGTGCAGCCTAAGGGCAGAAAAGGCTTCGTAACGGCGCTCTTCAAGTTACCCACTGGTAAGGTGGTTAGGAAGGTAATAGCCAAGGTAGACGAACAAGGAAACATAATAACCTAATAATAAACTAAAGTAAATCCTTAAATTAAAACGTTCGCTATCCTTTTTTGGGGAAACTAATGGATTTTATGAAGATTAAAATTAATGTTAATAATTACGACGAGTTAGTACGGTTGATGGTTAACTGTACTAAATGTAAATTATCTAGTACGAGAAGGAAGGTCGTACCCGGCGAGGGTCCTTTGAACGCCGAGATTATGATCATCGGTGAAGCACCCGGAGAAAAGGAGGATGAGGAGGGTAGACCCTTTGTTGGTGCTGCTGGTCAATTATTGACAAAGCTATTGAATAACGTAGGTATTAAAAGAGAAGATGTCTTTATAACCAATGTTGTTAAGTGCAGGCCACCTAATAATAGGGATCCTGAGCCTGACGAGATTGACGCCTGCAGACCTTATTTGGTTACTCAAATATTAATGATTAAACCTAAAGTGATCATATGCCTTGGTAGGCATAGTGCTAGAGAGATTCTTAAAATGGCTGGTTATCCTGAGAGGTCGGTTTCGAACATTAGTAATATTAGGGGGAGAGTATTCAACGTTAAGATCGGAGATATTACCGCCAAGGTTCTTCCAACATACCATCCGGCAGCTGCGCTTTATAATCCAAGGTTGAGGAGCATTATTGAGGATGATTTAAGAAAGGTGAGGGGCATGCTCGAGAAGGGAGGAGGTGGTATACTTGACTATATTTAAATGCTGCCCTTAATCAATCTCCACAATCCTCTAACATGCCCTGCCATATACGGCAATATTACTAGTAGGTTTAACCACAACGCATGTATTACGGCCAGTATGAAGGCTGTGATCATTAGAATTACCATCATGGATTCAGGTAATAAATTTACACTCTCTCTATACCACCTACGTGAACCCTTAGGTGTGGGTATCCACTCGATTTTACCGATGCCTAATAAACCCATTAGATTTGCTATGGCTATTCTTGGTAATGCCATTATGAAGGCTAGGTTAACGGTGTTTATCGCAAATACATCCCTGACGGGGTTACCACCATTCTCTTTATCAAGCCTTAATAGGTAATACAGGTATAGTGTTAGTGCTGGTATTGCTACTGACGCTAGAGAAATAAATGCCCATAGAGGTATGTTCAACCCTACCATACTCATAATAACCAGCATAAGTATGGATATTAACTGAAGTACATATGCGAAGTATTGACCTAAGTAAAGAAGAACAGTTATACCATGCCTCTTGCGTAGTATTTCCCAAAAGTACTTTCTAACGACCCTACCAACACCAAAGCTCCACCTAAGCTGCTGTCTAAGAAATCCATAATAATTAGTGGGAACCTCCACATTAACCAATGCATCACTTATGTACCTAACCCTAAGATCATTAATAAAGAATCTAACACCTAACTCCACATCCTCAAGAACATCCTCAGGCCAATAACCAACTCTCCTAATAGCGCCAACATTAATTAGAGAACCGCTACCAAGTATAGGGACCCAACCAATCAATTTATCAAGCGCCATTAAAACCCTGAAGAAAAGTAAGTAGCCCACCCATTGCCCACGCGATAGCAATGAGTCATTATCATTCCCGGCAACCCATCTAGAAACAAGCGCATTTGCTGAGCCAGCATGCATAATCAACTTATTAAGCGTTTCAGGGCTCATTAAAGAATCCACATCTAATACGAGCATATAATCATCAGCAGTAAGTTTGAGCCTCTTAACGACGTGGTTTAATGCACCACCCTTATAACCATGCGGCTTATCTCTATGAATCACCTTAACACCATATCTCTCCCCAAGCGATTTAATAATGTTTATAATTTCTGCACTATAGTTATCAAGAATGTATACGACATCAACATGGTTAATATATTGATTAATAGATGCAGCCTTCATTGATTGCTCAATTAGATCAAGAGGCTCGGATTTAGCAGGAATTACTAAGAACACCCTACTTGTCCCCTCCCTATTTGTATACGTATAATTATCGTTTCGTGATTTAGAACCATACCTTTTATATAAAGCCAACAATATTAACTGGTATATTATTGGGTAAAATGCCAGGATTGTTATTATTAAATACAATATTATGATTATTAATGCATAATTGATGGTCATTAAGACCCGGTGTTTTTATGGATTAATAACTTATTCCTCCTTCCCTTACATTACTTAGGTCTAAGACAATGTCTATACGCACATCTTTGCTCCTTATCCTTTCAATCCACGAATTATTCATGGATATTAATACGGAAACACCGGCAAGCCTAGCCCCTGCATTACTTATCATCTCCATCAGAGCATTCAAGGTTCTACCTGTCCTAACTATATCATCAACAATCAAAACCTCATCACCCCTCTCAAGTAAATGCCTTGGTAGGTATAGGGATACCCTACGTGGTGGTGAATCCACTATATAGCTAACTTCGTAAAATTCCTCGGAGGCTAAATCCTTATACTGCTTAGCAATAGCTAAGCCTGCATTTAATGCGTGGGATGCCATTACGGACAATGGTATACCGTCTGTCGCTGCCGTTAACACTTTATTAATTGCTAGGTCTGAAAACACATCCCTAATCCTCCTTTGGTAAAGCTTCAGTATGTATGGATTAAACAATACATTATTCAGATCAATAAAACCATCCTTAATCACTATTCTCCTTCTTATAACCTCCGTGAGATCAAGCATACTTCTCAATTTCTCCCTTATTATATTCACCGTATCCAGCGATGGCAATAAGTCTCCATTAGCATACCTGCAGAGCAGACTCTCGGGGATATCGAGTATCTGCGATAATTCTCTATATGATAGGCCATAGATGGACTTAACAGTGTTTATGAATTCCACAGCCTCCAGTTGCTCATCAACCTTGGCAAGCCTCTTACCAACACGCATTTCACTTCTTACATTTAAACAATTGTTTAAAAAGTTAATCATTAATTATTAACGTTAAATTGGAAATAGGCGCCTTTCTATTTTCTAATTAAATTGAATATTCAATATATTGCCATATAAATGTATTACTAATGAGAATGTGGTGAAAGGTTTTTATTGTAATATAGTTATTTACTTAGCGTATGAGCAGTGAAGAGAGAAGGGAAGAGGTAGGCAGTGAGGAGGAAATCGAGAAGGGAGGAGTGTCAGCGGAACTCGTTAAGGGTGGTATTCTAAGAATTAAGTGGGTTACAGGTAAGACCTCAGCGGCAAGACTATTTGGTAAGTACGGTAGAGAGGGTAGACCTGACTTCTTTAGGTTACTTTTTGGTGCTATTGGTGGTAGTTTAAGATCTCAATTCCCTGAGGATAAGGCTAATGAATTATTTAATACCATAAGAAATTCACAGAGCTTTAAGGACTCTCTAGACGAGGTCTTTGATTCCATGAAGAGGTGGTTCTTTGACGAGATTGTTCCTAAGTACAAGCTTGAGCGTGGTGATGTATTCGTAATATCAACTACACTTGAATTAAACATAAACACGGGAGAGCTTAAGTGGGATAAGGAGGGAACCCAGGTAATTTATTGGGTCAGAAGTGATAGGGTTGCCGAGAAGTGCAGGGAGATGGGTATTACGACCGGTGCTGGCGGTGAGGAGCTTAATAGGTTGAGGAAAGAGAGAGATGAGTTAGCAAATAGGGTTAGGGAGTTGGAGACCAGGGTTAGTGAATTAACTAATGAGAATAATAGGCTGAGAACTGAAAATGAGGAGTTAAGAAGAAAACTTGAAAGTATAAAGCAGGTATTGGGTTAGCCACCGTAGTACCCAATCAAAACCCCGTAACCAATAACATCCTTAACATTAATAGATTTTATCAAATCTTCATCATTTAAATTAGGTGCAGGTTCTATCGTCTTATTCAGAGCGAGAACTATTATTACATACTCATGGGCAGGACCAGGGGGTGGGCATGGCCCACCATAGCCGACCTTACCAAAATCATTAATTCCTTGATAACCGATTCCATTCACATAGAACGTGTTCGGAATCCCTGCAGGAATTTGTGTTACGTTTATAGGTATGTCGTAGAGCACCCAGTGTATGAATATACCGCCAGGCGCATTGAGGTCCTCCATTACGACCATTAGGGATTTTGCACTGCTTGGTATATTGCTTAATTCTAGGGGTATCGATATGTTGACTCCATTGCATGTGTACATTGTCGGTATCCTGGAACCATTGCTGAATGCCGAGCTTACTATTATCCTAGCGGCACTTGTTGGTACCTTAACAAGCCCTATACTTTGTATTGAGGTTTGTGGTTTTCGTATTGTTGATACGGTGAGCACTACCGCTATTAATACCGCAAGTATTAGTATAATGCCTATGATTACTAATCGCGTTGTCATCTCTAGTCATTACTATGGCTAAAAATGCTTAATAGGTTTTGTTATTCCGTAATTACGTGCCCATCATCAACTTTAGACGAAGTGACTTAGAGGAGCTATTGGGCAGATACTTCAATAGCACGGACGAACTTACCTCAATCTTGAATAGACTTAAGGGTGAGGTTGAGGAGATTTCTGGGGATGAGATAACCTTTGAAACTACGCATGACAGACCTGACTTATTTTCCGTAGAGGGCATTGCTAGAGCCCTTAAGGGTTTATTAAAGATTGAACTTGGTCTACCCAGGTATAGGGTTATTGATAATGGATTTAAGTTGATTGCTGAGAACGTCCCTAATAGGCCATACATCTTGATGGGCATAGTCCGTGACCTGAAACTTAATGATGAGGCAATTAGGCAGATGATTCAGTTGCAGGAAAAGCTTCACATGACCTACGGTAGGGATAGGCGCAAGATGGCCATTGGTTTTTACGACGTTGATAAGATTAAACCACCACTTAAATATAAGCTTGAGGATCTAGATAAGATTAGGTATAGACCGTTAGAGAGCGAGAGGGAAATGAGCGGTACCGAGGTTATTGAGGGTACGGATAAAGGTAAGGCCTATGGTAAATACGCGGTTTATGAGGGTAAAGCACCGATACTCGTTGACTCAGAGGGTAGGGTTCTCGTTATAATACCTGTACTTGGTAGTGAGGACTTTAAGGTTACTGAGAAGACGAGGAACGTTCTCATCGACGTCACATCAACGGATCTTAAGCTTGCGAGGTCAACGCTGGCAATATTAACTTATAACTTATTGGAGAGAAGCACATCCAGGACTGTCGAACTTGTGAGTATTAACGCGCCGTGGGGTAGTACATCATCTCCGATGCTTGATCCCTTAGAGTTTAAGATATCTATTGACTATATAAATGATTATTTAGGGCTTGAACTTAAGAAGGACGATATAATTAATTACCTGTTAATGTCTAGACACGATGTTGTTGATAATGGTGACCATCTACTCGTTAAGGTTGCTCCATATAGAGTCAATGTTCTTCATCCTGTGGACTTGGTGGAGGATGTTGCCGTGGCTTATGGTTATGATAACATACCTAGGGTCGTCCCAAGCCAATCAGTTAGGGGTTCAAGGAGTAGCCTAGGACTATTGACTGACATGGTTAGAGACGTAATGATAGGCCTCGGCTTTCAGGAGGTTCTTAATTATATGATGAGCAATAAGGATGTTATGGTAGAAAGAACCATGTACCAGAGGGAACTTATTGAAGTAGAAAATCCAAAGTCAGAGCTTTACACGGTCATTAGGGATCACATATGGCCTCAACTTATGGAGTTACTACAGAGAAATAAGCCTCTTATCAGTGGTGTGCTTAGGATGTTCGAGGTTGGTTATGTCGCATCCCCTGACTCAGAAAGTGAAGTTGGTGTTAAGGAAAACCTAGTACTTAGTTATGCAGTTAGTGGGCCCAACATTACACTTACTGACGGTCTTTCGGTCCTGAAGACATTAATGACAAGCCTTGGCTTCAATTACACCCTAAAATCTTGCGAAATACCTTCGGGCTTACAGGGTAGAACTGCCTGTATCTACTTGGGTGATGCATACGTTGGATTTATAATGGAGCTAAGACCTGACGTATTAATGGCATTCGACATAGAATACCCAGCTGTTGTTGCTGAGATAATGCTGGATGAGCTAATCAAGGGCACAAAAGAATTAAAGTAGCATTATTAGGGTCTTGAAGTTAATAATGTACGGCATTGTGTTTAGTAGGGTAGATAAAGTATCACAGGGTGTCTGGGATTTATTCAATAATGAAGGTGCACTAAAATTCAGGTCAAGAATCGGTGATTACGAGATCTATGACCTACGTGGACACGTGGCATTTTACGCGCTGAATAAGGATATCGTATATCTAGATGAGATCGAGGACTTAGCATTAAGGCTCGAAGAAAGACCTGTAGAGTTCGTATTCGTGAGTCGTCATGAGATGAGGAATCCTCGACCAATGTTTACCACCCATGTAACAGGTAATTGGGGCGCTGCGGAGTTAGGTGGTAAACCTAACACGATATCCCTCGCTAATCCGCATACTATTACGGCATTTTACAGGGAGTTATGTAAAATTAAGTCTGAATACGGTCTTGATGATTTTGAGTGCCATGTTGAGGCGACTCATCATGGTCCTACCATCAAGTCAGTGCCGGTGACCTTCGTAGAACAGGGAAGCAGTGAAAGGGAGTGGTCGATAAGTAAGGGTTGGGAATTACTTCATTACGTTATTAATGAGTTTCTCGATGGCAAATTAGTTAGTAATTACGAGCCAGCAATATCAATAGGAGATCTCCATTACTTAACGATAGATAATAGGTTGATTAGTGGTGAGGCGGATATTGGTCATGCAATACCGAAGTATGTAAAGCCTGTGACCGAGGACATGATAATAAAGGCTGTTAATATGATGACCCATAGACCCATCAAAGCATATGTTAGTTGGAAGGCGATAGATAGTGAAGAGAGAAAGGTGGTCACTGAGGTTCTAAATAGGCTAGGTGTTAAATTAATTAAGAGAACATAGTATAGGGAGAATGTACATCGGCGTTGATTTAGCATTACCTGGCAAGAGAAGAACGGGTATTGGAATTATAGACATAAACGAACATACTTATTACACTACAACAGTGGCTTCTCAGCACGAGATTATAGAAATAATAAGTAACAATGCAACATCTAAAGGAGGGAGGGCATTAGTATGTATAGACGCACCGTTAGGCCTTCCCAAATATGGGATTAATAGGATGATCGAAATAACAGCTAGAAGAAGAGGCCTTAGATTAATCCCACCCCTCCTCGGCTCTATGAAGTCGCTGACCATGTATGGCATTGATACTGCAAATAAATTAAGGCAACTTGGCATTGAGGTATTTGAGGTACACCCAACATCGACACTTAAAATACTCAATATGAGCAGGCAGGAATTCCTTAATTATATAAGATCTGTATTGAGGGGATCAACTGTAAATAATGAGCATGAAATTGACGCATTAGTTGCTGCGTTCACGTGTCTATTGCATGATCATGAATGTACTGAGGAAATTAGTGGTTATGAGGGGGAGGGGTCATTAATAATTCCACAGGGTGGGTGTGATCTTAGGGTGATTATGCATGGATTCATTTGAGGAATTATTGGATAAGTATAGGGATGTAGTAATCGGTGTATATAAATTAGGAACCAAGTGTTGTGGTAATGATTGCATAATTAGAGTTACTGATTGGGACTATGTTAAGACCCTTAGGTGTAGCATCTATGGTTTAATGATTGATTCTGAGCAGGCAGATGAATTATTACGTCATCCATCACTCATTAAGGCATTATTAGAGAAAGGCATTAGTAGGTTAATTGCTTATCCCTGTTTTGGGTACTCGACTATAGATTTATTGAGAAGGCTTGGGTTTACTGTTATGAATTACGTGACCGAGAAATCCTGTCCATTGACACCCGAGGTTGTTATACATCCTAATGCATATGAGACAGTTAGTCTCGTAAAAAGAGGAATTATTACCTACGTCCACTTGTACAATCCATATCTTGGTAAGAAATTACAATACGATATTAAATCTATCTTTGATGTTATCTTTGAGTACTTAAGAAAGGCCAATGTTAAGGTGTATCTGATTCTTGATATGATTGACCACTAATTCGTATATAGAGTTCCTTAATTAATTCCGTCCACTTTAAATGAACGTAATTACCCTCGTACTCAATATAATTCTTATAAACGTACTTCTTCGTCATCCTAGTGAACCTCTTACAATGTGGGCAGCCAAGTATTACGTACGTAGAATTCTCAATTAACTGAAGGTTTGAACCGCACACTGGGCATTTAAGGCTTAATTCCAGCTTCGATGATTCACCCGATACCATTGTTTAGGTATTGAAACTGGCGAGATATTTAATAAACGGATAAAATGTTGACGTTATAGAGCTGTAAAACCTATATGATTAACAGGTAATTTAATACCTGCTGTCTAACGCTTCATTAAGCATATTACCTAAAGATTATTATCTCGTGCACTTACTAATTCTGTTCTTATCTCAGTATTGATACTGATATTAGGGTTATTTTACAGGTTCACTGTAAATAAATAATGCATAATAACTGATTATTAATGCTGAGTATACAGAGAAGCATTCCTATCCCAAGGATAGGTCTTGAGAAGCTCATAAATTATATAATATTCGTTGGAGAAAATCCGGGTGTTAACTGCTCCGTGATTAAGGACAAGGGCTTAGACGTAGGTAAGGGTAGGGGTGACATAACTAGGTTTTTTCAAAGGATTGGTATTATCGATGTTAATAATGATTGTAATGTTAAGTTGACAGATGTTGGCTTAGTCATATTTAATGCATTAAATACCGATTTGTCCCTTGCGAAGGCATTAATGCATTTGGTACTTTATAGTGAATTACCTCATTATAAGGTGCTTATTGATGTTGTAAGTGAGGAGAACTCTATAGATGCTGATGAACTTCGTGAAAAGATAAACCGAAGGATAAAGGACCTTTCGCCAACCGCATGGATAAACGAAGTTGCGTACAAGGCATTGCTTGGTTTAGCCGTTGATTTAGACGTAATAGAAATCATTAATGGTAAAGTGAGTATAAGATTCACGGCATCGATTAGCGAGTGCATTAAAAAATCAATAGTTTTGATGAATAACCAGAAGGTCTTTCGTCTTGACGATTTAAGCCAATGCCTTAGTCAATTATTTAAGAATTTCGACATAAAGACCCTGTTAAACAATATTAATGGTTGTGTTGAACCCATCGTAGCGCCAGGGCCCTTTGGGTCAAAATCTACGTATTTTAGGGTCGTAAATGAGAATTGCTTAGTTAAGCAGATAATCAACACTATTTTTAAGATGCCCCTGAGGATTAATTAGCATTGTTTATTTTTAAGTTGGAATGTTATTATGTACTTATTGTGCTTTTCTATGTACGCAGTACTCAGGGTTACCTCATCACCAACCTTAACGCACCTCTCATCCTTAACATTGACAAGCCAGCCCATGACCCTAACATCGCCAACCTTAGCAATAGCTATTATGTAGGGTTCAAAATCCTCATAACCTTGGGGCCTAGCATAGATTCTCGTGAATGTTTCAAGAACACCCTCCTTGGGCAATTCAACCCACTCAATATCA
>ERZ1669250.966-NODE-966-length-10429-cov-4.934452_pt1 | contig 10429 bp, 11 predicted proteins | sample MGYA00579295_ERZ1669250 | MGnify/ENA primary metagenome ERZ1669250 (study PRJEB41166, sample SAMN08046056) | hot springs metagenome | biome: hot spring; feature: acid hot spring; material: thermophilic sediment; isolation source: thermophilic sediment from acid...
AAGGCGTGATAAAGTACCTTGGCTTTGACAAGCCTGAGAATGTCGACAGGCTTACGCATGAGTACTTGGAAGGCAGGCTGAAAGACAAGGGCATAGACCTGACAATAATGCTTATTGTCGATAGATACAAACGCCAATATTTGTGATTTTGGCAAGAGAAAGTTGTCTCTATGCTATTCTGCCAGTCCGCCGGTTTTTTATAGGATCTACTTGTTTTAGAAGGTTTTGCCTTATTTTCTATTCAAGCAAACTATTTAAACCACCTCTGGCTTATCTTTGTTTGATTGCATGGAAGCTGAATTGCCTAATGTTGAAAAGGCAAGACAAAGAATCATTCGGGCGCTAGAGATCGTTAGGGCGCATGCGGAGCCTGGCGATCTGGGTCTTGCCGTCTTGGATGAAAAGGTGAAATCGGCTAAGGATGCCAAAGAGCTGACAGACTTGCTTAACAGCAGGATAGCGCAGCTTGGAAACTCAGCGCATGATGTAAGCCAAGTGGCGGATTTGGAAGAAGCGATTTGGAAATGGGTCTATGAAGAAGCGGACGCATTTACAGCCAGACTTGGAAGACAGACCCTAGCAAAAAGGCGCATGTTTGACAGCATGGATAACACTGCTTGCTGGGTTCTTGAACCTGGGCAGGAATACCTTGATGCCCTTCTTGATGCGATAGGAAGGGCAGATCTGAAAAATATCGTCAGGATAGACTGAAGCAGTTTGCGCGCTATTTATGAATTTTTCAATGCCTAGTATCCTAGTATGGGCATGAGATCGATTTACTTGCTGAGCTTTTCAATTCTTGCTTCTTTGGTGTTTGCCACTGCCGCCTTTGCCATCCTTTACGCTTTCTCTTACTCCCAATCCCATGGCTCTTATTCCTTGGCTGGCTTTGCCATAGGCAAGGTAATGCTTGAAAACAATACTTGGAACGTGTATGTCGCGAAAACGCTCGCGCAGCAGGAGCAGGGATACATGTACCAGCATAGCATAGGCGACTGCAACGGCATGGGCAACTGCCTTGGCATGCTTTTTATCATGAATAGCACGCAGGAAATATGCATGTGGATGCACAACACGCCGATGCCCTTGCATCAGTATTGGATAGAAAACAATGCCATTGTCTATTCCTACAATGCTGTGCCTTTTAGCGATAAAACAATTTGCCACATGGGCAACGCAGTGCTTGAGACAAACAGGACTATTCCTGTAGGCACCGGCTTATATGTCAATAGCAGTTGGACTCCACAATCAAAAGCATAAACGACTTAGAAACCGCGTTTCACCTTACTAGAATGAGATGGAGCTGACAAGATGTATGCCAATTCTGTTATACCGAACTTCTGGCGCCTTGAAGATTCAATTGGTTTATAATTCTTGCTTTCCTACATATTCTTAGAGTGTTGGTCATTTGTGACTGGTGGCAATATGGAAATAGACGACATAGACGCTTACCTGAAGGAGGGGAGCAGAGTAAGATTGAGCATAGACAAAAACCAGGTTTATAATCTAGGGCTCAAAATCTACGACTGCCTGAAGAACGGCGGAAAGATACTCATAATGGGAAACGGCGGCTCGGCAGCCGACGCGCAGCACATAGCTGCGGAGTTCGTCGGAAAGTTCCTCAAGGAGCGCAGGGCCCTTCCTGCCATAGCTCTGCATACTAACACCTCCTCTCTTACCGCAATCGCGAACGACTATTCATATGACGATGTCTTTGCCAGACAGATAGAGGCCTTTGCAAAGCCAGGTGACGTGGTCATAGGTATTTCTACAAGCGGGAACTCTAGGAATGTGCTCAAGGCCGTAGACAAAGCGAACGAACTTAGCTGTCTTACTGTGGGCTTGACGGGTAGATCCGGAGGCAAGCTCAAGGATGCTGCCAAGCTGGTAATAAGGGTCGACAGTGACTCAACGCCACTAATACAGGAAGCGCACATAACAATAGGCCATATCTTGTCAAACATAGTAGAAGACCTTATTACCAAGATGGATGCATGAAGCCTGCGCTGTTTATAGACAGAGACGGCACCATAAACGTAGACTGCCCTTATTGCAGGAACGCTGACGAGATCAGAGTCTACGAAGACATCTATCTGCCAATAGCAGAGCTGTGCAAAAGTTTCTACATTATAATAATAACGAACCAGTCAGGCATAGCCAGAGGCTATTTTACAGAGAAGGACCTTGAGGGCATGCATGACAAGATCAAAAGGCTCATAGAAAGCCATGGCGGCAGGGTCGACGCCATCTACTATTGCCCAGATCTGCCAGAAAGCAACTCGCCGTGCAGGAAGCCCAACACGGGCATGATAGAGAAAGCCGTTCGCGACTTCGATATAGACCTTGCCAAATCTTTCGTGATAGGCGACGACTACAAGGATATCGAGATGGCAAGGCGGTTGGGCATAAGATCCATACTTGTCGATAGGTCAGGAAAAGGCGCCGACCTCGATGCGTCGTACACCGCAAAAGATTTTAACGATGTGCTCAAGATTATAAAAAAGGTGCTTCATTGAGCGAGTTTTCATTTGTAACCACGAAAACGCCCCTCCGCATAACGTTCACAGGAGGTGGCACTGATATCATGGACTACTACAGGAACTACGGACCTGGCGCGGTAGTATCAGCAACGATAAACAAGTACATTTATGTCACGGTTGCGAAGAACTTCTACACCGATGAGATAAGGGTCTCGTATTCTAAAAACGAGGACGGGGTCAAGAGTGTTGAGGCAATAGAGCATCCCACTGTACGCGAAGCGTTGAGGATGCTGGGCATAAAAGGCGGTGTGCAGATTGTCAGCATCGGCGAGGTTCCTTCGCAAGGCACCGGCCTGGGTTCCAGCAGCAGCTTTCTTGTAGGACTCCTCCATGCTCTCCATACCTGGCTCGGCGAGTCAGTTTCGCAGGAGCAGCTTGCCAGAGAAGCCTTTCACATAGAGAGAGAAGTCCTCAAGGAGGAAGGCGGCAAGCAGGACCAGTACATAGCTGCGTATGGCGGCATAAGGCTCATGGAATTCAACAAAGACGAAAGCGTATCGATGAAGCTCGTCACGCTTAGCAAGGGAAAGCTCGAACTCCTCCAGTCAAGCCTTGTAATGTTTTACACAGGCAAGCAGAGAGACTCAACAACAATCCATAAGCAACAGGCAAGGAAGGTGGTCGAGAAGGTCGAGATCTACAACCAGATGCGTGACATCGCGTACAAGACATACGAGGCAATAGCAAGGTGTGATATCGAGGAGCTTGGCAGGCTCATGGATGAAAACTGGCAGCTTAAGAAGCAGCTTGCCGAGGGCATAAGCGATCCGATGATCGACTCCTATTATGAAAAGGCGGTGAAGGCTGGCGCCATTGGAGGCAAAATATTGGGCGCTGGCGGAGGAGGCTTCCTGCTTTTTGTTGCACCGCATGAGAAGCATGCAAACATAGCCAGCGCACTCCAGCTCAGGCATGAGCCTTTCAAGCTCGATCCCTTAGGCTCCAGAATAGTGAGCTTGGAAGGGGAATAGGTAGGTGGTGCGATGAGCGATCTGCCGGATGCAGCTTTAATACTTGCCGGTGGGCTCGGAACGAGGCTCAGGCCGCTGACCAACCTTATTCCAAAACCGCTGGTTAGAATAGGAGGCAAGCCGATAATAGCACATATTATAGATGAGATTTCAAGGAACGGAATAGGCACAATCTACGTTTCAGTAGGATACAAGGCCGAGATGATAGAAAAGTACCTGAAAAGCTACCGCAGCAATGCGAAAATAAAGATAGTCAGGGAAAAGGCACCACTCGGCACTGGCGGCGCCGTAAGGCTTGCAATCTCCAGGATTGGGACGGGGTTCAACGATCTGTTTGTTACAAACGGCGACGACCTGTTCACGACTGACATAAAAAGAATGTACCTGTTCCACAAAAGCAGGCGCTGCGACATAACAATATGCACAAAGAAGGCCAGGAATAACAAGGAACTAAGCAGCTCCGGAGTGCTAAAGCTGGCACACGGCAGGGTTGTCGGGTTTGTGGAAAAGCCGGCACCTTCCAAGGCCCCGAGTAAGTTCATAAATATCGGCAAATATATATTTTCGTCGCGCGTTGCCGGCATTCTTCCAAAACAGCGCAAGTTTTCGCTGGAGCGGGACTTTCTCGAAAGAACGACATCTAAACTGAAGATCTGCGCCTACGAGTGCAAGGGGGCATGGTACCCTGTTGACACATTCGAAAGGCTTAGGATTGCGCGCAGCAAGTGGCACTGATGCATCTCCATGTTTTTTATTTTTCTTGTCTAGGATCCTGACAAATCATAAATCTTGTTATCGTCGTTAAATAAAATCCCTAAGCACAGGTCCCTTTCTCCCTTTCGACGGTAAGCCCCATTGCCTACCTTGTAATGTATGCAATGTAACGCCGGAGGGGTGTTATCGATTGACGAGAGTGATAATATGCAAAGGTCAGGATCCTATATTTTTCTTGTCCTTTATAGCAAGCCTTATATTCCTTAACAGGAAAAGGTAAAAGCAGAAGTTGGCTATAACCTGAATTGCAAAGTGTTGAGCGGGAAGGGGAGAGATTGGCAGGGCTCGATATTGAGGAAGCTTTGGGAAAGTTTAGCAAGCTGAAGATCCTTGTCTTCGGGGACATTGTGCTAGATGTGGAGAGGGCTGGATCTGCGGTGTCACTTGCACCAGAAGCCCCTGTGCCTCTTGTGCGGATAGAAAGAGAGAACTACCACGTAGGCGGCGCATTCAACGCCGTCGCAAATGCAGCCTCGCTTGGAGTTTCCACAGCGATAGTGAGTGTAGTTGGAGACGACGATGGAGGAAGAGTGGTAGCATCGAGGCTAAAGGAGCTTGGCTGCAACACCGATGGGTTGATAGTAGGCGAGGGAATGCCTACTGCAACTGTCGAAAGGTTGATAGCAAATAACCATATGCTTCTGAGAGTAGACAAAGGCTTCAGTAGCGAGCCCGCCGAGGCAGTCAGAGACAAAGCCATTGATGCTTACGAAAAGTATGTTAAATCTGCAGACGCTGTCGTAATGATAAGCAAGTACGGAAACGGTATTTTGTCTAAGCAGACGATCGACAAAGCAATAGAAGAAGCGCATAAGAGAGGGGTGGAGGTGTTTGTCAATCCGAGAGCCGACAGCGCGGAGAACTATGCCGGTTCTGACTTTCTGAGGCTCAGCAGGAATGAGGCTTCGAAGATTACAGGCATTGCCTCGATCAACGACACAAGCGTCAGGAACATGCTCATATATCTGAAATCTCATTCTCAGGCCAAGAACGTTGCCATCACTTGGCTTGAAGACAATTCATACCTTCTAGATGCGGCCAACAAGCTTCACATTATCAAGCCTCTGGCGGCGAAGCCTTTGGAGGCGCCCTCCACTGGGCTTCTAGGAATAGGAGACCGAATGCTTACCGTAACCGCTATCATGTCTGCGTCAGGCTATGACAAGGTCGTGGCACTGAAGACTGCAATGGCCATCGCATACCTTGCTGCTGCAGCAAAATACGAGTTTGGCGGGAGCGGCGAACTTATCAAGCAACTTGCCTCAGACGCAAACCTGAAAAAATGGTTGGAGAGCGAATAGCATGGAGCAGGACGAAATCTCAAGGCTGAAAAGCATATCAAAGAAGATAGCCGAGGACATTCTTGTCATGACGACCTCTGCAAACTCTGGGCATCCGGGAGGCTCGCTATCTATAAAGGACATACTCGCAGTCCTACTTTTTAAGGTCATGAATTACGATTTCAACAATCCGGAATGGCCGGAGAGGGACAGGCTTGTGTTGAGCAAGGGTCACGGGGCTCCTGCGCTGTATGCCGCGCTTATAGAGGCAGGAGTCTATGACAGGAGTTATCTCGATAGGCTAAGGAAGGTAGACAGCCCGCTGGAAGGGCATCCGGTAAAATCAAAATACATCGAGGCTTCTACCGGCTCCCTGGGCAATGGTTTTAGCTTTGCCGTTGGGATGGCACTTGCTTCAAAAATCGACAGGAAGGGAAACATGGTTTATGTTGTAACTGGCGATGGCGAGCTTCAGGAGGGCATAGTCTGGGAATCGGCAATGGTAGCAAGCCACTACCATTTGGACAACCTGATAGCGATCGTTGACAGAAACGGCCTCCAAATAGACGGACCTACAGAGCAGGTTATGTCGTTGGAGCCATTGAAGTCCAAATGGGAAGCCTTTGGTTGGATGGTTTTCGAAGTTGATGGCCACAATATAGGCATGCTCTTGGAGACGCTGGAAAAGGCCAAAAAGTCCACAGGCAGGCCGAAGGTAGTCATAGCTCACACTACAAAAGGAAAAGGAATACCCTGGGAGGAGTGGGAAGTTGAGTTCCATGGAAAACCTTTGAGCAAAGAGGAGCTGGCGAAGGCGCTCGCTGCGCTCGAAAACGGTGAACAATCATGAATGCCGAAGCTACAAGGGAATCGTACGGCAAGGCTCTTGCAGAGATAGGCTCAAATAAAGACGTAGTGGTAGTAGATGGCGATCTCTCTTCGTCTACCAAGACAGCATTGTTCGCCAAGAAGTTCCCTGACAGATTTATTGATGTAGGCGTGATGGAGCAAAGCCTGTTCGGTATTGCGGCTGGCTTGGCATATAGCGGCAAGACTGTCTTTGCGAGCACGTTCGCAGCGTTCACTACAAGGGCGGTTGACCAGATAAGGTTCATTGCACACGACAACCTAAATGTCAAGATAGTCGCCACACATGGTGGCCTTACAAACGGGCCTGATGGATGGACGCACCACAGCATAGAAGACTTGGCAATAATGAGGGCGTTGCCGAATATGGCTGTTGTGGTTCCAGCTGACGCTGTGGAAACCAAGAAGGTAATAGCCGAGGCTTCATTGGTGCAAGGTCCTTGGTATGTCAGGCTTAGCAGGATCCCCACGCCTGTAGTGCTTGACGAAGGCTATGTTTTCAAGCTTGGCAGGGGCGCAGTTCTCGAGGACGGGTTAGATGTCACTATCATCGCTGCGGGCAACACTGTCGCAATGGCCCTTGATGCAGCGAAAGCCTTGAAGGAAAAAGGCATAGAGGCAGCTGTGATAAACATGTCGTCGCTGAAGCCTATTGACGAGAGCATGATACTCAAGTACGCCAAAGCGACCGGGGCCATCGTCACCGCAGAAGAGCACAACATCCATGGTGGCCTCGGAGCCGCTGTTGCAGAGGTGGTGTCGAACAGCTATCCTTTGCCGATAGAGATGGTTGGCATAAACGATAGGTGGGGGCCGTCTGGCGATACTAGCGAGCTCTGGAGGCTTTTTAGCCTTACCCCAGAAAGTATAGTGAAAGCCGCTGAAAAAGCGATAGCGAAAAAAGGCACTAGGACTTGAAAAGCTCGCTGTAGTTTATCTTCTGGGCGTCTTCGACAAACAGCCTTATTCCCTCCTCGCTCTTTGGATGGGTCATCATTGCTTTAAGCACACTGTATGGCAAGGTCACTATGTCTGCCCCGATTTCCAGAGCTTCCTCGGCCTGCCTTGCGTTCCTTATGCTTGCCGCTATTATCTTTGCTCTAAGCCCGTAATTTAAGAATATGGTCTTTATTGATGCAAGAACCTCGGCCCCGCTGAGTAGCCCGTAGTTGATGTTCAGTTCGCTGAACAATGACGGATCCGAAAGGCCCTTTGACTGCTGGCTTGAAACCGCACTCTCAAGGTAGCGGCGTACAGCCTTGTGGTTGAAATACTCTCCCTTGGAGTATGTAATGCTGAGCTTAGACCTCACAAAGTCGTCCACTCTGCCAAGAAACGGGCTCACATACTTTGCTCCGGCCAATGCCGCAAGGTATGCTTGCGATGGCGCCATTATTAGCGTGGCGTTTACAGGTATTCCCGCATCGCTTAGCTCTTTTATGGCCTTTATACCCTCAGTTTCGTCGGCTTCGATACCTTTCGTGGTTACAGGAATCTTTATTACAACATTGTGGGCGATGCCGTTGAACTCATCATAAAGCTTTTTGGCCTCTTTTACCATGTCTGATGCTTTGGTCGATGCCACCTCCAAGCTTACGGGTTTGTCCCTGCCAGCTTCTTTGAGTATCTCTGCAACGTACTCCTTGAAGCTTATTCCTCCATTTTTTACCACCACTTCCTTGATCAAAGAAGGGTTGGTCGTCACCCCTTCGACAACACCCAGGGATAAGGCTTCTTTTATCTCATCCAGATCGCTGCTATCTATGAATAACACCATGTTACCACAATTTGATCATGTTCAGAGAGAACCAAAGTATATGAAAATGGAAAGTATTTATTGATTTTGCAGATAAACACGAAGTGCGACACAATGCGAAACTGATGCAAACCTAACTTTCCGAGCTATAGATCCTGACAAATCATAAATCTTGTTATCGTCGTTAAATAAAATCCCTAAGCACAGGTCCCTTTCTCCCTTTCGACGGTAAACCCCATTGCCTACCTTGTAATGTATGCAATGTAACGCCGGAGGGGGATATCAGCATTTGATGAGAGTGGTAATAGGTAAATGTCAGATCCTAATTTCGGTCATATGGTGCCAGATTTTTAATCTTTATTGCAAAAGACAATCATGAATGACCGCACGCTTCTCTATGTCGCTGTCTTGCTTACTGTTGCAAGCGTAACCTACTGGACCGCATACGCATTCAACGCCTTCTACACATTCCACGAGTACGATGATCTAGGCGCCTACGCGTATGCCATGTGGTATGACATACATTATCCTGGAATCGTGCACGGCTTGCAGTTTATTGTGTTCGGAAACCACATTGCTCCGGACCAATTGATGGTGCTCCCTATCTTCTACCTGTGGCAATCTCCTCTCTCCCTGCTATTTGTGCAGAGTGTTGTTGTCGGCATTACCTGCTTTTCTGCCTTTTTAATCGCCCGGCGCCTACTGAACGATTCAAAGCTTGCATTTCTTGTCTTTCTCGCCCTGCTGATCAACCCTGGCTTAAACGGTCTGAACATATTTGACTATCATTGTGAGCTTTTTCTTGTAATATTCAGCGTTCTCACCTTTTACTTCTTTATGCAAAGAAGAACGGCATTTTTCCTGTTGTTCCTTGTCCTCTTGCTTTTCGTGCAAGAGGCTGCAGCGTTTGTGGCCGCCGGGCTCGGCCTCGGCTTGCTTATATATGGACTGTTTTACTCGGAGAGCAAGAAGTACCACGTTAAAATGTCTATTGTACTGCTGCTCGCCGCAATCTTGGCTTTTGCCTTCTATCACATCGTAACTTCTGCATTAATGAATGCATACGCGTCTGGTGCTTATCCCAGCCTTCCGCCTAAATTCAAAGTTATTCCGTATTATTCGGAGCAATTGGGCAATACCGCTGGCACTCTTGCCGGCAGCCTGCATCCTTTCGAGCTTCTTTTCGTTCCTGCTTTTTATCTTAAGTATTTAGTTTATGGGATTATAGTCGTGTTTTTGTTTCTTGGCACAGCTGTGTTGTTTGACCCAATCTTGACAGTACTCCTTGCCTCTCCCTGGCTGACTGAAGTATTTCTTCTTAACAACTTCTCTTTTGTAGTAAGCTGGGATTATTACATGGTGTTTGGCCTTTCTGGCACAGTGATAGGAGGAATAATAGGTCTTATGCTTATGAAGGAGCGAAAGGGCGTGCTTGCAAAATTAATTGCCAGATACCGAAAAGACGATTACGAAGCATTTACTAGGAAGCTTGCATATTACTCAATAAGCTTCATGATTTTCTTTTTTGTTGTTACTTATCCTTTCTTTGTATATTCCAAAAACGTGAACAACATTGGCCAAGACCTTCTCTTTCAAGTAAGCCCTCAGATAAGGGCTATTGACGAGCAGCTCTACTCGGTCATGACCCTTGTGCCTAGAAACAGCTCTCTTATGACTGACTATTTCATAATGTCTCATTTTACCAATAGGCGCTATCTTGAGGAGTTCGGCAATTCAACGATATATTTTGTGCCTAAATACATACTCTTCGATTTCAATCTGAACATAAGCCTTAACGGTTATTCCAGCGTGCCCTTTGTTATACAGTATCTTCAAACGCACAAATACGCACTTTACGCCAGAAACGGCACTGCATATCTTTTGGTGCTTGCAAATAACTCTACATCACAGATTCCTTAAGCCAGTATTGGATAGAAAACAATGCCATTGTCTATTCCTACAATGCTGTGCCTTTTAGCGATAAAACAATTTGCCACATGGGCAACGCAGTGCTTGAGACAAACAGGACTATTCCTGTAGGCACCGGCTTCTATATCAACAGCAGTTGAAGCATCGAAGTGCAATCAAAGTTGCTAAAAAGCAAGCTAATGAAAATGTCTAGAGGCTATGAAAGGCTAAAGGGCGTTGCAAAAGGCAAACAGGCTAGCCGAACTGCTTGTTTGTTGCTTATGCTGGGACCTGTAGAGGCTTTGGAAAAGGTAAAGCGAGCTCTGGATAAAA
>ERZ1669250.968-NODE-968-length-10417-cov-2.695329_pt1 | contig 10417 bp, 11 predicted proteins | sample MGYA00579295_ERZ1669250 | MGnify/ENA primary metagenome ERZ1669250 (study PRJEB41166, sample SAMN08046056) | hot springs metagenome | biome: hot spring; feature: acid hot spring; material: thermophilic sediment; isolation source: thermophilic sediment from acid...
TTTTCATATTCTAAAGGATCTTCCAATCCAGCCTCCATGAATCCTTTCAGTCTCAGCTGGCATGAATCGCACTCACCGCAGGCTTTATCTCCACCACGATAGCATGACCAAGTGAGACGATATGGAACGCCGAGCTTCATACCGAGTGTTATTATCTCTCCTTTTGTAAGATACTGCAACGGAACGTTAATATGCATCCCATGTTTCAATCCTATCTCAGTCCCAAGGCTGAGCGCGTTCTCCATGGCATTGAAATATTCCGGCCTGCAGTCAGGGTATCCACTGTAGTCTATCGCATTTGCACCGATGAATATGTCCGTTGATCCAATCGATTCCGCATATGCTGCAGCAATGGCCAGAAATATTGTGTTTCTTGCCGGAACATAGGTGACCGGGATCTCATCTGATATTGATTCCAGGCTTCTGGTGGGAACTTCTATATCATCGGTCAGAGCGCTCTTCCCGATGGATCTGAGATCCACGTGTACTATTTTCCTATCCACGCCGTAATATTTCGCTAGATCCTCTGAACTTTTCATCTCCCTTGAATGCCTCTGGCCATAATCAAAGGAAATGGCATGGACATCATAGCCTTTCGAAATGGCGTAGGCTAGAACAGTACTTGAGTCAAGTCCGCCGGAGAGCAGCACGACAGCCTTTCTCTTCTCATCCATCTCCTCTTCACCCTCAAGTTCCGATCTAAGGAGGCATAGCCTCTGAGAATACTCCCTGACCCGGTCCTTCCTCCACGGAAATCTCAAGCTTTCTGATGTTCTTCTTCAGCCTTAGTTTTTCACCGACACGCTTTGCTACGTAGGCAGATAGCTCTTCGCTGGTTGTGTTGTTCACGTCAACGAGATACACGAATTCGCCCGGGATGATCATCCTCTTGTTGCTGTACACTATCTCATATTCGTCCTTTTCTTCGTCGTATTTAGCTACATTTGCCTTTGCAGGAACAAGAAGTTTATGATCCATTTCATTGATGACAGATCTTATTGCATTCTTAAGCTCAATAAAGTCTATAAGCATACCATCTATCATTTCGCCTTCAACGTTCACTATTATCCCATAGTCATGACCATGAAGACGAGAGCACTTTATGTGTGATGGTATGAAATGCGCGGCCGAAAACCGCATATTGGTATACCAGCCATTCACAGTCAATCTCATAATACCCTATTGAACATGAATATATATTATCGATGATCATTCTGCCCCCATCTCTTGATAATGTTATTGCTGGCCATGTGACCGTATCCTGAGATTAAAGAAATATGGTTGTAAAGTGTGATTTACGCATTTTGGTACAGTAAACAAATGCATTTTTCAAAAGTGGTATCGCTCAAACGTTTCATAGATTTAGTATCTTCTTCGATTGAACAGAGACTGAAAAGTTTCAGCGAGAAATGCAACTTAGATGTCGCAGAATAAACTATGAAATACCATCATTCATATACCATTCGAACTATCTAGCGTCTACGAGGATCATGTAATGATCGGTGTCGTAGGGTGAAAGATCTATGATCTCCCTGATGTTATATGAGGACATCTGATCTACGGTATTTTTGAGAATTGTCCTCGAATCCTGCGTTGAGGCTATCGATCTGGTCTTCAATATAAGAAATGCTGATCTTGGGTTGAATTTTTCCATGTTTCTCTGGAATATTGCGATTTGATTTCTCTGTGATATATCCTGATACATCACATCGATATGATCTATGAAGAAACTGTATCTTTCTGGTAAGTTGGCATCTTCCATAATCGGATAAATATTATCACGCTGTTCAGCCAGATCGAGAAGCTTTGAAAAGGGTTCGTAGGCCACCTCAACTGCAAATATGGATCCCTGGGAAGCTATATCCGAGATATGGCTTACAGTTGTACCTGTTGATGCTCCCAGATAGAGAACATAGCTTTTTTCGCCTATCGGCATATGATGAAGTCCCTTCAATATGGCTGCGGAAAGCTTGCTTCTCTCCGGCTTCCATTCTCGGTAATTGTTATGATCGAATCTAATTATGTCCTCACCGTAAACCTTCTTGTTCTTACTTGTTCTGGTGTATATCTTTGTTCCGATCTTCAATATACTCTTCGAACCATATAGAAATACTGGTTGGACTGATCTTTTCTGCTTTCTTTCTGCCATCCCGAATTAGCATCTTTAATCAATATAAATAAATTGGGAAGTTTGCTTGAAATGTCTGGACGTAATATCAAGATCAGAGAGATGGGTGTACAGTTGATGGTCGAAATGTCGTTTCATCATGCTATGGTGCACATTCCATGAAGCATGACTTCTACATTAAGCATCAACTTGGTAAAAGATTAATTATCCTGAAGGCATGCATAAATCATTATGGAATGCGAAATGTGTGGTAAAAAAGTATCAAAGACAACGAAGATCATTATTGATGGTGCCGTCCTCAATGTATGCGATGACTGCGCCAAATTTGGCACTCCCGTTATAGAACATAACAAGTTCAAGCCTGTTGAACAGCCGATAAAGGTGCAGCTTCCGGATAAGCCTCAGCCCAAGGTTGTCGCGGCAAAGAAACCAGCCAGAAGGGTAAACGAAGAGGATCTCGATATCGTGGAGGATTATGCAGAACTGGTGAAGAACGCAAGGGAAAGGCTTGCTATGTCGCAGGCGGATCTGGCAGCCAAGATATTTGAAAGAAAAAATGTAATAGCGAGCATAGAGAGAGGAGAATTGATGCCTGACCTGAAGATTGCCAGAAAACTTGAGAAGATACTTGGCATAACCCTTGTGGAGAAAAGCTCCTGACGGTCTTTTTTGATATGACATAATTGCTACATAAACGTCTCTGCGGCTCTCTGAAATGGCTTAAATGGGTTATTATCGAAATTAAACGATTTTAACCTTTAATACAGGAAAAGCTTATATAATGGTCTTTTTTATTAGAAATTGGGTAAGCAAATTGAAAATAGAAATAGGGCAACGAATAGACGTTGAAGTAGAAAGGGAGGATATTGAGCGAGTCTCCAAGGGTTCGATAATCGCCATATGGTACAACAGGGGTGTACCCATATATGTCGAACTGTTTGTGAATAAGAGTCTTGTGTATGAGATTCGGAAGATGTTTGCCAACAACAATAGAAAGTCTGCCCTAATTTCTATTACACGGATCTCAAAGTCAAAATACATAGTTGAGCCCACAGTCGTGGTGCTCAACAAACAGAGAACTGATCTTACCCCTATAAAATAAATTAATATTTATAAAACCCACTTCTTGTTTTTCTTCCAAGTTGTTTTGCCTCCCTCATCCTTCTCAATATTACCGATGGTTTGTAACGTTCGCCATAGGCAGATTCAAGCACCTCCATGACGTCCACCACCACATCTATACCTATCATATCTGCAAGTTCAAGTGGTCCCATCGGGAAGCCTGCTCCTTTCTTCATTGCCGTATCTATGTCCTTTGCGGAGGCCATGCCACTGTCCAGCATTTCTGCAGCCGTATTTATCATCGGTATAAGGAGTCTGTTGACGATGAACCCTTCACGTTCCTTTACCATCACAGGGACCATACCTTCCCTGTGATTTTTCATTCTGGATATCAGATTGAATGCAAGATCTCTGATCTCACTGGATGTATACATGGATGGAACAATCTCCACCAGAGGAAGGAGATATGGCGGATTGAAAAAGTGAAGTATCAATGCGTTTTCGGGCTTCCTCAGAAAGCCCGCCATCTCGGTTATGCTCAGGGAAGAAGTGTTTGATGCTATTATGGCTCTTTCAGAGAATCCTGACAGATCCGAGAAGATCTGATCCTTTACCTTCTGATCCTCGAATGCGGCCTCGATGATCAGTTCGCACTCGGAAAGATCCGAGTACTGATCCGTTATCTTTATTCTTCTCAGTATGGGTTCTATTTCGATATTGACCTTGAGCTTCTTTTTTATGGCATCTTTCTGATCATCGCTCAGCCTTATTCCATAACTCTCTATTCTGGCTATCTCTTTGTCAGGTTTTTCATCGTTTATCCTCTTCAGATCGTTCACTATCTTCTCTATCTTCGAGTATCCTGATCTGGCCAGATCCATGTTCTGATCCTTCAGAACAACATTAAACCCATTATAGGCAAAGAGTTCGGCTATAGCAGAACCCATTGTGCCTGCTCCGATCACTCCAACGGTCTTGATCTCCATGAGAAAGTATCCAGATATGGGATAAATGTCTTCGCTGCTGACATGTCTTAGCATGGTATTTTATAGATCAGGAATTTAACATCACGATTTCATCCATGAACGTTTTATCGCAGAACAGGATAAAAAAATTTATATAGTGAAATTGTGTAATAATTCATGTTGAGCAATGGGCTCGAAAAAACTCGACGACATATTGAAGGACGAGATTGGATCGTCCGACGACATGGATAGGTTAGTCTTTGACGAGGGTAGAAAAGATAGGAGATCAAGGAACAATACGGGTTCTATCCCTAGGAAATAAGGTGGTTTCTCTTATATTGTTTAGTCCTAGAAGAATCATGGTATGGCGTTCAAGCCCTAGCCCCCACCCAGCATGTGGAGGCATTCCATATTTAAATGCGTCTATATAGAACTGAAATGATTTAACATCCAACTTTTTTTCTCTGAATCTTTCCACCAGCATTTTCGGATCATGTACTCTCTGCGCACCTGATGTTACCTCTATCTCACGGTACTGAAGATCGAATGAATTGGTGAGCTTAGGATCATCCTGTTTTGGCATTGTGTAGAATGGTCTCACGGATGCTGGCCACTCTGTTATGAAATAGAAGCCCTTGAACCTGGATCCGATCATCCTCAGGTGATCTGGGGAAAAATCGTCACCAAACTTGAAATCAATACCTTCGCTGGATAGTAGCTCTATGCATTTCTCATAGGTTATCCTGGGGAAAGGAGTTTCCGGAACACTGATCGATATTCCAAGAGCCTCGAAGTCATCGTTTTTTGTCCTTATTGCATTCTCTACACCAGACTTTATTGCATTTTCGAGCATTGACATAGCATCATTGTGATCTGCGAAGCTCATCTCTATATCTATCGATGTGAACTCATTCAGATGTCTGGTGGTATTGTGCTCCTCCGCCCTGAACGCAGGGCCTACCTCGAAAACGCGATCGAATCCAGCGGACATCAGAACCTCCTTATAGAGCTGTGGGCTCTGATTCAAATAGGCATCCTTCTCAAAATAACGGACTGGGAAGAGATCGGCGCCCCCCTCTGTAGCAGCCGCGACTATCTTGGGCGTATGAACCTCTATGAAATTCTGCCCATGCAGATACTCTCTTATGCCCCACAGAAGCGAGCTTTCAATGCGAAATATGGCCGAAACGTTTCTCTTTCTCAGATCGATAAATCTGCTGTTAAGCCTGGTCTCAAGATCCGCCTGAACGGGATCTATAACTGGCAATGGCAGTGGAGCTTCAGCCTCATTTACCACAGACACTGAGGTTCCCTTTATCTCTATACCTGATTTACTTACACTCTTTTTATTGATCACGCCCTGAACCTTCACAATGCTTTCCCTGTTGATTCGTTTGATGGTTTCAAGAGTGGCTTCATCATTCTTGAATGTTGCCTGTATTATTCCTGTATTATCTCTCAAAATGAGGAATGAGACATTTTTCATGATCCTGGCTTCCTGCAGCCAACCGTATATGACCACATCGGTACCATCGTCAAATCCCCTGAGAGCACCTATGTATGTTCTGGGCATAGCCGTTTATTGCAAACGCTATATTAAATTATCCCAGCCGCATTGACCATACCAGCTCCCTATTGGTGGTATCTTATCCGTATCGGCTTCATAACAGGCTATCATATACAATATGTTTGATGCGTTTTCGATGACTGTCCTTATCCTACGAAAATCGTAAGGACGATCATTGATGAAAAATATGCATATTGTTCAAAGAAAGATACATTATAACTGAAATATTCTTTTCACGCTATGAGAACAAAAATTAAAATACATTTCGATCTATGGGTATCCATCGTACTTATATCTTTGGGTATAAAATGATTGCTATTTTAATTTTCTATCGTATTGTTTGCAGAATATGAAAAATTTGTATAGAAATGATATGAGTGTATATTATTAAGGAGTAACTAAAAATAAAAAATGTTTAAATAGATCCAATGATGTAGATGCGTTATAGTGATAAGATGACTGTTGAGGGAGAAACACCAAAGCGGTGTCCTGAATGCAATTCTGAACACCTGATAAGAGACTATGAGCATGGCGAGCTTATTTGTGCTGACTGTGGTGCAGTCATTGAGGATGCATACATCGATCAGGGCCCAGAATGGAGGGCTTTTGATTCTGATCAGGACGAGAGAAGGGCTAGAACCGGATCGCCTATGACATACCTAAGCCACGATAAGGGGCTGGCAACGGAGATATCATGGTCCAATAAAGATTATTATGGCAAGAGAATACCACATAAGAATAGAGCCCAGATATATCGTGTAAGAAAATGGCACCAGAGAATCAGAGTCTCCAACGCTGCCGAGAGGAATCTTTCCCTCGCGCTTCAGCTTCTGAACGATATAGGTGCAAAGCTAGGTATTCCAAAGGACATTAAGGAAACAGCTGCGTTGATTTACAGAAAAGCTGTGGAAAAGAACCTCATAAGGGGGAGAAGCATCGAGAGTATCGTGTGCGCTTCAATTTATGCTGCCTGCAGGAAAGTCAATATACCGCGTACACTGGATGAGATCTCAAAGGCCTCAGAAGTCAACAAGAAGAAGATCGGAAAGGCCTATAGGCATCTAGCAAAGGAACTTGATCTCAATCTGAAGCCAACCACACCATTCTCTTATATATCACAGTTCTGCAATAAACTCGATCTGGACAAGCAGGCCATCGTCATAAGTGAAGATATCGTCAGGCAGGCCATGTCCATGGGTATATCTTCGGGGAAGGGCCCAACAGGTATAGCAGCAGCTGCGATATACATAGCTTCGGTGAAAGTGGGTAAGCCAAGAACACAGAAGGAAATAGCGAGAATATCAGGAGTAACTGAGGTCACCATAAGGAATAGATACAAGGAGATAAGCAAGGCATTGAATATTTCAATCTCAGAATAGATATGTTGAAGATATACGTTGTAGACAATGGCGGGCAGTGGACACACAGAATGGCGCGTGCTCAGGGAGCTTGGTGTGGATACGAAGATAGTCCCTAACGATATAGATTCCAGCGATCTTGATGGGCTCGACGGTCTTGTGCTCAGTGGTGGAGCTCCAAACATAGACGAGGAAATAGATAAACTTGGAAACGTTGGAAGATACATAGACGATCATAATTATCCAATATTGGGCATATGCGTTGGGGCTCAGTTCATTGCATTGCATTTCGGTGCATCGGTCGTGAAGGCAAAGCATCCAGAATTCGGCAAAACAAGGATTTCAGTCATGCGATCTGAAAACATCTTCTATGGGCTTCCATCGGAGATAACTGTATGGGAAAATCATAATGACGAGATAATGGGGCTTCCGGATGATTTTGTCCTTGCCGCATCTTCAAGCACCTGCCAGGTACAGGGATTCTATCATAAAACACGGCCTATCTACGCTACCCAATTTCACCCTGAAGTTGAGCATACGCAATTCGGGCATGAGATATTCAAAAATTTCATATCGATCTGCCTATCTCACAGGGATCTGCAGAAGGAAAGTTCCCAGCAATGAACTGACTGATCCGTCCGTTATGATTACGGACACTATTTTTATTGAAGATGGGCCTTACGGCAACAAAGTTTTTCGCGTAGGAACGGTGGAAGGTTTCATCTCGCGAAAGATGAACGGATGGATCACAAAATTTAATACGATTTTCATCGTTATCTTTTTTGCAGTACGTTAAATGGCAGAGGTAAAATGTTGGATGAAGCGTCTGAAGCAGGCTACACTTTCGAGATAACAAATCTGATCGGGAAAGAAGTTTATACAATGAAGGGCATCAGGGTCGGCAAGGTCACAGATATAGTGCTCGATTTTGATAAGAATCAGATTCATGGCCTATTCATCATGGATAGCAATGATAAACTGGTGAAGAACGGTGATCCTATATCCATACCATACAATTATGTAAAATCAATTGGAGATATAGTAATACTGAAGTCATTTCCAGATCTGATGCATATATGATCACTAGCTTTCAACAAGCGTGTTTCTTCTGATAATGGATGATATATTCAAAGAACATCACGAGATCAGGCGAAGAAAATGGACTATTTTCGGTAGCTAATACATCAACATTTCAAATAAGAATGGTTCAAGATGTATTTTGCTGATAAATGCGTCATATTACTATCTGCGGAATGAAATTAAAAATGCAGTATGTTTTTGAGATCTACATTGCAAATGGTTCATGAGTGAGTGAAATAGGCCACGCTGTCACTGTCGGCTATATTCACATATCCGTATCTTTCTAGTTGTGCTATTCCTCTATAGCCCGCTGACATGGGTTCTATCAGTCCGCGATCTATCGATCCATCTGGCCTCAGTACTGAGAAATCCCTAGATCCATCAGGGCACCAGTTTATTATCTTTGTCTTTTCAGTCATATCAAGTCCATCGTATGATATCCTGTCGCCTTTTTTTCTGATATAGCAGAGATCCTTGAGTCTGATCCTTTCTCCTTCGTCCATCTTTGTAAGATCGGATTCGGATAGATACACTGTCCCTTCAACCTCGTACTCCCTGAACCCGTACTCAGGATGCGTTGGATGCAGTGGAAGTTTTGACTTTATCCTCGGCATGTTATCTATGACAACTTTAACGGGATTTTTGACGAAAGAAAAACGATATGATTTTGGATCCACGATCTCTCTGTTAATGGAATCAAATATCTCTATGGAGAATATTGCGTCGATCTCTCGAAGTCCCGAATTTATCCAGTATCTTCTGAAAGTTTCAGGCTGATAACCTCTCCTTGCAAATGCGCGAACTGTGCCAAGCCTGACATCTGACCACCCATCATACTGGCCACTCAGAATACCCTTCTTCATCAGCGACGTTTTCAGCTTCAGGCCTGGAAATTTTATCATTCCATAGTGATAGTAATACGGTCTCTTCCATCCGTTGTATTCAAAGATGTACCTCTGTTTGTCAGTATTCGTGAGCTGATCTTTTCCTCTTAGGACGTGCGTCAATCCCAGGTAATGATCATCTATAGCGACACTGAAGCTCATCATAGGATATACGCGGTATCTGTCTCCTACCCTTGGATGAACGGCATTTATTATTCTGAATGCGATCCAGTCTCTCACCGACGGATTTGGATGATTTAGATCCGTCTTGACGACGGCTACGGCCTCACCCTCATTTATAGTACCGTCAAGCATTTTCTCAAACAGATCCATGTTCTTTTCAGGCGGATTATCACGATCCTTGCATGGAATCGACTCCAATTTCTTCTTCTTGAACTCCTCTCTGGGGCAGGTGCAGATGTACATATGGCCATTCATTATGAGCTTTTTAGCTTCCTCATAGTAAAGATCGAAGCGATCGCTCTGAATGACTGTCTTCGTAACATTGACGCCCAGCCACTGCAGATCCTCAGGTATCATATGGTAAGCTTCAGGATCTATATTCTTTGGGTTCGTGTCCTCAATTCTCAGGATAAGTTCGCCGCCATAGCGCTTGACATATTCATCATTAAGTATTGCCATCCTTGTATGTCCAACATGAAGTGGGCCTGAGGGTGAAGGTGCCATCCTCATTACAACAGGACCATCGACACCTTCAAGATCGGGTAGCCTGTGATCCTCCGGTTTCTTTTCCTTTTTGATGGATGATGAATACCTGCTCTCCACGATCTCCTTTATTTCGGCAGGGCTCATTGCATTGACCTCATCAACTATGCGTGTGACGAGATCCTTTGCTGCTTTTGGATCACGGCGCAGATCGGCTATCTCTGCCATCACCTTTCCCATGACTGATTTTACATCGGCTTTTCCATCGTGCTGATACGCATTGATAAGGGCTATCCTTCTTATGTCGTCCTCATACATGATCATCACTCCCTCCGAATATGACATTCTTGAGTGGATCAAGGCCACCCTCGGAGTTGACGGAAATGGCTATCTCTTCCCTCTTTTCTTTGCTTATGTCCATTTTCGTCTGAACCCTAATAACATTCGGATTAATATGATCCTTTATCTGTCTATAGAGATGCTCCTGCATTTCCGATGAATATAGGGATTCATCGCTGTAATCAAAGAGAAATATGACTGTACCCTGAATATGCCTCAGGGCAAGAACAGCATTCTTTTCGATCTGATTCATCTCACTGAAATCGCGATCAAGTATTCCAGGGGTATCTATGAACTGTATTCTTTCATGCCCATGCTCGGCAATTCCGATCAATACAGATTTGGTTGTGAATGGGTAGGGCGCGATC
>ERZ1669250.969-NODE-969-length-10412-cov-2.615140_pt1 | contig 10412 bp, 7 predicted proteins | sample MGYA00579295_ERZ1669250 | MGnify/ENA primary metagenome ERZ1669250 (study PRJEB41166, sample SAMN08046056) | hot springs metagenome | biome: hot spring; feature: acid hot spring; material: thermophilic sediment; isolation source: thermophilic sediment from acid hot...
ATGGAATGAGGGGTACCATTGTGCTTCCCACGGCAGCCGGAAAAACGCACATAGGAATGGCCGCCATACAGGCGATATCCGAAAAGACCCTCATCCTGGTCCCGACGATCGATCTGATGATACAGTGGAAGCGAAGGGTATCTGAAACCTTCGGCCTTGAGCCAGGGCAGATAGGCGGTGGAGAACATGATGAACGTGATATTACAATATCTACGTATGACTCGGCCTACCTAATGGCTGAGAAATACGGCAACAGATTCTCCCTGCTGATCGCGGATGAGGTTCATCACCTTGCCTCTGAGAAACTCAGGATGATACCGCAGATATACACGGCGCCATTCAGAATGGGCCTCACAGCGACATATGAGCGAACAGACGGCCTTCAGAATGTTCTTGAACAGGTTATGGGCGGAAAGATATTCGAACTTGGATATGAGGAGATCGATGAGTATCTGGCTGATTACACAATAGCCAGAATACCCATAGAGCTGAGCGAAGATGAATACGCCGAGTATCAGAGATATCACGATATCTTCGTATCTTATCTGAGAAAGCACAGGATGACGATGCGAGGCCCATGGGATTTCGAGAAGTTTATAAGAAGTTCATGGACTCCAGAGGGACGTGAAGCCCTGATCGCATGGAGAAAATCAAGAGAGATAGCATTCAATTCACATGGAAAGATGGAGATGCTGAGAACCCTAATGTCAAAACATCGCGGAGAGAAAATACTCGTATTTGCTGAAGATACGGAGACTGCATACACAATATCAAAGGAGTTTCTGATACCAGCCATAACGTATCTAACGGATAAGGATGAAAGGGAGAAGATACCGGCCATGTTCAGGGAAGGCAAGATAACCGCAATAGCCACCTCCAGAGTCTTGGATGAGGGCGTTGACTTTCCAGATGCCTCCGTCGCCATAGTTGTGAGCGGATCTGGCAGCATGCGGCAATTCAGGCAACGACTCGGCAGGATACTCAGACCATCTGACGGAAAAAAGGCAATACTTTATGAACTTGTAACAGCAGAGACATCAGAATACGGAGTATCAAGAAGGAGGAGGAAGGGTGTTCCCGGCAGAATTGATGGTGGTACGTAAAACGCAGGACGGCTCCCTGAAGCCAATGATGCTAAATCCTGATAACGTGGAGTTAGCTCAGAAGGTTATAGACCTCTACAGGTCTTCCATCGGCATGACCAAAAAGGAGATAATGAAGGGCGTCACCAATATAGAGTACGGCGTCAGAAATCCAAAGATAGTTAGAGGTCTGGCGCTGATCATGGAGCGCACATCGATTTTCAAAAGCAGATCAAAGGTAAGCAGCAAGGATGTCAGAGATTTCCTCTTTCAGCTGGGTCCTGCAGTCACTCCCGAGGAAAGATATGAAAGGATAAACCTGACTGCGAAGCACTTCTCAGTTTCACCTGAGGATATAGAGGACGCCATCTATGGGGATATGGATTCAGAGAACGTCTTAGAAGAGTGCTCATCGCTTAGCGCATTAGACTTGAACAGGCGCTTCAATCTCGAACAGTTGACAACGTTGATGTACAGGGCGAGGTACTTAGAGGTATCCGGCGTTAAAGATTGGTATCGTTTCATCTCCATGATAAAAGGCCTAGGACTTGTGTTCGAAGCCAGAGGAAATCCTCTACAGAGCGTTCGCATTGATGGACCAAACTCAATATTCAACAACATGGACAGATATGGATCGTCCATAGCCAAGGCTGTTGAAAGACTTACAGCATTTGAGGATTGGACTCTGAGTGCCGAGATTGCGATTAAGGATAGGATCTCAAGCATAAGCATAGATAGCTCCATCAAATATTATCTGCCGGAGATGAGGATGGAGGAAACAGATAAATTTCCTGATCCTGTGGTTGTTGGGACTAGGGTATTTTTCCCAACACGTATTATCGAAGTTAATGGAAAGCCAGTATACCTGGATGTGGTGTATCACATGAGTCCTGAGGCAATAAAGAAAAGAGATGATATCATCAGATCCGCAGGCATCAGATGGATCACTGCAGTTATTGGGGATTGCAAGAAATTCCAGAATATTCCCTGCTTCAGGAACAAGGTGGACTGGGATTCACTCATTTCATATGCTTCAAAGGCCTTTCCGGCGGAAATAGACCCCCTAAAAGATGAGATAGACGCCCTCTATCCCAATACCGATGCGATAATGGATCTTCTATATAGTCGCGGCGTACCGATCTCATATCTAGAGAGAATAGGGTACAGGATAAAATGGAACGGAATTTTGCCAGAAATATATAGAGAATAATTTATTGTAAGATTAGAGGTTTGGAGGAAGCAATGAAACTCTTTCTTCGGACAATAGATAAATGGATTCCCCTCAATGGATGTATAAATTGCGTTTCCAATGTTTTTGTATCCCCAGCGATAACCAGATGGTATTATACGTGAATGGTATCGATGAAAGAAGATCCGAAGATCCAGCTGAGGAGTAGATTACCTTTTATTCAGTACACTATAAAACTTTGCGATAATGATATCGATACAGTTATTATGCAGACATTGATATGAAATCATGCAAAGAAAATTGATGCATGTTGGGCCTTCATTTACAAGTTACAGGGTGCAGATGGCCGGTATCGGTGAAAATATAGGTTTTGCGTCTCCCGAATTTCTGGAAGCAATGAAATACTCACTGGAAGGCCTACTAAGGGTAGCGGGAGCTGATGATGCATATTTGCCTTTCATATTGCCCGGTAGTGGCACGGTGGCCATGGAGACGGTGTCTTCAATACTACCTAAAGGAACAAGGACTCTCCTCCTGACCAACGGCGTGTTCGGTGACCGATGGATACCGATCATGTCATCGCATGGGCTTGATCTTGATGTACTTTCTGCCGAACCGGGGAAAGCTGTTACTGTTGATGATATGGAGAAAAAGCTTGAGACTGGAAAATACCAAAATCTGATAATGACCCATGTGGAAACCAGCACCGGCGTACGAATGGACCTTGAAAAGATTGTACCGGTGGCAAGGAGATATGTGGAGAGGATCATCGTGGATGGGGTTGCAAGCCTAGGTGCTGAGAAGGAGGATGTCAAGAAACTCGGCATAACAGCCGTCATAAGTGCCAGTCAGAAAGCCCTTGGAGCTCCACCCGGTGCAGCCCTTATGGTTGTTTCGCGTTCCGCACTGGATAGTATTAATGAATTTAGCTATTTCTTCAATCTGAAGAACTGGATCGCGCCAATGGAAAGATATCTTGAGGGTAAAAATGGATACCTGTCTACCGAGCCTGTGGGCGTGATACTCTCGCTGAGCAAGGTGTTTTCGGACATAGAGGCCATGGGTCTCGATGCAAGGATAGAGGAACATCGGAGGCTAACCATGGCGCTTAATGAGGGAATAGAAGCAGCCGGCCTCAGGGTGCTGGCTGACAGGCAACTATGGAGCAATACTGTCACTGCCGTGCTGTCAGACCATGCGGATGATATCGTGAAGAGATCGATGGAGCTCGGCGTGGAATTTGCCACAGGAGTTCATCCAAAACTAATAGGGAAATACTTCAGAGTTGGGCATATGGGTTATATCAATGATTTTGATGCGCTGACAGCCTTATCGGTGATCGAAAGAACTGCATCGTATTGCGGTGAACGCGTGAAGATCGGCGAAGGCGTAAGGAGGGCGCAAGAAGTTCTTTTCGAAATGACCGATAGGAACTGAGGTGGTGTGGAACGAATATTATAGTTAAATATTTCGCATATTATAGAGAGGCGATCGGCAAGGATCATGATAGCGTCCAAATAGATCCCGGTTCGCGAATATCGGATCTGGTGGAAATTCTGAGAAATAGATATCCAAATGTCTTCCCCGGCAGAGGAATATTCGTGGCACGCAATTTTAGATATGCTGATCTTGATGAGACAATAATGGACGGTGACGTGATCGCGATCATGCCTCATGTGTCAGGTGGATGATGTTTCACCTCTTGGAATTATTTTGATCCCAATGACAGGTAAACCTAATATGTCAAATAATTACATTATGTTTAAATATGAATGTTTCAATTTACATATGTGGAAAGACTTGAACCGGAAATAGATAAAGATGAACTTGTATCGAGTTTTTTGGGGAGACTAAAGCGATATAGGGGATTGAGGATGCCTTTCAGTTCTTGCAGCATGCATTCTGATAGCCTCTAGAAGGCAGTCAAATCCGATGACCTTGAAATACATAGCGAAGAGCATGCACACCGATGCGTCTCGCATTTGGAGGACGGAAGGTGCAATAATGAAGAACATGAAGACATCCAATATATCGGCCAGGCCAATGGACTTCGTAGAGAGATATGCTGATGTTCTGAATGTGGATAGTGACGTCAGAAATGAGGCTATAAGTGTGATACAGAAGGTTTCGGGAGAAATGAAGATAATGCGAAAGGCACCGTCAACTATAGCAATATCCGCGATATACCTGGCCTCTGAAAGATTATCCAAACACCTTGTCCAGAGGTATATAGTTAAAAAGACCGGTATAACTGAGGTTACTCTCATAAGAACATACAAAGAGATGGCCAATTATCTATCTATGTCAATCAACGATACATAGGCGCAAAACTGGCAAAGCTAACATATGATGTTGTAATGATCATGCTACGGAAAGGATACTGATAACTGATGGGAATTCTGTCTCCGGATTCAATCTTGTGAAATCCGCACTGGAGAGGGGATATCAGGTCGACGCTATTCTAGGCAACGACCCGATGGTACTAACGAGATCTCTTGAAAACTACAGGAAATTTCATTACGATGCAACGGTGATAACGAATCAGAGGCCTGAAATGGCCCTTGTTGCGATCGATTTGGTGAAGAAACATATAAAGGCTAAAAAAATCGTGCTCATATCCTCTGATCTTGTCTACAGACCATCAAATATTCCGAAACCAGAATTCTGGGATATAGACCCAGTCACCGATGAAGGTAGAATGTTTGCTCGATCTGAAGAGATGCTTGATATATACAGCGATATAATATTCCGTACAGGTTATATAATAGGCCTTTGCTCCATAAATCTGTACACAAACATACTCAATCTCGCAAGATCCGGGATGGATATAGTTCTATCCGGGAGGACGGTGAGAAATTTCATAAGAAACACCGATCTGTCAACATTTATACTGGAATCTATAGAACGCAATATAACCGGCGTGTATAACGTTGCATCGGACATCGCCACCGAGTATGATTTTGCCCAATGGATATGCAGTGCCTCTGGGCTGAACTGCAAGATCAAGGATTCCGGTGAAGACCTAGGCAATTACTCCATGGATACTTCTAAGGCCTTGAAAACATTTGGGTTCAGACCATCCAGCGTTTTAGAGACTTATATGTTTCCAAAATGAATTCTGATTCCTCTCAAAAGGCCTAGTACCAGCATTTCCATAACAGAGAATAGCGAAAAACCATTACAGTGCCGGAATCCGATATATCTGAGCACAGCATGGAAAAATATTATAAGAAGCGGCTTCGGAGCAGATCGATGATCTATAAGGGACGCTGAACGCGCCCCTTTACACTAAATCCGGGAACCTCTGGAAGCAGTGAGATTCATACGCTTTGGGTTGGGAGATAAATCACAGGATCACCTCGCCAATATCGCTTGGTATTTCATATCCTGGATACTGTGATTCTCTACCCTTCAAAGCCTTAAGTTCCTTAATGAAGCTTCGACCGGTCTCCGACTCATAGAAATCTCTTGAAACAAGGATATCGTAATTTTCCTTCTTTATATGCTTGTACTGAAGGCCCAGCTTTATCGCATAGAACTCAAGGCCTATTCCGGCATCAGCTCTGCCCTGCGCAATGGCCTGCGCCACACCAGCCTCAGAGGGGGATTCCCAGAGATATCCACGCATTGATGTTCTTATTCTATCGTCATTGCCTATCATCTCCTCTATAAGATCCCTGGTACCTGATCCCTTGTTTCTGTTAACAAATGTTAGGCCGTTTCTTATTATCTCATCGAATGAACCTATACCTGTCCTTGACAGAAAACCCCTATTTCTGTTAAAGCCCCTTATAAGAACTGATCTCTTCTTCAGATCCTCGTCTATCACGGGAATGTTGTAGGTTCCACCCCTAAGTATGTGTATCCCGGACACGTCAGCTACACCTATCCTCATGGCATTTATACCACCCCATGAACCCATGTTCACTATCTTCGCATTCCTGTCGGTACCCAGGACGACTATATCCAAAAGTGGGTCACTGCTCCCGATGGATATTATTGATGCTGCCCGCTCTTCCAGAGCATAATAATCTACGGTTTCGCCTGCATCAACATACTTTACATCACCAGGGATGGAGATCAACCCATCTGCGAACCTCAATCTGCTTATGGAGCCTGAATTGCCCATTATGGGGAAGGCTGTGCCATTTCTGGTTATTATGACCGGATATACTGTTTCTTGCATATGTTCCGGCGTTATCTTTATGGGTACCTTCACTTTCCTTGGACCTTCAACACCTCCGAAAACGACAGAACGCATGGCCGGTATCACTATATAGTTAAGTATAATGGCAGAGGACAAAGGAAATCCTGGCATACCTATGAACAGCTTATCTTTTATCTTTCCAAAGAATGTCGGCTTGCCCGGTCTCATGTTGATCCCATGGAACAATATCGTTCCTCCAACACTCTCTATGACCCTATAGAGCATATCATAGAAACCGGCTGATGTGGATCCTGACGCCATTAGAATATCAAAGTATTCAAGGTTATCTTTTATGATGCTGATCATTTCTTCCTCCCTGTCTCCCACGTAGCCAAGAAAGACGGTATCAGCCAGTCCAGTCGCATTGAGTTTGGCCTGGAAGTAATGACCGTTGACGTCGAATATCTGACCCATTTTCAAAACTGTTCCAGGCTTAACTATCTCGTTTCCCGTGGAGAATACCCCTATTCGGATCCGATCAAAAACCGTCACGTCAGAGACTCCTGAAGCGGCCAGTGTAGCAAGTCTCTCAGGCGTCATAACCGTTCTGGATGTGGCTATGATCTCACCTAAAGATATGTCCGTACCGGCGAACGCAACGTTTTCTCCAGGATAGACTGAACGATAGATATCGACTTGATCCCCTCTCTGTCTTGTATCCTCAACCATAACGACCGCATCTGCCCCCTTTGGCATGATTGCTCCAGTTGCTATGTACACCGCTGTACCCTTTTCAACGCCCGTTATGCTTGACTCGCCTGGGGATACACTTCCAGCTATCTTAAGCGTAACCGGTCTGTCTTCCCTCGCCTCTTCAACATCGGAATGATCTACGGCGAAACCATCAACCTCGGATCTGTCGAATGGAGGCACATCATATTGAGAGAAAATATCCTCGGCAACAACACGCCCTTCCGCTTCTTCAATTGGAATATGGGTGGTACGCACTATATTCTTCATCTCCTCAGCAATTATCGTCCTTGCATCGTACGCAGAAACCAGTCTGTGAAAAACCTTCATAGGCAATCACCTATCTCAATGATCTCCACCTCAGCACCATCAGGATAGCCTTCGCTGTTCTCTTCGATTACGAGATATCCATCTGCAGATATCACAGAATTTATAACTCCTGAACCTGTCGTACGCATCGGATCTATCATCATCTTTCCATCCTCCTCAAACATTCTTACCCTTACGAACATCCTCATATTTTCGTTGTTAAATATGGATCTTGTCAGAAATCCTTTCTTAGTGCGGCGAACTTTCGATCCCATACCGAACCAGGATCTAATGGCCGGTTCTATTATATTTTCAAAGGCTATTAGTGCGGCCACAGGAAGCCCCGAGATCATGAAGATCGGTTTCCCGTTTATGATCCCAAGACCGGTTGTTCGCCCGGGTTTCATCCTAACACCATGAAATACTATCTTTCCATTTTCCTCGATGATGTCATGCACCAGATCCTGTGAGCTTGGACCGGACCCACCAGTGATTATAATTATGTCAGACTTCATCTCATTTATTTTACTAAGGATTTCCCCCCTCTCATCGGCAACATTTCCATAAAAAACGGATCGCAGACCAAGATTTGATGCAAGAGCCTTAAGCATGGGCGCGCTGGAATTCTTCACAACACCTTCAACAAGCTCTGTTCCCGTTGATAATATGCCAAGTTCAGATCTGAAAACATGCACCTTCTCTACACCCGTCTCTATGAATGCAGGAATGTGCCAAGGCATTATCCTCTGGCCACTTCGAACGATGATGTCGCCTGCCCTCAGATCCTCTCCTGATCTGGATATATTCTGAAATTTCTTGACCTGCTTATAGATTGAGGCTATCTTTCCATCAATAAATGCATCCTCCATCATCACAACCGCATTTGCACCAGTTGGTATTGGAGATCCTGTAAATACAACGGCACATTCGCCTCGATCTATGCTGAATTCCGGATCATCGCCTATTCTGACCTGCCCAATCACTGTAAGGGTCACAGGATTCGATCTTGATGCGCTCAGGCTGTCCTCAAACCTAAGAGCTATTCCGTCAACAGCGCTCCTGTCAATCTCCGGAAAATCATGCGGACTCGTCACGTCCTCGGCGCAATATAGCCCTGACGACTCCGAAGCAGGTATATACTCAGATCTTCCATGTATGGATAATCCTGATGCAAGCTTCAGAGCTTCACCGTATGGTGTAAGGCTCTTGAATTCCATGCTCTTACAATACTTTATCGAATATCACATTATCGCAATATCTGCGCTATACTGATCCGGAAATTCATGCAATCATTATCATAAATTATCCTTGAAACTATAAAATAGCGTTTCCGGTAGGAAATAAAAAATTGACAATGGAACAAACTGCCGTCATGTCCTTTTTCCAGGGGTAAATGGTAACCCAGCCTGAGAATTAGTTGATTCTGCCTTATCTTCATCAAATACCGCATGTTTCATTGCTTCTGGATTAATATATCGCTTTCCACGGAATGCAGAAAGAAGTGCTGCGAATACGGACAGTCCAGCCCCTATGTAGAACGAAACTGAGAGTGAGTTCATCAGAGCCGGTGCGAGAGCATATGGAAACCATGTGTGGCTTTCCATCGCATTTATAGCTGAGGGACTTATGCTAGCCGTTAGGGAAGGTGGCAGATAGCTGAGCATCGTACGAACAGGATCATAGCCCAAAAAGGCTGCGAAAAGTGCGGATGTCGGTGGTAACTTTGTAAGGTATGGTATAAGAATTCCAGCGCCGACACTGCTTAGTGCTGAGGAAAGCGTTGAGGGTAATCGAATTGATAGCGTCACTATAACTATCGTGAAAAAGATGCCCATAGAAATGGTCATACCAGCATTCTGCAAGGTGGATCTCATGCCACTTGAGACGCCACGAACTTCTGGTTGTACTGAGTTCATTATTGAACTTGTGTTTGGTGCCGCGAACATGCCGTTGCCGATTCCCATCATAAATATTATCGCGGCGAACTCGGGATAATAGAAATTAAAGGGCAATGAGGCCAGAAGAACAAATGCCACAGCAACCATAGCCATGCCAGCGGTGGCAAGCCCACGTGCCCCCATTCTATCGGACAGCGCCCCACTCACTGGCCCCATAACAAGAAACCCCGCAGTCATGGGTGTCATATATATTCCAGCCCAGAATGGGACGGACGAATACGAATATCCATGGAGAGGCAGCCATATACCCTGGAGAAATATTATAAGCATGAACATAACGCCACCCCTAGCTATGGCGCTGGCAAGCGCCGACAGATTCCCAAGCGCAAATGCCCTAATCTTAAAAAGCGAGAGATTGAACATGGGACTTGAGACATGAAGTTCTTCAAATATGAAAGCTATCAACATCAGGAGCCCTGCGGCCAGCGATACGATAACATAAGGGCTGCCCCACCCCGTAGATGCTTTTCCATAGGGCATGAGCCCATAGGTGATAGCTATGAGTATCAGTGTCAGCGCAGCAGCAAAGAGAGAGTTTCCAGCAGCATCTATTCTGTCACGCTTGAGACTACCGGTCTCCTTCAATTTGAGAAAGCTCCATGCGGTACCGAATGCACCTATGGGTACGCTGACAAGAAATACATAGCGCCAGTTTATTATCGCGAGAATACCTCCAAGTATCAAACCGATGAAGGATCCTGATAAACCTATAACTTGATTTATTCCCAGTGCCTTACCTCTCTCATTGTAAGGAAATGAATCTGTCAATATGGCCGTACTGTTGGAGAATAGAAAGGCCGCACCTATTCCCTGAATTATTCTGAATACTATGAGTTCTATCGCTGCCGTGTTTCCCTTTCCTGGAGTAAGAAATAGAAGTATAGAGCCGGCAGTGAAAACGGCAAAACCATAATTGAAGAGGCGGACTCTGCCATATATATCAGACAGTCTTCCAAATGTGACGAGCAGTGTGGCCG
>ERZ1669250.970-NODE-970-length-10396-cov-2.894401_pt1 | contig 10396 bp, 18 predicted proteins | sample MGYA00579295_ERZ1669250 | MGnify/ENA primary metagenome ERZ1669250 (study PRJEB41166, sample SAMN08046056) | hot springs metagenome | biome: hot spring; feature: acid hot spring; material: thermophilic sediment; isolation source: thermophilic sediment from acid...
ACCATACTAACTAAATCAGTATCTATATTAAGAACCCCTATATCTTACACAGGTAGTATAACAGTTACTCCACAGAATATTAAAGCTCCAGCAATTGAATTTATACGTGAACCTATATCATTTATTAAAATATACCCAGCTAATCCATCAATTGCATTAATGGAAACATCTTCATATGTAGACAGGCACTTACCTACATTTACGCCCTCTTTAGTTCCAAACTCTACACTGCTTCAATTATCAGCTGTTAATCTTCTTCTCTCATCTTTTGGTGCATTATATAATGTATCTCAGTCTACAGTACCAAAAGCACCACCGCCACCGCAGGGTAAAGTAGAATCAGTAAGTCCATCAACTACTGTTTTATCAGGGCAATCATTTGTACCTGTAAGCAATACTACTATACCAAACCAGCAAGCAACTACATCACAAAAACAGAAAAAACAGAAAAAATTAAACTATCCTAAAACAAAAAGTTAGACTTTCGGTAAGTTTTCTGCATTTTCAAGTATTTTTTTGTATTCTTTATTATACTCTTTTATTGCTTTTAGTCTTGTCGTATATATGTCAGTTATTGTAAACCCAGACCTAAGCACTTTTTTCTGGAACATCTTTATTACACTTGCTTTATCAAAGTTTGCAAAGGTCTTTGCATCATCTATTGTTATTTCTAAAGGCACTATAGTATCTACTCCACATACACTAACAAACCTACTACCTGTTTTAGCAAACTGTTCGATTGCATCATAGGCACACTTTGTTTGCAGACCGCTTACAAGCATTTGTAAGCCCAGCACCCCATATAGAAACCTTATCTGGTGTTTTGCTCCGTTTGGGAACCCACCTCTTGACGAACAGTATTTGTGCAGACTGAAGTGCTCAAACAATTTCTCATAGGTTGGCTTGCCTTTTAGCACCAAATTAGATTTTACACATATCTTCTTCACTGTGTTTTCACCACATATTAGATGCACTCAAGAGTTTAAATCTTTTTTATAACATTATATTTAAACTTAATAGATAAAGTTATATACATATAAATTCTCATGATATGAAACTTACATCCCCAATACCTTTGGCAATATTTATAACCGTTTATTGTAAACTAGTATATTAGCTAAAAAGGTGAAACGTGATGGCAGAAGTAGTTCAGGAGGAATATAGTGGGGTTTCAGTTAATTTCAATGTTGGCGGATTGCCTAGAAACGTATTAGGCGTTGCTATGACAACTGCTTGGAGAACACCAGCCCTAGAAGCTGTAAGGGCTCAGCTCTCAGCATCAGCCGCACCATATGCAGAACAATTAAAGACAGCGGCACAGGCTATAATAGCTCCATATAAGAATGCCGCCGCAAACACACAAATTGGACAAAAGTATTCAGCCGCATATGGGGCTAGCATACACCCAGGCAGAGTATCTAAGAGATAACCCCCATTTAATATATTTTAATTAACATTTTTATTTTTATTTTTTTAATATTTAATAAAAATATAATCTATTTTAAATTTATAAGTCTTATCCGTTAGTATTCTATACAGGTGAAACTATGGAGAGCCCTAGCGATTTTAATAAGTGGAAAAAGCATATTGACGAAAAACTTAGCTATACTCACTATTTAGCAAACGATATATACGATAGGTTGAATAAACAAGAAAATAGGTTAAAGGCGAGGTTATCATGAGCGATGTTGAAAACTGCTATGAGCTATCTGAAATGCCATCTGTAATATCAGAAATAAACGGGTATATACAGAACGCATTAGAAGATAGGTATCAGGCTCTATCAAAGTATGTAAATATTGAGAACCTTATTAGTGAAGCAGTGCGTCTATACTGCATAAATACTAATGGTGCACCTCTAAGTGAAGTAGATTGGGGCACTTTATTTAAAGATTTGTATAGCGAGCTTGAACGAAACAAAGATTACAGAAATGTAAATGGTGCTATGTATGTATTATCGCAGTTGGATTCAAGGTTTGCAGAACCATCAGATATGAATAAACTACTTATGAAAGAAAGGGAAGACGTATTTAAGAAGTCTAAAAAACAACGCATAAAGAAAGCAAAAATGGAAGTATTAAGATTGGAAGAACTAAATAGTAAGGTTAAAAACTTAGAGTCACAAATTGAGAATTTATACAAGCAACTAAAAACAGCATCCGATGAACTTAATAATGTAGCCCAGGGCAGTAGCAATATACAGTCTACGTCTGAGTTTAAAGACTATATGGACAAGTTGGCGAAATTAGAAAAAGAATACAGCAATATGAAGTCTATGATAGAGACGTTATCAGATAATATAGTTAGTATTGTTGAGCGTTTAAACACTATTGAAAAAGAAGGGTTGCGGAAATCATTTGATAAACAGCTTGATGAAATTGCAGAGCTTATTTCATCATTAACAAAAGTAATATCACGTTTACCAATAATGCTTTCACATGCTTATTCAGAGGCACAGAAGCTAAGCAATACAATAGGTTCAAAAACCCCATATTTGCCAAGCCCACCAACATGGGTGCTAGAGCGTTATAGAAAAGTCAGCCAGCTAATAACTGCAGGACCACCATTTGGTAATTTCCCACCTAGCATATACCCAGCATACGGCGTTATATTCAAAATAAATAATGGTATAATACCAGTTTACCCAGTACAGATATATCAGTTTGGCGGTGAAGCATGCCCAGGATTTATTATCACAGTCCCCCCGTATACACATGAAACATATAACAGGCTTGCATATTATGTTAAGAATGACTGTGGGGTTGAGGTTCCACTATTTGCATTGGGTTCTATAGGACAAAAAATAGGTGAGAGCATGTTGCAATATGCACAAGAAAATAAGTCAATTTCTAAGTTTACGGATTATACATTAGGTCCAGACTATCAGTTTGCAGATTTAGCATACAGCAATGCAGGTAAATTCGCTATAGCCTCAAAAAATGAATATGACGCATTGATAGATAAGTATAAAAATATAATAATGCAGTATGGTATACCAACAATATTTGTGTTTTGTGATAAATCATACTTAGCGTTTTCTAAAAAGGTTAGAGGCGAAGCATTAAATAAGCTTTGCGATGAATATATATTAACAATGATTAAGAGTTTACTGAGCTATTTGGTGAGATAATGCCAAACTCGACACAATTAGGTATGCAATATATAGAAGAACTGCTATCTACTATTAATGGGGTAGATTATGAGCCAGAGAGGGAAGTAGCACTAAAATCAGCACAAATAGCATTAGCAAAAGGCATTACAGTTTCATATACTAACGGCAGGACTATATACACTCCTAAGCTGAACACTAATAAACAGGGCTTGCAGTTGCCAAGGGCAGTTGAAGTTGGTCTAAGGGAATTAAATGCTGAAATAGTAATGGACGTTGGGTATGCAAAAAGGGGCGTATTAGGGGTTTTAATAACTATATGGCACTATCAAAAAACATACTATATCGAATATTTGCATGTCGCTAAAAACGTGTTAATTTGGAGTTTTGCAAATAAGGCAAATTCATATGCAAATGTCAGACAAAACGTACTGCACTTATTGAATTCGTCATTAGCCCAATTCTCGCCAGTCATTGGTGGGGTGTATAACGCATTAGTAGCAACAATGCCGTCTTGTCTTCCATTAAATAAGCCTAAAGAATATGTAGCTTGTGTTATACCTATATAAACTTTTTTAAGCATTTAAGCTTTCTTTTCCATATTATTAGTAGGTGAAGCTAATGGAGATAGATGAAATTATAAAAGCGATGGCATTGGGTATTGTAGGGTATACTATAGGGACACTTATCGAGCCAACTATCGAAAACATATTAAACAGGATCCCTATGCTGTCTAATCTAAATGTAACATCAATGGCACCTATGATACCTTTGTTATCAGCCGCACTCTTTACTCTCCCAGTTACTAAGAAAATGTTTAGTCAAGGTAGTAGCAATAATAAAGAAGCAGATAATAAATACGATAGACTGGAAGCAGAAATTAATTATATAAAGCAGAGGTTAGACCAAATACAGTCTTACTTAGCACCCCAGGTACAAGAAATACCTCAGATATAAAGTGGTAAACATGGACATATTAAGCACACTCGAGAATGATATAAAAAAGGCTGGGGGAACGATATTTAATGACCTAAAGGACGTAGGGTACTTCTTCTTAAGTGGTTTTACAAACCCAACTGAGACAGTTTCGTGGACTGTATCATCACTTGGTGGGAAAAATATAAAGCAGACTAGTGAGCAGAACTTAGCAAACTACGCGGCATACCAGGGGCAACGGAATATACAAGCTGGGAAGCAATTCGCACAGCAAGAGGAACAAACATATCAGAAGGCAAAATCTGAGGTTGGCACAGCGGTAAAGGCAGAATTACCTTTATTAGAAAGTGAGACGCCTCTAAAATATATACCATTTTCATCTCAAATAATTTCATCAATACCAACAGGTTATGCTATAGCTCAGTCTGTCAACGAAGCCCAGAACCAGCTCCAAAAAAGCGTCAGCAATTTCAGCTTCGGTAAGTTTTTAGCAACAGTTTTAGGTCTATCTATTGGCACACCACTTATTGTCCATGCATTAACCCCAACAACATCACAGCAATCTTCTTCATCAAGTAATATAGGTAGCTTTTTAACATCATTTTTACCGTTAATGGTAATTATGATGGTATTTATGTTTATCTTTAGTATGTTCAGGGGTGGTATGTTTTGAGTTTAGCAAATACATATCTATTGAACCCATCTGCACAAAGCTATATCTCCCAGGAACAAGAAGCCCAATCATTATTGTCATTACAAAATTCCCCAGCCCAATCATTATTATCAGTAGCACAGAGCTATCAATCAGCTAACCAACCAGCTAGTTCTCTTTCTAATTTACTGCAGAACTTCGGTGGCACTATAGGAAATATACTCAACCTAGTTATCTTATCAGTGTTAACCCCCATGCTTACAAGTATGCCAGGAGTATCTCCTCAATTATCAGAAGCAATAACATCAGTTGCTGTATTGGGTATAATAATGTCTGTTATAACATTGTTTGGGTCTATGTTTGGTGTGTCTCAGCCTGCACAAACTCCACAAACTGCACCTACACAAAGTTCAGGTCTTATGCTAACTTAAGGTTTAATATTTGCTTGTGTTGTCTGTCTATTTCTTGGGAACATATTAAACATACTAAACATAAATGACATGAACATCATCATAACCATTGCAGGTGCCAAATCTTCTATTACTGACATTACATTTGTTAAGTTAGTAGAAGTATTGCTTATTGCAGTGTTTGTGGCACTGGTACCTTTCAGTATTATTGAACTTATGCCAAATGCGGCAACAGCACCTACAATTATTTTGAATATTGTCCCCCAGTTAGATTCTATGAAGTCCCAGATGTCCCCCAGTATTTCAGACATTTTATACACCATATATTTATAGATAGAAAAGCCTAAAATATTTTTAATACATATAATAATTGGTGTAGCCCGTGGAAGACACGATATTCACGCAGGAAATACCAATTGATAAAGGCTGGGTGGTTGTGGAGTATTTGCGTCATGATAAGACTATAAATATGTATTATACGTTATACGACTTATATACAGAATCATCACTTATACTCACATTACAAAATATAACTTCGTTGAACATGAATGGCAAAAACTCTTTTTCTGTAGACTATGCACCATCAACAGGGAAATTGTATGTCTACGTTTATAATGATAAGAATTCACGAATTATAATTCGTAAGTTTTTTAAGTCTGCTACAAAACACTACTACGGCGTAGCTATTTATTTCGAAAATGGTGCCATAACCACGCTATAGAACCAGCAATAGCACCAGCTATACCACTAACTGTACCAGCTACTACAACAGGTGGGAATGGGTCTAACAGCTTTATAGTCAGTGCTAATATTGCAGTGCCTAATGTAATGTATGGAACGAATGTTAAGTATGTTTGTTTAGATATATTTGATTGCAATGTGTTAAATGTTTTGTCAATCTTTTTATCCATATCATCAATTCTCGTCGTTAAGTATTTAATATCATTAGCAAATATATCTAATTGCTTTGCAGTATACTCCGATTTTATGCTAAGCTCATTTATACTATGGTCTAAAGTTTGAACCTGATCCTCAAGTCGCTTAACCCTATCTTCTAGGCTCATACAACCACCAATTAATATTAGTGCTATAAAGGATATAAGTTTTCAGAAGCTAAATAATTAGGGGGTCAAAAATGTCTATAGTTGAAAATATCACTCCCGATATAATTAAGAGGCTTGTTTTTGATCATGCACATATTGATATTGGCGATTTAGTGTATTCAGATACAGATGAATGTAAAAGGTATATATTTAAGTATAAGAATTCTTTGAATTTAGTTTTAATATGCAAGCATGACGAAGGGGCTAGATTAATTTATGGACCAGCTCAGGTAATCCTCACATCATTAGGCACTACGGTTATATCTTATACTGCATTAGAATTATACATTACATATGAAGAAATTAAAGTTATATCAAAAAGAGATGAAATATTAAAATCCTATATTCAGTATCAGAACATACAATAATATGGCTGACATTATTAAGTTAGCTTCTTCAGGCAACCCGTCTAAATATTCTTCTGCATCATCTGATAGTTTGAAGTCCATATTTTTGATAATATCAATAAATGATAGTGTGCCTTTGTTTTCATTCTCATCACCCATATCTTCACCAATCCCCAGCAAATCCATAGGCAGTTGCAATTTTGTTAAGAACGCATATATTAACGTCAGTACGTTTTTTAATGATTCATTTGGTATGATTTCTTTTATAGCTACAGTTTTTTCCTTTTCATCATCCTTTACTTGAACTGATATGCATGTGTTGTTGCAGTCCCCTAAATCAGTTGTTATAGCCATATTTGTCGCTACTATACTTATGTTTTTCCCAGGAATTTCAAGCGAAACCTTGAATATTGGTAAGTTCATCCTACACACCTCATTTATTATTTATACTAGGGTTTATAAGTTCTTCAAGCCCTTTAATCTTCTTTTTTACAGCCTTAATCCTTTTTAGCAAGTCATCGTCTTCACTTAACTCATACAGTTTTTCTAATACAGTTAGTGCTATTATATATTTGTTCTTTTTATCAAGCCCCCTGTATATAACAGCAACAGGGTAATGGACATAGAAGAATATGTTTTTGCCAGGCTTTGTGCTTGAACTCCTATCCTTTATATCATTATCTTTTTCATATTCAATTTCTTGCTTAACCATTTCATTATGTGTTAACTCATACAGTTTTTCTAGAACCAGTAATTTTATGTTGTGTTTTTGATAGCCGTCTAACGATTTATATACATCAAAACCTTCGTTATATACATGCACATATATTACATCATGACCGAAGTCAAATAACCCCATTTTATCACCATTTATATATATGTAATTTTGAATTTATAAACGTTTCTGTCATTTCTTAATTTATAATACCCACACAGGCATAAGTTTTTAAGCTTTGAATAGCAAATATATAATAGGTGGGAGTATGGGCTACAGGCATAATTTAAAGGATATAGAGTATTTATATAACGAGTTGGAAGAATGTCATAAGCAGGTTATGAAGTTAGAGAATATTAGAAATGGGTTAGCGACTGAGAACTCTAATTTAAAAGAACAAATTAAGCAATTGCAAGCGGAGATTAATAACCTTAGAAAAAATTTAAGCTCAGAATGAACATATTTCACTAGGGTTAATAATGGACTGGGTAGAAGGTAAAAAGCTTCCAGATAATCCAGATAAAGCTATTGCAATGATTATGAATTTTTTTAAGACACACGGTTGGGTAGCTGTTGACATGGTAGTTGATAAAAGTTTTGAGCCACATCCTTATTTGACTACTGTTGCACACGTGTTAAAGCGTGGCGGTGCACTGTGGGTTAGAAGAGGCAATGAGCTAATTGAGATGTTTAATGACCCATTTGAAAACAAAATATTTATTTCAGCATATAATTTCAATCCTAAACTTTTAGAAAAAGTAATAAGGGCATATATTTACACTGATATTAGATTATAAAGCTGACGACAGACCTCGCATTTCAAGGTAAAAAAATTTTTAACTTTGCTTTACTAACCTCTTTCCTATAATTATAAATATAGGAGTTGGGGGAGTTGACCGATTATACACATATTAAGGTCGATGTCTGGGATGTCATAAACTCCTTTAGGGGAAAAGGGTTCAGTAAAGGTGATGTGAGGGCTTACATATCTTTGCTAGCAGATCTTAACGTGCTTAACGGTATAAATGATTATGCAGAGGCACTTAACATAGCATTTGAGAATGCAAAGGAAGTATACAAGACTGGGGGAGCTAAGAGAATGAAAGAAGATTATTGGGACAAGGTGCGTGAATGGTCTTCAATAGATAGGTCATCGTTACACGCCATACCCCCCAAAGGTGTGCAAGTGCAACTAGCCCCTTTAGTGCATGGGGTAAATATAGTGTCTTTATTTACTGGTGCTTATGGACTAGACTTAGGTTTTGAGCTTGCAGGCTATGACGTCATGCTAGGTCTAGATATCTCCGATACGTCTTACAAGAACTTCAAAGCTAACAAACCAAAGACCCCGTTTATACATGATGATATATCCCGTTATACTACTGATGACATACTCAAGGAAGCTGGTCTCAAACCTGGAGAAGTAGACGTGGTAACTGGTGGACCACCATGCCAACCATTTAGTACTGCAGGAAAAAGGGAAGGACTACAAGACTATAGGAGTAAAGCATTGGTAGAGTATATAAGGTTTATTAAAGAAGCTAAGCCTAAGGTATTCATTATGGAAGAGGTAACTGGACTATTGAACTCGAGGCTGGTTCATGTCTCTATAAAGGAAAGGGGTAAAAGACCGTTGAGACCAGAAGAAGAAGCTGGATCCCTGTGGAAAGTAGTATTAGATACTTTACAAGAGATTGGGTATATGATAACTTGGGGAGTATTGAATGCGGCAGACTTTGGTACTCCACAAATGAGGGAGAGGGTCATAGTAGTGGGAATAAGACAAGACATAGGAGTAGCCCCTACGTTACCCCAACCCTTATATTCTAGCACCTTAACAGGTGCCACATTACCCTGGATCACGACTGCAGAGGCTATAATGGGGGTAAACGAGGATATAGGCTACATCAACTTGCCGCCAAAATACTTGAAATACATCAGCTATGTACCAGGTGGGGGTAACTGGAGGCAAATACCAAACGAGCTAAAGCAAGATGCTATGAATGGTGCATATATGACTGAAGGTGGTAAGATGGGGTTTTATAGAAGATTGGCTTGGTTTGACCCTTCGCCAACACTCGTCACCTCCCCGATAATGAAAGCCACGATGCTAATACACCCATGGTACGATAGACCAATAGGCGTAAGGGAATACTTAAAGATACAAGGATTCCCCGATTACTGGAAAGTCATAGTAGGCGTGCAAGAGGCATATAAGCTTTTTGGCGAGGCTGTCCCAGTGCCTCTAGCTTATGCTATAGCAACTCATATAGGGAAGTTGTTAGAATGGTCAGAATAAATTAATTTGAAGCTATTACAAACAAATCCTCTTTATCATCTTTAAATTCAATATTTGTATAAAACTGTGAGAGTAAATTATGCAGGCTGTATTTTGTAAACGAAAATAAGTGCGTTTTGTCTTCCTTATCGTGTTTGTCAGTAAATGTAGCATTTGGCGTTACTATAACAACTTTGCATCCATGCTTTGCTATTTGCTCCAAGAGTATGAAGAAATAGTAATTATGTTCAAACGAATGTATAAACAAGAATGTATTATTTTTATCAAACCCATTTATTTCATTTAGCTTATTAATTATATCCATCACGTTTTCATAATAATAGACTATACCATCATTTTTTATTGGAAAGTATTTATCATATTGTTCATGTCGTGTATCATATGATTTATCATATTTATAGATGAAGTTGATGTCCCCTCTTTTTGCTTTTTCACTAGCCCCTATATCAATAATCATAATTTACCCACCAATCATCTACTTTTAATAATCATTAATTAATGAGCATATTGCTTCTTTAAATTCTTCGTATGACTTTATATTTGCAAATAGATTATTTATATCTTCTATTGCAAGATTTTTTCTAATTGTTATCTCATTGCCATCAATAAATATGTGTAAAGCAGTTGCAAACACATTCGCAATTATATTTGCAGTAACTGTTACAGCTTTTAAATGCATATCTTTATCACGCCATCCGTTTGAATAAATTGGAATCCCTATATCTTCTTCCTGTTCATTTTCCACCATTCTCTCCCTCACCCTACACCATCTATTATCATGTTTCAAAGATATACATTAGCTTTCTCGAATTTAATGATAGTTCT